>Ga0105352_1001683_pt1 | contig 11110 bp, 12 predicted proteins | sample EN8Hudsemesocosm_FD_83507 | JGI IMG/M metagenome (GOLD analysis project Ga0105352, IMG submission 83507) | Methane-oxidizing microbial communities from mesocosms in the Hudson Canyon - EN8B Hudson Canyon | ecosystem: Environmental > Aquatic > Marine > Cold seeps | place: Hudson Canyon...
ATCAAAAATGAGAAGGCAATAGCACTGCAAAGTAAAGGCATCACCTTGTGGCAGCATGATACAAAAGATTTGAAAGGGTTGTTAGTTAAGCTAGCAGATGTGGGTTGTAATGAGGTTTTGTTTGAAACGGGCGCCACTCTAGCGGGTAGCTTGGTTGCTAGCCGACTTGTGGATGAGGTAATTGTCTACATGGCACCTAAACTACTAGGGAGTCAGGCGCGTCCTTTATTTAATCTGCCGTTTGATCATATGGCAGAGCAAGTGGGGCTCGAGATTAAAGACGTTCGAGCTGTGGGTGAAGATTGGCGTATAACGGCACATTTAGCCTCATAGATTTCAGTGAGTTAAGGTTCGGATAAAATTTATGTTTACAGGCATTATTCAGGCGATTGGTGAGATAAAGCAGATTGAACCGAAAGGCGGTGATCTGAGGTTGTATGTGAAAACCGGGAGCTTGGACCTTGGTGATGTTCAGCTAGGTGATAGTATCGCCGTGAATGGTGTGTGCTTAACGGCGGTGGAATTACCAGGTAATGGTTTTTGGGCGGATGTCTCCAGAGAGACCTTATCGCTAACCTATTTTGAGCAGTTCAAGGTTGGCACATCGGTGAACTTAGAAAAAGCACTTACACCAACATCTCGTTTAGGTGGTCATCTCGTTAGCGGCCATGTTGACGGTATGGGTAAGGTGGTAGAGCGTCATGAGGATGCACGATCAGTGCGTTTTCATATAGAGGCGCCCGTGGAATTGGCGAAGTATATTGCTCATAAGGGATCAATTACTGTCGACGGTATTAGTCTTACCGTCAATGCGGTGAAAGGGCGAGTGTTTGAGCTTAATATTGTGCCGCATACGCTGCAGGAAACGGTTATGTCGGGTTATGTTTCAGGCACTATAGTTAACTTGGAAGTGGATGTGATTGCTCGCTATCTAGAAAGGTTGCTGCTGGGTGATAAGGCGGCTGATCCTAAGGTAGGAGAATCAAATATTACGGCTGATTTTCTTGCTCAGCATGGTTTTATGAAATAGTGTTCGTTCTATTTAATATTGAAGTGATTTGATATTAATCAGTGTGATGAATCGCAATATTCAGCAAAGTCGTTTCCGGTAAACGATTTTAGGTTAAGGGTTATCGAATGGAACTAAATACGGTTGAAGAATTAATTAGTGATATCCGCATGGGTAAAATGGTCATCCTTATGGATGATGAAGATCGTGAAAATGAAGGCGATCTTATTATTGCGGCAGAGCAAGTTCGTGCCGAAGATATTAACTTTATGGCGACCCATGCTCGTGGATTGATTTGCCTGACATTGTCGCCAGATCGTTGTGAAAAATTGAAGTTGCCATTGATGGTGCAAGATAATAACGCCCAGTTTGCGACTAATTTCACCGTGTCTATTGAGGCCGCAGAAGGGGTGACTACGGGTATATCTGCGGCTGATCGTGCACACACAGTGCGTACGGCAGTAGCGAGAAACGTAAAAGATGGCGATATTGTTCAGCCAGGACATATCTTTCCTTTAATGGCGCAACCCGGTGGAGTTTTGAGTCGGGCGGGTCATACTGAAGCGGGTTGTGATTTAGCACGTCTATCTGGCTTTGAGGCTGCGTCGGTTATTGTGGAAATAATGAATGACGATGGCACCATGGCGCGTCGCCCAGACCTTGAAAAGTTTGCCGAAGAGCATGGTCTTAAAATTGGTACCATTGCCGATCTTATTCACTACCGCACCTTGAATGAACGAACCGTTAATAAAATCAGTGAGCAAACCATGCAAACTGACTACGGTACTTTTCAGTTGCATACCTTTAAAGATAATGTGAAAGAAGATACTCACCTTGCATTAGTGATGGGTGATATTAAGCAAGATGAGCCAACTATAGTGCGGGTGCATGTACCTGATACATTAAGAGATTTGTTGGCGGCTAAACGTGGCGATGCGCCAAGTTGGTCGATGAAACGTTCCATGGAAGCGGTAGCGGCAGAAGGTAGGGGGGTTGTTGTTATGCTGGCAAGCCCTGAAGAAGAAAATATAGAAGAACGTTTGAACCAGTATTTTGGGAACTCACAGGATATTAAAGCCGAAGTTAAGGTGGATGGCACTGCTGTTTATCGAACCATTGGTACCGGTTCTCAAATCCTCCGGGATCTTGGTGTTGGGAAAATGCGCCTGCTTAGTTCTCCAATGAAATTTAATGCAATCTCTGGATTTGATTTAGAAGTTGTTGAATATATCTCTTGTGAAGACTAATTGTCTGGAAAGAGTAAAAAGAGTTTTTAGAGGAAGTGATGTCAATGAGTGATATTAAAGTAATTGAAGGTGACTTTTCTGCCAGTGATGCAAAGTTTGCAATCGTAGTGGGTCGTTTCAACAGTTTTGTTGTTGAAAGTTTATTGGATGGCGCGATTGATGCGTTGAAACGCCACGGTGGCATAGCTGAAAAAAATATCACAGTTATTCGTGTGCCGGGTGCCTTCGAAATTCCTTTAGCGGTTAAGAAAGTGGCGGACCAAAATAAATACGATGCTATTGTTGCTTTGGGTGCAGTAATCCGTGGTGGTACCCCTCACTTTGAATACGTAGCTGGTGAGTGTGTTAAGGGTCTTGGTCAGGTATCTATCGATGCAGGTGTTCCAGTGGCCTTTGGTGTGTTGACAGTTGATACCATCGAGCAGGCTATTGAGCGCTCAGGTACCAAGGCTGGTAACAAAGGTGGTGAAGCTGCCTTATCTGTATTGGAAATGGTTAGCGTACTTCGCAATCTGGAGGGTGCTAAGTGAGCGAAGGAAAGGTGAGCCAGGAGAAGGCGAACCAAGGCCAACCGAAACCATCGGCGCGTCGGAAGGCTCGCCGTTTTGCCATGCAGGCCTTGTATCAGTGGCATATGACGGGTACCGCATTGGGTGAAATTGAAGTCCAGTTCCGCACCGAGAATGATATGCGTAAAACGGATGTGGAGTACTTTCATGATGTGCTTCACGGTGTGGGTAAAGAGGCTGGCGATCTGGATGAGATTTTCGCACCTTTACTTGATCGTGCGGTCAATGATTTGGATCCCATTGAACACGCTATCTTGCGTTTAAGTGTTTATGAATTGCAGCACCGAATTGATGTGCCTTATAAGGTAGTTATCAACGAGGGTGTTGAATTAGCAAAGTCTTTTGGTGCTACCGACGGTCATAAATATATTAATGGTATTCTTGATAAGTTGGCCCCGAAGTTTCGAGAAGCGGAAGTGAATGCAGTTTCTCGTCGCTAAATTGTTGGTAGCTATATTAAGAGCGCTGTATTAGACAACTAGTGGGTGTAAGTTCAGGTTTTTGCTATGAGCATCACCGAGTTTGAATTGATTCAAGATTACTTTGCCAGGGATGGTTTAAGTTTTTTTTCTCCTAATGTACCCCTTGCTATTGGTGATGATTGCGCCCTGTTGCAATTCGATGCTGATGAGCAGTTAGTGATCTCTATTGATACACAAGTAGAGGGTGTTCATTTTCCTAAAGACGCATCCCCAGATCTGATTGCACAACGTGCGCTAAGGTGTGCTTTAAGCGACTTGGCTGCGATGGCTGCAGAGCCAGTGGCGTTTACCTTAGCCATCACTTTGCCTGAAGCCAAGCCTGAATGGTTAGAGCGGTTTAGTTTAGGCTTGCTGGAAGTTGCTCAGTATTATCAGATGCCTTTGATTGGTGGTGATACTACCAAAGGCCCGTTGACGATATCTATTCAAGTACATGGAAAGGTTAAAGTGGGGCGGGCAGTGAGGCGCTCAGGTGCGCAAGTTGGTGATCTGGTCTGTGTGACTGGATGCTTGGGGGATGCCGGTGCGGCGCTATCTTCTATTAATAAAGAAATACAGTTGGAAAAAAGTGATGAAAGTTATCTGCTAGACAGGTTTTATAAACCTGAACCGCGCATAGCATTGGCGAAGAGAATTGCGGATAAGGTAACGGCTATGATTGATATCTCTGACGGCGTATTGGCTGATCTTGCTCATATTGCTAAGGCGAGCAGGGTGTCTGCTGCGGTAGAGTTGAATCAAATACCTTTGTCACTTGTTATGCAGAAAGCTTTTTCGCCTGAAAAACAGTTGCAGTTAGCGTCGGGCTTTGGTGATGATTATGAACTTTGTTTTACCGTTTCCAAAAGAGATGTGCCGTTGTTGCAACGGATAGGAGAAAAGCTTGATGTGCCGATTACCATAATAGGTGAAATTGTTGCGCAAGAAAATTCACCGTTGGTCGTGTTCCAAAGCGGTCAGCAGAAAATTAACAGCAAGGCAGGTTACAGCCACTTCTAAATTAAGAGCCTGTAAATTAATCAGCTTCATAGTTGGTGAGTTGAGCTTTATTGATATGATGTCTTCGAGTAGTAAATCCGTCCCTGTATCTTTTCTAAAAAACCCCATACATCTATTGGCCTTTGGTTTTGGCTCTGGTTTGTCACCAAAAGCGCCCGGAACATTTGGAACTATCGCTGCAATACCTTTGGGCTTTATGTTGTTTCAATTGCCTTTGCTTTGGGTTTATATTTTTATAGCTCTAGCCTTTGTTGCGGGTGTTTATATTTGTGATGTGGCTTCGAAGAATTTAGGCGTACATGATCATTCGGGGATTGTCTGGGATGAATTTGTCGGTTACTGGATTGTGTTGCTCGCGGCCCCGACTGGGTGGCTTGGGGTTGTATTGGCATTTTTGTTATTTCGTTTATTTGATATATGGAAGCCGTCGCCTATTAGCTGGCTGGATAAAAAGGTTCATGGTGGCTTTGGTATTATGTTGGATGATGTAGCTGCGGCTATCTATGCTGTATTAGTTTTGTTGCTAGTGCGACATTTTGTTGGGTTTTAACAGATACGATAGCGTGTCTGTTAAATGATGCTGTTGTATGTAGTTATCTTCATGCTGGTTGAGTAGACATAGAGAGGCTAGGTAGATGAAATCTAAAGTTAGATCTTTATTGGTGGGTTTTGGTCTTTTCTTTTTCTCTGGAGTTAGCTTCGCTGCGGTAGATCGGGTAGTCGTTGAAGGCCTGTTTGATAAAGCTGCTGTACTTAATGTAGATGGTAAGCGTCGAATGGTTCGAGCTGGTAAATCGACACCTGAAGGTGTGAAGTTGATTTCTGCCAATAGTCGTCAAGCCATTGTCGAAATTAATGGTCAGCTAGCAACGTTATTATTGCACCAGTCTATTGGTGGTGGATATGCCAAGCGGGAAAAGAAAGAGGTATCAATATCAAAGGATGCGTTGGGGCAATACCGAATACAGGGCAGTATTAATGGTCAGTTAATTGACTTTTTGGTTGATACGGGTGCCTCGGTCATTGCGATGAATTCTTCACATGCCGCAAAATTGGGAATTGATTTTCGTGTGGTAGGTGAAAAAAGTTATGCGGAAACGGCCAGTGGCGTTGTTAATACATATGAAGTAACACTTAGGGATGTTGAAGTGGGAGGCCTGCATGTGCCAAATGTAAGAGCCATGGTAATAGTAGGTAGTCACCCTTCCAATGTGTTGTTAGGTATGACATATCTCAGTGCGGTTAAGATTGTTGAAAATGAAGGCTTGATGGTTTTACAGCAGAAGTACTGAGTTTAATGGATACTAAGCAGATAGGGGGCGCTCCAGTTGTATGGTGGAGCGGCCCGTTTTTATATGAGAGTATTTTATTTGGCTGGCTAATTTTGTAGAGTAAGTTAGCCGGCTGTTTTGAGTCTGGATGATTCCAGTCTTTTCTCAATTGCTTTCAATATACCATCTTTGTCTAGGCCGGCATCGGTTAACATTTGTTGTGGCTTGTCGTGTTCAATTAGTTGATCCGGTAGGCCTAAGTTTAAGACCTGACTAATATGGTCGCATGTTGTTAGGTATTCGTTAATCGCTGAACCGGCGCCGCCTTGAATAACATTTTCTTCAATGGTGACAATAAGCTGGTGCTTACTGGTAAGCTCATCAATAAGAGCTTCGTCCAAAGGTTTAACAAAACGCATATCAGCAACCGTGGCATTTATTTCTTCGGCGGCAGCTAATGCCGGAGCAACCATAGAGCCGAAGGCTAAAATAGCGACTTGTTGACCTTGTCGCTTAACGATGCCTTTACCTATAGGTAGTGCTGCCATTGTTTGTTCAATTGCCGCACCAGTTCCTACGCCTCTTGGGTAACGAACAGCCGTTGGGCCTACATGTTGGTAGCCGGTATATAACATTTGGCGGGTTTCGTTTTCATCGGACGGCGCCATGATAACCATATTCGGTATGCAGCGAAGATAGCTTAAGTCGTAACTGCCTGCATGGGTTGGTCCATCTTCACCAACCAGACCGGCACGATCAATAGCAAATAATACATCGAGGTCTTGAATGGCGACATCGTGAATCAACTGGTCATAAGCTCTTTGTAGAAATGTTGAATAGATGGCAACGACGGGTTTAATGCCATCGCAAGCGAGTCCTGCAGCAAGTGTTACGGAGTGCTGTTCGGCAATAGCAACGTCGTAGTAACGCTCAGGAAAACGTTTAGAAAATTCGATCAGGTCGGAGCCTTCACACATAGCGGGTGTAATGCCCACTAGTTTTTCGTCTTGTTCGGCCATGTCGCACAGCCATTGTCCAAAAACATTGGAATATTTTGGTGCTGAAACTTTCTTTGTGGGAATTTCTTCAGCATTTTTAATGCTTGGTTCTGGATCCAGTTTCGATATTGCGTGGTAGCCAATAGGATCTTCTTCAGCCGGTAAAAACCCTTTACCTTTTTTTGTTACAACGTGCAAAAACTGTGGTCCGGCTAGATCTTTCATGTTGGTGAGTGTTGTGACCAGCATATCCAGATCATGACCATCGATAGGACCGATGTAGTTAAAACCTAGTTCTTCAAACAAGGTACCGGGTGCAACCATGCCTTTCATATGTTCTTCAGTACGGCGAGCCAGCTCCCAGGCACTTGGAATACGGCTTAGTACTTTTTTGCTGCCTTCGCGCATGCTGTTGTAAGCTTTGGAGGACCAAATTTTTGTGAGGTAATTTGATAGGCCGCCCACGTTGTGGGAAATAGACATGTCGTTATCGTTGAGGATGACGAGAATATTGGCTTTTTCTACGCTAGCATGATTTAACGCCTCAAAAGCCATTCCGGCGGTCATGGCGCCATCACCTATAACTGCGATAGCCTTACGGTCTTCATTTTTTAAGCGTGCCGCAAGTGCCATACCTAATGCGGCGCTGATGGAGGTGCTAGAATGACCGACCCCAAAAGCATCATAAGGACTTTCATCTCGACTAGGAAAGGCCGTCAAACCGTTCTTTTGTCGCATGGTTAACATCTGTTCTCGTCGGCCAGTCAATATCTTGTGTGGATAGGCTTGATGGCCTACATCCCAAATCAAGCGGTCGTATGGCGTGTTAAAAATATAGTGCAGTGCAACCGTCAGTTCTACAACGCCTAGTCCTGCGCCAAAATGCCCTCCTACCTTAGCTACGCTATAGAGTAGGTATTCTCGCAGTTCATTGGCTAGTGTTGGTAATTGCTCCGCCTCCAGTTCTCGTAATTGACCAGGTTCGTTGACCTGATCTAATAATGGCGTAACGGGGCGGGTGCGTGGAAACTCTTCGAACATTCAGTAAATCCGGAATTGAACTGGCGGCTAATGATCGTAAACTAGCCCTTGTTAGATAAGGCGCAATGTTAGCTTAATTGTAAGGGTATTGCTCCCTTTGTGAGAATTAAGGGTGCGTCAAATCAATGCTGAAGGTTTCGCGGGTGATACTGAGTATATCTATATGCTGCTTTATGAAATTCGGGACACAATATATTCCGATAAGGCTCTTAATTGGTTGGCTGAGTCGCCAAACATTTCCAGTTCGGCAACGGCGGCCTGGTATAGTGAATGTGCTTTATCTTTTGCGCCTTGAAGTGAGAGCAGAGCTGGATAGGTCGGTTTGTTTAAGGCCTGATCTGCCCCCTGGCTTTTACCAAGGGTTGCGGTGTCCCCTTCCACATCTAAAATGTCATCCTGAATTTGAAACGCGAGGCCAATATGTGCTGCGTAGCGCTCAAGGGCATTGATCTGAGTTTCCGTTGCCTTATTTGTTGCTAGAGCTCCCAAGATAACGCTGGCTTTAATCAGGGCGCCGGTTTTAAGTTGGTGCATGGATTGGAGTTGGTCCAAGTTAAGTTGTTTGCCTACTGACGCAAGGTCGATAGCCTGGCCGCCGACCATGCCTCTCGCGCCGGAAGCATAAGCGAGCGTTTTGATCATCTTAATGACTTGAGAGGGTTCAGTTTTTACCTCGGTCAGGATGGCGAAGGCATGGGCTTGTAGTGCATCGCCGGCTAGGATGGCGGTGGCTTCATTGAAGGCTTTGTGGCAGGTGGGCTTGCCGCGGCGTAAGTCATCATCATCCATGGCAGGAAGATCATCATGTACCAGTGAGTAGGCGTGAATTAATTCCACGGCGCATGCGGCAGCGTCAGAAGCTACGGACGTTTCTTTCGATGCTTCCAATGCTTCAGCGGTTGCATAGACCAAAAAAGGACGAACACGTTTGCCTCCATTAAACACACTGTATCGAACCGCTTCGTTTAATTGGACGGAGGCATCTTCGTTTAAGGGTAAGTATTGATCTAGAGCTGCATCGACTCGCTGCTGGCAATGCTCAATATAGGTTTTAAATGTCACAGCGCTATTCGTCCTCAGACGCATCCAGATTGAATGGCTCAGAGGTTAATTCGTCATTTTCTTCTAGCAGTTGTTCAACCTTTTGTTCTGCACTATCTAAAGCAGTTTGGCATTCGCGGGTGAGTTTTATGCCGTTTTCAAAGGCTTTTAATGAGGCTTCAAGAGATAAGTCGCCAGACTCCATTTTTTCCACCAGTGACTCTAATTCCTTGAGTGACTTTTCAAAATCTACGGATTTTTTACGAGGCATAGTGAATACAGTGTTTCGGGATCAGAATGATGGCAACGGTACCCAAGAGTAGTTGTTGGGTCAATTGCTTTGTCTGGATTGGGCAATATTTTGAGAAAAGTTAAATATTTAGCACTAATATTTAACTTTCAGGCTAGACTTTTAATTGGGTCGACACGTATCCTACATTCCAGAATATTCTAAAGTTATTAGCTGCAACCTATTGTTTCTTATGCAGTGAGGGGTGAAGTAATGTTAAGGGGTTATTGGTGGATTTAGCTTCTCTGCTGGGAATAGTTGGTGCTTTTGGCATTGTGTTGGTCGCGATGGTTTTGGGCGGCTCTGTTCTGGTCTTCGTAAATGTTCCTTCCATGTTGGTTGTTCTCGGTGGGTCCACCTTTGTTGTGCTGATGAAGTTTAGCCTGGGTCATTTTCTCGGGGCTTTTAAAGTTGCGGGCAAGGCCTTTATGTTTAAGCTGGATACCCCGCAAGAATTGACTGATCAAATTGTAGAGTTGGCGGATGAAGCTCGTAAAGGGGGCTTGCTGGCGTTGGAAGGTAAAGAAATCGGTAATGATTTTTTAAAGAAAGGTATTGGACTATTGGTGGATGGCCATGACCCTGAAGTGGTGAAGGGCTTGTTACGTAACGATATGAAGTTGGCGCTTGACCGTCATGATTGGGGCGCCAAGATATGGTCTGCCTTCGGTGATGTGGGACCTGCGATGGGGATGATTGGTACATTAGTGGGGCTGGTGCAAATGCTTTCAGCTATGGATGACCCCAAATCCATTGGTCCAGCAATGGCCGTGGCACTTTTAACTACGCTTTATGGTGCGATGTTGGCAACTATGGTTGCATTGCCTATTGCCGATAAACTGACGCTTCGGATGACAGAGGAGAGTTTGTTAAAGTCCATGATTATTGATGCGTTGATGGGTATTCAAGCGGGACAGAATCCCCGTGTAATTTCTACGATGCTCAGCACGTATATCCCAGAGAAAAAACGTCCAACGGGCGATGATTCGTAGCCCGGTTATCCTATGAGTGACGACGCCGAAGAAGAATGTCCCGAATGTCCCGCAGGTATACCTGCTTGGGTAATGACATTTGCCGACCTTATGTCGCTACTCATGTGCTTCTTTGTATTGTTATTGTCTTTTTCTGAAATGGATGCGCTAAAGTATAAGCAGTTAGCGGGCTCTATGAACGAAGCCTTCGGTGTACAAAATGAAATTGAAGTAAAAGATATTCCGAAGGGCACCAGCGTTATCGCGCAGGAATTTAGTCCTGGCCGCCCTGACCCAACACCGATTAATGAAGTAAGGCAGTTTACCGCTGAAATAACCCGTGAATCCTTAGATGTTATGTGCGAGGAAGAAGGTAATAAGGCGGAAAAAAGTACGGAGGGTGGTGAAGCTCAGCAAACGGCTGTGGTTATCGAAAAGCTGCAGGAGATGATTTCTAAAACAGAGGACGATGCGCTAGAGATGGCTGCTGCCTTGCAGCACCAGATTTCTGATGGCCAGATAGAAGTGGAAACCCGTGGCCGGAAAATTGTGATACGGATTAAAGAGAAGGGCTCTTTTGTTTCAGGCTCTGCAGACTTACAGGCTGCCTACTTGCCTATTATGGCAACGATTAAGGATGTACTCCTTGATACGGAGGGCACCATTTCCGTGGAAGGACATACCGATAGTATTCCGATTGAAACTTATCAATTCCGCTCTAATTGGGATTTATCAACACGCCGCGCTTCTTCTGTTGCGCACGAGTTGATGTATGGCGGTGTAATCCATCCTAATCGTTTTAAAGTCACAGGTTATGCCGAAACTCATCCTCTGGTTCCCAATGATACACCCGAAAATCGCGCCAGAAATCGCCGCGTCGAGATTATTGTGAAGCAAGGCGTCAGTAAAGCGTTAAGACAAGAAATGGATGCAGTGAAAGGCGAAGATCCAGATCTATACAAGTTGTTTAATGAACAAGATTCCAATTTCGATTTAGCGCCTGACGAAGTCTTCTAAGGTTGCGGAGTTTCACTATTTGGGGAAATTTGGATGGACACTATGGAGCGTCGGCGCTATTTCAGAATAGATGATGAGATAGGGTTGAGGTATCGCCTGCTGACACTGGAAGAAGTCGTTGATTTTAATGAAGGCCGTTTGCCTATCGAAGATAGTGAAACGGCTATACTTGATAG
>Ga0105352_1001687_pt1 | contig 11094 bp, 8 predicted proteins | sample EN8Hudsemesocosm_FD_83507 | JGI IMG/M metagenome (GOLD analysis project Ga0105352, IMG submission 83507) | Methane-oxidizing microbial communities from mesocosms in the Hudson Canyon - EN8B Hudson Canyon | ecosystem: Environmental > Aquatic > Marine > Cold seeps | place: Hudson Canyon | collected...
AACATCACAATAAGTAAACGAACTAGGCTTATTTGTCTTTATCGTCTGGATCAACCAAGTTTTGAGGAGAACCTTCAAAGGTTGCCTCATCAAGCGCTTCTTGAAACTCTTTAGATCTTGGTTTAAAAAGCTCTTCAGACAACTTCTTTGTTTCTTCCAAGATTTTTTGTATTCTTTCCGGCTCGGTCATAGGTCTCTCACTAAATAATGACAACCCCCTTTCTTAGCTGGTTTGCATTCAAAGCCACCCTCAGATGAGTAATGTTTAATTAGTTTAGCATTTTGAGGGTCCATGATTCTAATTTGATTAGCTCCAATTAATCGACCATAGGTTGCATAAGCTAAAAATGAAACCTGATACATATCACCTTTGAACAAAGGGTTCTTCGTAAAGCGCTCAATAAAATCCATACGCATAGCTGTGCCCTTATACGTAGGGCGACCTAGTGTTAGCGAACATAGACTATTTCCCAATTATATTACTATGACTAGGTGTTCATTAACTTGTATTAGCAAGCAAAAGTTAATGGAACCTGCTTTTAACCTTTAAGCACAGGACTGCAATAATAAAAAATCAAATAAGGAACTGAACCCTCGTCCTTTTTAAGTGCTTTACACCCTACGCTTCGACTCTGTCGAACCAATACTTTAGGGAGCTGAGAACCATCGCTTTTAACTTGTTTCAAGTTACCCTTTCCAGTATTAAATAGATCAGATACTAGGCAGTCTTAAACCCGTTACATATCAAATATAATAGTTGTAAAGCACCGCTTATCACTGACTAATCAAATATACAGTTTTTCCCTATTACTTGATTTTTGGTGGCTATAGCGTATCTACAATTACCTTTTAGAGATGCTACTTCTTACGTGATCTCCGTTTCGAAAACCCCAGCAGTTTAATCTTGCATATAAAAACAAAAGGTATTGCTAAAGCACGCCTTAGTCAGTTCTTTAGCAATACGAAAAACAAGATAATTAGGCCAAGTTAACCAAACTTTCAGCGGCAAATGTTGCCAACCTGAACTTTAAATAACGCCTCCACGCCCTTTTCATCCCCTCTTTTTCAAACCGTGTAATACGGTGTAATAGTTTATTTATTACCAACGCAATAAAGTGTTTTCAAGGATTTCAGCCACTGATAATTTTTTAAACACTTTAAAAAATAGTGTGCTCGAAAATATTTAAACACCGCTTTTTATTGAAAAACAATTCAACTTAAAGCGACTTAAATAAAAACAAAAACTATGAAAAAAATCACTGTAAAAGACTCTTTGGAAGGCATAGAAACGCTTTGGAACGAAACAAAAGGTAATCCTGATGTTGTGGTCGCAATATTGGATGGCCCGGTTGATGTTTCAAACTCATCCCTTGAAAAGGCAAACATTACACAAATTGATAGTTCAGAAAATAATGCAGTTAAGTCTTTTCATGGCACCTTTGTAACAAGTTTAATTTTCTCTGACCATACAAGCTCTGTGTATGGGGTAGCACCTGACTGTAAAGGTTTGGTAAAACGCATTTATCATGAAAACCAAGATGGCAGCCTCATTAGCTGCACTCAGGCCGACATCGCACAGGGAATTTTCGCGGCATTAGATAAACAGGCAAATGTCATCAATATCAGCGGAGGTGAAATACTCAATGATGGTGATGAAATTATTCCGATACTCAAAAATGCACTTGACCAATGCGAACATAAAGGTGTGTTAGTCGTTGCTGCCACAGGTAATGAAGGTAGCGAACACCTACACATCCCCGCAAGCTACCACACGGTATTGGCTGTCGGTTCAATGAATCAAAATGGTGAACCTTCTAGCTTTAGTAATTGGACCAAGGATTCTGCCAAGCATGGCATCTTAGCAACGGGTGAAGATGTCGTTGGTTCCATACCTAACGCGCCTGAAAGTATCATGAAATTACAAGGCACCAGTTTTTCTACGGCCTTGGTTAGCGGTGTAGCAGCCTTGCTAGCAAGTCTGCAAAAAAAGCATGGTTTGAAAAAAGATCTACTCTCTGTACGCAAAGTATTACTCAACAGCGCCACACCTTGCACCTCAGCCGAAGGGATCAATTGTGATCGTGTTCTGGCTGGTCGTTTAAATATAAATGATGCCATGCAGCAAATATTATCAAGCAATACACAAGATGCCCAAGCGCTAATCCCTATAAAAAACTCTAAACCCTGCGATCAAGTGTTATCACAATTTTCTGCACAATCGCTAAACCAACCGCCAAAAGAGGAAGTCAGTATGTCAAACGAAACACAAGTAATGTCAGATTCAGCTATTCAACCATCTGCAGTAGAAGGAGAACAACAAGTAAGCCCTTCATCTGTCGAAACCCAAATTTCAAGCCCTGCTGAGTCTTCTGGAGGCGTGACGCCATCAGGTACGAGCGATTCTTCTTGCCAGTGCGGTGTTACACCTTCATCAAGCCCTGATTGTAGTTTTAACCCTTCTATGAATCAGGGTTCTTTTCCGACCTTTGAAAACAGTAGTCTGGTCAATGCAATAGGCCAACCTTCGTATGATTTTGGTATCGAAGCAAACCTAGATACCTTCAAGGCATATATGAAAAACTGGTATTCTAAACTTCCAGAGTTTTTGAAAAAAGAATTCACTGACTCACCCTATGACCATGCGTCTATGTCAGCATTTTTATTATATAAAGATGCGTATGGTTCAATGCCACACACGTTTATGGCAAGTCAATTGACATGGTTATTAAACATAAATACCACGCCTATTTACTCAATCACCCCCGACTTAGTACCTTTTAATAACTCTATTTACCTGATCATGACAGAGTTTTTATCTGACAATGTAAACTTGCCTATTTACGAATATCAGGAGTTGACTCGTTCCTTAAAACCAGGTCAAAAGGAACCGACTAAGGAACAAGAAGCCTGGTTAAAAGCTATACAGGATGAGTTAAATGACAGTAACAAAAATTCTGATGATGTGATGAGAATGGTTTTACCAGGTTATATTTCAGGCAAGTCTAAATTGATGTCTGGAAGTTCCGTTCAAAGTGTCACGCCTGTTGCTTACGGACTCGCCAATTGGACTGTTTCAGCCTTGATGAGCTCCATGAGCATACCTGGCTCGGATACTAAAGCTAAGGAGCAGTTGATCAGCATATTAAATCGTTTGTATTTCACTACGATGAATCAAGGCCAATCACCAGATGATCGGGCTTTAAATTACTCTATCCACAATATTATTGATTTATCAGACATCGTCAAAAAGGCCGTTGCTAGCAACTTGCAATTCAGCGGACACAAAGTAGTACCTTCAACAATCTCACGACAACATTCAATCTCAAGAGAAGTACAACTTACCTTCTTTGATCCCGCCGACACGACGGTGGCATCAACCACTTATGCGATGCAGATAGATGTGAGCGGGATCACCCCCATTTCAGTTGGCACGACTCAAGAATGGCAAGCGCCTATTAGCGTTGCAGCAATATAACTTACACATTATGTATTTATTAATTTGGCTAAAACCAAATTAATACCCAGTTCATCATGACCTAAAAATCATGAAGAACGGCGATCAGGAGCCGTAAAGTGGCCGTATTGGCCACGCCTGAAATTTTAACTTAACCTAAATTTATAGGAAATTTACCATGAAATTACCAATTCAATCTAAAGCTGTAGAACGTAAAACTTACAATGCTAATGCTGTATCTGTTGGCGCTAATGCATCCTTCAACTGGGGTGCACTAGCCGGTACTGTTGCTAAAGCAGCTTTACCTATTGCAGCTAGTTTGCTGTAGCAATAGTCTAGGGAGGGGTTACCCTCCCTATTTAATAACAAATTTGATCAAACAATAGAAAGGAGAACTCATTATGATACTACCAAAACAAACCAAAGCTGTAGAACGTAGAACCTATAATGCCAATGCAGTTACCGTTGGTGCAAATGCTTCGGCCTCGCTTTCACCTTTGATTGCGCAAACCTTATTTCCAATGATGAATCTGAAATAACATATTTCGAATACCCCCCAGTACCTCCATGATACTGGGGTCTAGCTCAAAAGTTTACACTAATACCTTCAACCAACACTTACCTTTTTTGAATAAGAACTCGCATTCTTAGAATACTGTACTAATATATTTATTGCGTTTGAAAGGAATGTAGCTTTAACAAGGACGGTTAAACCACGCACAAAAAGTAGTGCCATATTATGCATACTACTTCCCCCTTCTGTTGATCTGCTATTTCTGTTCTCAATAAATATTAAAATTAGCAAAGCAAACTGAGCCTAGATCCACCCATTTTTCAATATCGCTTATCTGTGAGCTAATTTAAGGAAATATTGTGACGAGTTCCTTATCACCGCATCCCTAGACATATTAAAAATAGCCCTAAATAAGAAGTTCAAGGATGAATTGGATAACAGACAATAATAAAAAATATAATGCCGTTTTAACGAAAAACCTTACGCTTACGAGTCTAAGCACTAAAAGCCTCTCGCATAGAGGTTGGGTATGAGCTTAGTCAAAACAAGAGGCCATTCTTTAAGTTCACGTTTTAAGTCATCACGATATGAGCTTTTGGAAAAAATTGGCCAAGGTGGATTTTCTCAGGTATTCAAAGCAAGGCTGAAAAACACCAAGCAAATTGTAGCCATTAAGTTTCTCAGCATTGGTCCCAATTTTGATGACCACAAAACAAAACGGTATATCGAACGCTTCGAGCGAGAAACATTAATCTGCAGCCGCTTACAGCATGCCAATATTGTCCGTTTACTTGATAAAGGCCAATATGAAGACCAACTATTTGCCGTTTTTGAGTTCGTTGATGGACAAAACCTAAAAGAAATACTACAAGAAAGCGGTGGCTTACCACCCCACAAAGCGGCCGATATTATGGCCCAAATTTTAGATGGGCTTATTCATGCTCATCGACAAGGCATCATTCACCGAGACATCAAACCCAGCAACATTATGCTTAGTCATGAGGGCGCTAAAACACATGTGCAGATTTTAGATTTTGGGATCGGAGCCATCGTCAACAACACACGTGAAGCCGATTACAAAAATCTCACTTTAACGCATGAAGCATTAGGTACACCCTCTTATTGTGCCCCTGAACAATTACGCGGAGAACCCCCCACACCCAAAACCGACTTATACGTTTGGGGCTTGGTATTTATAGAGTGTCTAACCGGGAGCCCTGCGGTATACGGTTCTAGCCTCGCGGCGATATTTCATCAGCAGCTCAGCCAATCGAATATTCCGATTCCACCCGCTATCATTGGCCACCCAATTGCACGCCTTTTAAGACGAATACTGAATAAAAAAACGGCCGAAAGGGCAGCCAGTTCAGAGGAGATATATCAGGAATTATCTCACATTAATTTCAATTCCTTAGTAGGCGATCTTAAACCAATATGGAAATATTGGTCACCGAATTCAGTATCTGAACTTAACAATAATTCATTGCTAATGCCTGAAACAAAACTCATCAATGTCGCTTTGTCCAAAGAAGAAACAACGCTAAACCTTGGGCTGGTAAATAATGACGCAACGCTAAAAATTTACAACGGAGAAAGAAAGCAAATAACTGCCTTGTGCGTTTCACTAAAAATTGAAACTAAGATCAACATCACCTTGAGTGATGAACATGACAGTGACTCTGAATTCACTGACTCATTACTGAAAGACCAATTAAGTCATTGTATTGATACAGCCGTTCAATATGGCGCCCACCATGTGGGAACCCTAGGGGACACGCTATTGTTTTACTATGGATTCCCAGTCATAAGTGATAATGATAGCCGCTTGTGTGCCCGCGCTGCATTAGAAATTTCCAGTAAATTGAATAGACGAAACGCGTTGCTTTCACAAAGTCACGACATTGAAATACATTGGCGAATGGGGATACATACAGGCCTTGTCAGTGTGTTCAATGACGAGTCCCCCGAAGGTTGTGTGCCAAACAGAGCAATGGAACTAAGCCGCTCTGCCAAGCGCTCTCAGATACATTGCTCCAAAGCCAGCAAAAGCGTACTAGACCGTTTTATCACGTTTGATATTCGTACCGATGCTGCATCAAACGGAACGTCTCGATATCTTTTAGTTGGAGAAAGTGCAGCGGAGTCGTTTGGCTTTCTAAGAGCAGACGTTTTTTCACATTCATTTATTGGTCGCGAAAATGAACTAAACCAACTCTTATCTGAGACCACTAGATATACTCACGTATATGGTGAAGCCGGAATTGGGAAGTCTCGTTTGATATATGAATATCGGGATAAAACTCGAAATTTTCAACAACATGTTATTCAGTTTTTACCCGAACACCAAAACAATGCCCTAAAGCCTTTTTTTCAACTACTAAACCGACAATATGCTCTAGCAACACGGTCGCCTGAAGCCGCGATTAACACACTCCGAAAGGTCATTCGTCTTCATCAACAATTAGTTGAAGAAGATGTACTTTCCACACTTTGTTTGTGGCTGGATTTACCGCTTCCTGAAGACATAACTGCGCATATACTTCCTCCGGATCAACAAAAAGTTGTTCTGTTTGAAAGCCTGACTCAACTGCTACACCACAGCAACTCCCAAACAGTACCTGACAGTTCAGTAAGCACACTGATACAGAAAAATTTATTCATTTTTGAAGATTTACATTGGGCAGACCCCAGTAGCATCGAGTTTATGGCTCACTTGATAATAAATTCACCAAAAACGTTTAACAAACACGTCTATATCAGCACCTCACGTTATGCTCTACCGGCAACATTAAGCGCCTTATTCGAGCAATCAATTGCACTCGAAAAATTCACTTCGGATGACATTTTAGCGCTCATTCAATGTCGGTTTAATCAAAACAGTATTTCGTCTTCGGTCATTAACTTTATCGCTACACGAACCGATGGTATTCCTCTATTTATTGAAGAATTGATCAGTATGCTAAAGCAAAAAGATCTGCTGAAACGAATAAATGGATTTATCGACTTCACACAAGCAAATAGGTTGGACGAAGTCCCCATTAGTTTACAAGGCTTGTTACAGCAAAAATTAGATGCACTCGGCTACGCAAAAGAAACCGCACAACTGGCGGCCACTATTGGCAGAGAATTTGACTATGCGCTATTAGTCACGGCATCCAGACAAACAGAAGCGCAGGTACAAGCTGATTTAGAGTCGATAGTGGCATCCGACTTAGTGTTTATTCAACGCAAAGTAGAGGGTGATAGTTACCGTTTCAAGCACTCATTAATTAGTGATGTCATTGCCAATAGTGTGTCTCAAAAAATGTGCAAATATTATAGCCACAACATCGCTTCCTCACTCACACATCAAAATCAAACGTTCGCGACCAGAATACTTTTATTCAAACATCAGATACGTGCTGAACTCCATGAGCAGGCAATGAGCACCGGCACGGCCTTAATCGAAGAGAAGTTAAAAAAAGGTGATTATTATTCAGCGGCAGCAGACGTTAAACAATGCAACGCTATTGTTAATCACTTAGATAACACACAACAAATCACTTTAAACACCCTAAAATTAAACAGCCTGCATATTGCTATATTAGTCGCAACGGAAGGCTCGGGTAGCGATAAATTATTAACCATCGCAGAAGAAAATGCTCAAATTTGCCTACCAGAAAATCTCTCGTCAACACATCAAATAGACCAAGTGCTCGTTGAATATATGCATCATGCCTCTTGGGCATCAATGACACACTTTCATATGGGCAGCTTTCGTTCTAAGGCACTAAAATATGCCGAAGCAGAACTCATATTTTGTGAACGTTTTAATAAAGATCCAAACGCGCTCCTAGTTGTAAATACTCAAATTGCTAACTGCTTGTTACTCGATGGCGATATCCAGAAATCGGCAGTATATTTGCGTCATGCATTTGATATATACAGCTACCAAGAAAATGACGAAATCGAAGATGACTCTTTTTTAAAATACGGATTTTCTGCCAAAGTTTTCCCCTACATGATCGCTAGTATTGTTCAGCTTTTGTTAGGTAATGAGCAACAAGGTAAGCGCTTTTCTCAATACAGCATTCAAATGTCTGACGCAATTAAAAGCCCCATCAGCAAAGCTATTTCTATAGGCTATGCGACGATATTCTCTTACTTGGCAAACGACATGGCGTACATGTCATCGTTACTGCTAGCCATGGATGTACATCTATCAAATAATGCCGATATCAAACATTTTTCGACTTACACAGATATTGCTCACGCTTGGTATACCAAAGACATTAGCGCAATCAGAAAGCACATAGCCATTTTGGAAAAAACCAAGCAAACGCAGTGGCTCAGTTTATATCAATGCATGCTGCTGGAATTAGAGTTTGAAGCCAATAATAAAGTTGCCGCCCAAGAAGTTTATGCCACCCTACGCCAATGGATAAGCTCCTCAGGAGAGAAGGTGTGTGAAGACTTATTATCAAATTTACAAACGAGATATTTTTTATCATGAGCCCTAAACAGCAAGCGAATTTTGAGCAAAACACTCTTGAAGTTAGTCCGCATGAGCATGCCGAAGAATATAATAATCAAGGCTACACCTTACTCAAAGGCTGTATTGACCCCGAACATATCAGCCGCTTAACGCAAAGCTGCCAGTCTATATTGCGTAATCAAAATGCTGATGTCAGTTCCATTGAAAATGCCCACATAGAGCATCCTGAAATAGTTGACCGATATTTCCCTAGAGCACATTTTCATGAGCGTTTACCGTTTGACATTCAAGCCCTGCTTTCACAAACGATGCTACGGTCAACACTTAAACAGCTATCTTCTTGCTCACAAGAAACCGACTTATTGGGACTAAATCCTGAGTACTCCATTTTGTCATGGCCCCCCGAGACAATTCAAAAAGGGTTTTCCGGTTATCACCAGGATGGCCCCAGTTCAGCAGTGAAACACGGTCACCCCCATATTTGGATTCCCATTAGTGATTCAAGAAAGCTCAATTTTAAGATCATTCCCAACACTCATCTGCTGGGCAATCTACCCCATGGCATGCTTGGCCAGTTTGTAAAAGTACAACACTCATACGTAGAGCCCTTAATTCAAAACGAAGAATTTTTACAAGTAGAAGTAGGCGATGCATTAATTTTTTCGACCAGAGCCTTGCACTGCCTAAGTTTGAACCAAACAAAGCGAATTTGTTGGTCTTTAGAATTTATATGCGAAGTTTTATTCACAGGCCAATCAGATAAATGTACTAAAGCATTAATTACAAAACAGTTTCATCACAACCCATAAGGAAAAAAGGATATGAACCTAATGAAAACTGAACAGCTCAACAAGACCCCCTTACTATCGCTGTTATACAACGTGACGAATAATGTAAAACTGAATCATGCTTTTATGGAAAATGAAGAGATGGTTTTTGATCTCTTTTCAGTATCTGAAGAAGATCGTAATTTACTCAGAGAAAGTACCGACACACACATTTTGGCGACACGTATCACTGAAGAATTATCGCAATTTTCCGTTCCTGGAAAGGTTATGCCAGCGCCAGATTCCAGTATGAAAACGGCAGTTATTGGTTTGATTTATAACCTCATCAACAATGGCACCATTTGGGGAAAATTCAAAATGGATATTGAGAATGAGCGCTCTGACAAGGCGTATATCAACTGTGTGTTTAAATCATTTAACGTCGATGACATGAACATGCAAAAAAACATCACCAGCTTATTTGAAGACAAAGAAGCGAAACATAAAGAAGCTGCTGTCGATGAAATTTGTTCTAAGATCAAACAGGAACTCATGGGCATTCTCTAATGTTTACTCCATGGAATTAAGCCATCAGCTTAAACGTGATATTCACTAAAAATAGTGACTTATGATCTTAAAGGAAAATACGTATTTTTTGTATTTTTCTTTGAGTAAACACCTTAAACGAAAAATGGATAGATATGGCGACCCTACTTAACCTTCAACATAATCAGACAACCCATCTTTGTCCACAACATATCTTTGGCCGAGATAACAATAGCAACACTTTATTATCTAATGAGAGTGCCTCACGTATTCACGCCTCTATTTTTTGGGATGGGCACTATTGGCAACTCAAAGACTCCAGTCGAAATGGCACCTTTGTGAATGGTATACCGATACCACAAGGCGTAATTAAACGCTTAGAGAATAATAACCACATTAACTTCGGGAATATCCAGTCTGACACTTGGCAAGTAATCAACACATCCCCCCCTAAACCCATGTTGATTCCCCTTTCTACCAAACTAGAAACACAATTACTCGACGATATGATATTACTTCCCAATGAGGATTCGCCTGAGCTCATGCTCTACCAATGCAACAAGGGCGAGTGGGTTTGTGAAAGCACTAACGGTATTTCTTCCCTAAAAACAGGTGATGAAATTGTCTGCGAATCAGGCAGCTGGCATTTCATAAACCCAACGCTCTTGAAAGAAACACTCGCCATACATGAAAGCCACTTAATACAAACAACACAGATAAAAACACTCTTTGATGTCAGCCAAAACGAAGAACACGTTTCTTTAACACTTAAAGTAGCGGATCAAGAGATTAACCTGGGACAACGAAACCATCACTACTTGATGCTAATACTAGCGCGTCAACGGCTATCTGACCAAGCAGCAGGTTTCATCAAAAATGAACAAGGTTGGATAGACAAAGACCTGCTCAGTAAATCGCTAGGAATGGATGAAAACCACATCAACATTCAAATTTATCGTTTTAGAAAGCAAATTGTCTCCGCCCTGCCCACCTCAATACGCTTACCACAAGCCATTCAAAGAAGAACCGGAGAGATCAGATTTGCTTATGAATTAATCGAAATTTTAGGCGGCGCCTGTTCCAAACCTTCAGTAAGTTTGAGTACCTCTAACGCATAGGAATAAAGCAGTGTAATGAGGTTATCGGAATTATTTTATACTTGATATCTCAGTACTACATAAATCGTAACTAGATTTAAGGCTAAGTAATTCGCAGGCATAAAAAAACCCCAGTAGGAAGACCTACTGGGGTTTTTAATAGATGCCTGACAATGACCTACTCTCACATGGGAACTCCCACACTACCATCGGCGCTGAATCGTTTCACGTCTGAGTTCGGG
>Ga0105352_1001689_pt1 | contig 11094 bp, 5 predicted proteins | sample EN8Hudsemesocosm_FD_83507 | JGI IMG/M metagenome (GOLD analysis project Ga0105352, IMG submission 83507) | Methane-oxidizing microbial communities from mesocosms in the Hudson Canyon - EN8B Hudson Canyon | ecosystem: Environmental > Aquatic > Marine > Cold seeps | place: Hudson Canyon | collected...
ATTATGCGCCCCACTCAGACGCGGGATGGAGCAGTCTGGTAGCTCGTCGGGCTCATAACCCGAAGGTCGTTGGTTCAAATCCGGCTCCCGCAACCAGAATACATAAAAAGCCAGAATCGAAAGATTCTGGTTTTTTTGTGCCTGCTATAAACCTATGATCGCTGGTTCACTCTCCAACACTCCAGGCTCCCGCAACCAGAATACATAAAAACATAACCCCACCAATGGCATCAGCTACACCACCCTTGCTCAGAATAGAAATCAAAATTTCTTAATAGCAGCTCATTTTTCAACTCAAATACATACCAATTCAAAAACCCCAGGTTTCTTCTTACCAATCAAGGATATACCTGCCACCAACAGGAAAAAATCCTCAACCAACAATAACTTGACTATTTTTCAACCAACACCAGTGAGAGCTGCTCAAAAACCCTATTTTGAGCAAAAATATACGACTTTAGTTATATATTTGTTACAACTTATTTCACTTAATCTAGCCCCCCATAAATGGTACAAGGACGCCGCTTATTGTCCCTGGACGTCAACAATAAAGCCTTATTACTAATATTAATAAGCTTATAACGTACAAAATGGATAATTAAGGCCATAATTCAACCTTCCCTGTCCTGCAACAAAATCATGAGTAAAAATAAGACGTTAGACTTACAGGGTAATCTAGTAGTGTGATGCAAGTCACATTATTGACTCTTACGAGTAAGCCCAATAACATACTGTTACATAAGAAAATTAAGCGATTAAAAGCGGTCATAATTTGAATTTTTGGGTACAGACGTGCTCCCAAAAACCAAGTACTCCCCATCCAAAATCAATCATGGGTGTGGTACTCATGCTACTGGTAATTTTGGGAACTATAGGACACTCGGCAACATCTATTGCTGGCACAACGGTCGCACTGCGCGAAAGTTATGCTGGCAATTTGTCGTTTGAACTTACCGGTGGCTCGTTTCGTACACAGCACAACAATTCAAACTCATGTTCCGTCACTGGTAGCAACGACCAACTGCTAAATACCCTGCCTCTGGATGCCACTATAGTTAAAGCCTATTTATACTGGGCAGGCTCCGGCACCGCGGATGACAGAGACGTCATATTTAACGGCGATTCGATAGATGCCGATCGCTGGTACACTGAAAACTGGGACGGCACACGAACCTTCTATAATGGCGTCGCCGACGTTACCTATATTGTGCAGCGCGACGGCAATACACGATACACAGTCAGCGGCCTGACCATAGACACCAGTAGTACCTATTGTAATAACCAGACAGTACTGGGCGGCTGGGCACTCATGGTGATATATGAATCAGACGCGGAAGACTTCCGCGTATTAAATTTATATGAAGGCTTTCAGTCATATCAACACTCTCAAGTAACACTGATCCCCAATAACTTCAAATTGCCCGCCAATCCTACCGGCAAGCATGCCCACATCTCCTGGGAAGGAGACGACACCCTAGGTACTGATGGTGAATATTTAGAATTCGAAGGCGTTGGTTTATCAGATAGCGTTAACCCAAGTGACAATCAGTTTAATTCATATTCAAATGTGCAAGGTGGCTTCACCAGCTATGGGGTAGACATTGATGAATACGACATTTCACCCTACTTAACGGAAGGGGCAACATCGGTTAATACGGTTTACAGTGCTGGGCAAGATTTAGTATTGCTCTCTGCTGAGGTAATTAGTGTATCTAACATTCCTGTTGCCGACTTGGCGGTGACAACCTCAGACCCAACGGGCTGGACACAAGATTTTACCGTTACTAAAAAATACACTGTCTCTAACAACGGCCCTAACGATATTCCGGCAAACAGCGTTCGGTTTACAACCACCCTCCCCGCTGGCGTTAGCTTTACCGGTACTCAAGGGAATAGCGATTGGGTCTGTTCCGTCACCAATGCAAACCAAACTATCAGTTGTATATTTAACGACAAATTAAGAAGTGGCTGGAGCGACTACCTAGATTTAACACTAAAGGTTGATGATGGCACCGCAGGCAACAGCTTAATCATTGACGTTGCAGTAGATCACGACACTGCCCCCTACGACATTTTTGATAATCAGGAAAGCAATAACAACTACCAATTTACAGTGCCCGTATTGGCTATGCCTGTCATTGATTTATCCGCTTCAAGCAAGGTTTATACAAACTTAAGCGGTGACTTGTTACTGGCTGGCGACACTCTGCGCTATACCATTACACTGGATGATGCCAGCGACCTAAGCGCACCAAACATTACTGTCACAGATGATTTACCTGCCAATATAAGCAATTACCAAGTGATCAGTTCCCCTGTAACGGCTGTATTTTCAGCCGGTGGAAGCAATGGAACTGGAACACTTACATTCAGTGGAATAACACTTACCGCAGGTACACCAGGCTCCATCGAGCAAATTGTCATTGAAGTCGACATAGACCCTAGCGCCCCGGACGGAGCCTCCTTACAAAACCAGGCCACACTTGCCCAAGGTAGCGACGCTTGGCTTGTCGACACCGGTGAGATCACCGTAGTTGAACCGGACTTGTCCACCTCAACAAAGGATGCAGAAGACGTAAATGGAGGCTGGCTACTGCCCAATGAAACAGCTCGCTATACCATCACACTGGATAACCCGAAAGATTTAGACCTAACCAGCTTACAGATTACTGACCACCTACCAGCCAATGTATCTTCATTTACAGTCTCCAACTTACCCAGTGGCGCGCAGGACTTCAGTGTCAATAACGGTGGTAATAACAGTACAGGTTACATAGACATTCGTAACATCAGCCTAGATGCAGCGAGTACACTGGATATTTATGTAGACGTTACCGTTGATTCAGACGCCCCTGACAAAGCAGACTTCACCAACACCGCCACCATTACTCTGAATAACACGACCTGGGTGGTTACCTCAAACGAATTAAAGGTATCCCTCACCACCAGTACACCTGCCAGCGGTAATAAACCTCTCTACTTTGACGACACCAACTTAAGTAGGAATATACCTACTAACAATGTTGAGCGAACCTTTTCCCATGGTGAAAACCTAACGTGGATCCTGGAAAACAACCTGCAAAGTGATTTAACTCTATCCGCAGGGGATATGAGCCTTAACCTAGCTGTAGAAGGGTACCGTACTGGGTCTGCCACAACTGACTTCAACATAGAACTTTTTTACAACGACAATGTTAGCAGCGGCGAAGTAGCTTTTGCTTCAGGAGATAAAAACGCTGGAAATTACAAACAAAATACCTCTTACGATGTGCCATCAACTTTAACCCTGGATATTGAACACACCATTCCAGCCGGTAGCTCAATCTATTTAAGAATATCCAACACATCCAGTAATGGCCTTACCAACAAGAATAGGGATTTAATAGGCATACGCAGTTACAACAACAGTTTCTACTCCAAGGCAGTTTTAAATGCCTCCACTGTAATAAACGTAGATAGCATCAGTGTCTGGGATACCACCTATGGGGACCCCTTTGGGGCAGGTGACGGCAATGCACTCCCCAATAGCCAACCCGATACCAACCTATATATTCGTGCGGTTATATCCGATCCATTTGGCGCCTTTGATATCAGCAGCGCCGACATTAATATCGTAAAAACCAATGGCGATGTTTACGATTTTTCAGCTCATCCCGATGGCAATACCAACATCATGAGTCAGGTGGACGATACCGCTGATGATTTAATCACCAACACCAAAACCTTCGAAAAGGAGATCACGCTTGAAGATGAAGGTGAGATCACTGGTTACTGGGCCATTACAATTAAAGGTTACGAGGGTATGGAAGTGGCGCCCGATCAGGTGACCCACGAAAGTTTGTTGTCGTACCAAATAAAACCATTTTTACCCAATATCGCCCTCACTAAAACAGTTAGCGTCACCCATGACCCTATCAACCTATACGACAATCCCAAAGCCATACCCGGTGCATTGATAAGATATACCATCACGGCAATTAATACTGGGCGTGGTGCAAGTGATGAAAGCTCTATTATTTTACAAGATGAAATCCCTGCCGGCTCAGAATTGTATATCGGAACCCTGGCCTGTCCAGGACCAGAAACAGACGACGGCCCGGTATGTTTTGAGGATGGCAGTGGCATCAATGAAAGTGGTTTAATCTACGACTTTATTGGTACACTTAATGCTACAGATGATGTGTGGTTTTCAGTGGACGGGACTGATTTTACATATGACCCCGTGGATGCAGGAGGATACGATTCAGCCATTCGGTTTATAAGAATTACACCTGCCGGAATTTTTAACAAAGTGCCCAAAAATGGCACCGAACAACCTGAGTTTAACTTTAGCTATCAAATAAGATTAAATTGAATTCAACAACAAAAAAAACAGTACAAAAAACAACCACAACAAAATAAAACTAGAAGCTAAAAACAGAATTTAACTTTTATTATAAAATTAGGCTTAATTAATGATCCACCACACGGATAAAACCAACAATAAAAAAGGGAGCACTCTATATGAATAAATTCATGGTATTGACCTCTTTGTTAGTGGGAAGCTTGTTTACCCTACAAAGTCATGGGGCAGGCACATCTGCTGGTACCACTATTTCCAATACTGCATCTGTAAGTTATGAGGTAGGCGGCTCCACCATCACTGATGACTCGGAACCAGCTGTCATCACTGTGCAAGAATTAATCAATGTAACCATAGTGTCTCAAGATTCTGGAAATGTGAGTGTTAGCTCACCTGAAACTGGTGCTGAATTAAAATTCCAGGTGACCAACACAGGTAACGGTGACGAAGCGTTCATTATTAACCAGGTAAACATTGGTGGAGATGAATTTGATGTTACTTTAAGCACTATTTATTTAGATGATGGGGATGGTGTATATGAGCCTGGTACGGATGATGCGACTTATGATAACAGCACACCTTCCACCATTGCCCCAGACGATTCCATTACCATCTGGGTCACCTCTAACATTCCAGATGCCCGGAATAACAATGACACTTCCGAAGTTCAGGTATCTGCCCTGTCGAAGACTTTCAGTGACGATGGCCAAGCCAACCCAAATGCAGGTGATGTTGTAACTGATGGAGGAGACTCAACTACCGACGCTGTATATGGAACAGGGGCTGCCAATGCCGATGATACCGCCATTTTTGTAGTAAGCGCCATTCAGGTGGTCATTACCAAAGTCATCAGCGGTATTGATGACCAGTTAGGGGGGAGCCAACCTGTACCAGGCGCCGAAGTAGGTTATAGCCTAACCGTTACCGTAACAGGAACGGGAGATGCCACCAGCGTCACGGCCTCCGACCCATTACCAGTTGAACTCGCCCTTAAAGCGGGCATAGCTGGCACCATCACCGTGAATGGCGTTGACCTCACTGCCGTTAGTGGTGACGACAGCGCCAGTTACGATGCCAATACTCGAACCATCACTGTTGATCTTGGCACCATCACCGCAGGAAGCGCCGACAGTGTGATTACTTTTACAACCGTTATTCAGTAGGTGGTTACCATGACAAATATAAAACGCTCCATACTAAAAGCGCTGCTACTCACTGTTTTACCAGCGGTATCATTCAATGCCCTGGCTCAGGTTGAGCTTAAAACCGAAATGTTCAAGGTAGTCGAAGTTCAAAAAGACAATGGCACTAGCAAAATTGAATGGATAACCCCGAACAACATAGTGCCTGGTGACAGAGTAGGTTACCGCATAATCGTTGAAAACAAGGGCGACAAACCAGCCGATGATATTGTGCTGAATAACCCTGTACCTGAAAACACCGTTTATGTGGATGGTAGTGCTCGCGGCGCCAATAGCTCTATCGTGTTTTCGGTAGATAAAGGTAATACCTATGCCACACCCGAAAAGCTTTTCATCATACAAAATGGGAAAAAATTGCCGGCCACCGCCAAGGATTACAGCAATGTGCGCTGGGTACTTACTTCGTCTTTAAAGGCAGGGGAGAAAGATTCTGTGCAGTATATAGTTCAAGTGAAATAATGCTTTAAGCAAACATTAAAATCAGGTTATTAGTTTTGTCATTTATGATAGTTGTAAATTAGTAGCATTCACCCATAACCCAATAGTTTTACAAAGACATAGACCTAAAAACATCAATTTATATTTTCGAACGGAGAAAATTATGAGAATAAATAAAACCTTAACTGCGCTGATAGCCGGTGCGAGTATTGGCATGAGTGGGCAGGCTTTTTCAGCTGCTACACCATTAACAGAAGCTGGTACAGAGATTACCAACAAGGTAACTTTAGACTACTCTGTTGATGGCCAAGATCAAGATGACGTGGCATCTGCAGATTTATCTTTCCTCGTTGATACCAAGGTAGATTTCACGCTAATTTTACAAGATGAATTTGCTATTCCAGTTACCCCAGGAAAAGAACATGTTGCGGCCTACTTATTAACCAATACAGGCAATAGCACAATTGAATTTTCTTTAGGTGCCGCAAATACAGCAGACAACACGTTACTGACAGCTGGCACTGATAACCTAACGGATAATGTCGACTTTACTGGTCTAGGCGTTGTCGGTGAAACTGCATATGACACGGCTAGCGCTGCACCTACCAGCTCGTATGCTGGAGATGAAGCCACCGCAGCAACGGCAATTATACCGGCCAATTTTGCTCAAGTGGTTTATGCTGTAGTAACCGCAGCTGGAACAGATTTAGATGAAGCAGTAATAACTTTAACTGCTACTGCGAGTAAATCAACTGACAAAGTTGGTACGGAAACCACTATCACCTCTGATAGCCGTAGTGATGCTTTCGACCCAGATACTGTGCAATTTGTGTTTGCAGACTCTTCTAATAATGGTGAAGAAGATGCCGATAGCGGCTTCAAAGTTGTATCTGCTAAATTTACCCATGATGATGGACAAGGCAACACCGAAGCCGATGGCCCAGGGTTAACAGTTACGGTGATAAATGACCCTATATGTGAACCAGGATTAACTTCGGCTTCTACTAATGATTACGAAACCTCAGGCTGTGCGATTATTGACTCTAGTGGCGGCAGCGATACAACGCACTACCCTAAAGCAATTCCTGGTGCCATGGTTAAATACACAGTTACCGCAGAAAATACAGGTAATGCCACAGCTGAAGGCGTGACATTTGTTCAAGACTTACTTAGCAGCCATGCGGACAACGTTAATTTACAAATAGGTAGTTTGGGGAATGTCACTATAAGCCATTACGATGATTCTGCTACTAGCACTATTGATCGTACGGGCACTGATGTAGATCAAAGTACCGCCAATACACTATCTATTGATTTCGCATTTCCTGCTACCGACATCGATATCGCAGTAAATGACTCAATAACAATTACTTTCACTGCAATTGCTGAATAATCATCCTTGATTTTTCGCAATAAAAAAGTAGCACTACCCTGTGGTGGTGCTCTAACCCAAAGGGCTTCATGCGCTTTGGGTCAAGGCAAAACCAAAGACACTGCACTGACTAAAAAGTCGGGCGGTGTTTTTGGCTTTTCTTTGGCATTTATTTTTTCCTCCGCTTTTGCGACACAGAACCTTCAAGCAGAAACGGCTGCCAATACCATTGTTAGTAATCAAGCCACCGTTAGCTACCAATTTTTAGGGAAAAGCAATATAGCCAGCGATACAGAGGTTTTTATTACCGCCCGCGCAGCTGACGGTTCAGGCACGCCATCTGTTATCACCTTAATGCACAACAGTATTGATTTTTCCGGGCAACTACAAGCGGCTCAAGGTCCGTCCGTTAATCCTATCGCGCCAACCCTCAATGCACTAATCTCTGGGATTTCAAGTTCACGGGTAAGAGCCATTACTGGTAGCACTGACGGCCGAACTACCGCCAGCTCCAACGGCCAAACCCTATCCGGCTCTTTTAGTGTACAAGAAGGGCAATGTGCTACTGATAGCACAGGCAACTCTTTAGTAACGCAACCCACTCCCATAGACTATCAGGGTAATACTTTAACCCTGCCTGGCACCTTAAGTTTATCCAGTGATGAGTTTTTTAAGGTGGGCGATACCATATTTGTTCACTTGCAGGACCTGGATCAAAACAATGACCCCACCGCCGTCGAAAAAATTGTGGTCACTATCATCAGTGAAAACGGTTTAGATACTGAAACCATCCAGTTAACCGAAACAGACACCAGTACAGGCCTATTCACCGGCTATATTCAAAGTGTTGATATCAACACCCAGGGCAGTACACCCTATAACTGCCACTTATCGGTTACCAATAACTCCCGCATGCAAGCCAGCTATCAAGATAAGGCTGATGTTGTGGATATATCCGCCGCTGCTGCATTGTTTGACCCTAACTCCTATGTAATTAATGCCGATACTGGCGAATACATTAACGGCATTGAAGTTACCCTAATAGATACAGACACTAACTTGCCAGCCGATATTTTAAGCACCGATGGCGGCATCTTCCCCAGTACCGTCACCACTGGGGGCACGATTTACGACTCCAAAGGCAATGAAACAATCTTTCCTTACGGAGGTTTTGCCTTTCCGGTATTAGATTCAGGCTCATATCAAGTTCGTGTGACTGAAAGCGTTTATCACCATTACCCTATTCCTGACCACAAAACCCTGGAAGATATTAATGCGCTACCCAATGGCCCGTTTAATTTAAACGAACAAGGTAGCCGTGCTCTGGCGTTTGATGTGCCTGGAATCACCTTCCGCATGGACGTGCCCCTAGACCCTAAAGATAACTCGGTATTACTCACCAAAACCGCCAATAAATCCACCGCTGGCGTGGGTGAATTGGTGAGCTACAACATTCAAATGGTAAACAGTGAAATTCCCGGCGACAACATTATCATTCACGATTTATTGCCTCAGGGTTTTCGATATGTTCCAGGTTCCGTCACTCTTGATGGCATAGCCCTGACTGAGCCCACCATAGATAAAAATGGTCGCGCGCTCGCCTTTACCATCGACAACATTCCGGTAGATGAAACCCTAAATCTTAGGTATGTAGCTCGAATAGGGGTTAACACTCCGGTAGGTAAAGCCACCAATACTGCCAGCCTGGAAGACGACATTTTAATCGCCAATGTCACTAATGCTCATGTAGAAATTAAAGAAGATTTGTTCAGCGAAAAGAGCCGCTTATTTGGCCGTGTTTACATAGGCGACTGTGAAAATAAAACCGAACAGGAAGGCATCTCTGGCGTGCGTATCTACCTAGAGAACGGCAACTACGTAGTAACCGATGAAGACGGCTTATGGCACATGGAAGCCCAAGACCCAGGCACTCATGTTGTACAACTGGATACCGACACTTTGCCTAAATATTTAGACCTTATGAGCTGCGATAGCTACGGCACTCACGCTGGCCGTGAGTACAGTCAGTTTGTAGATGTAGAGCCGGGCACCATGTGGCGTAGCGATTTTGTGGTGAAACTTAAGCCCCCCAGTATAGGCGAAGTGATTCAACGCCTTGGTAGCCAGGTAGTCACATTAAGCGAACAAGAGATACTGCTTCAAGATACTGAAAATGCAAACAGCCCCGTTAGACAGAAAATATCTTACCGTCTTAAGTTAACCGGAACCGAAGTTATTCTTAAAAAATTACGTAGCCTGGTTATGCTGCCCGAAGGCGTCATCTATAAAAAGAACAGCGCCCTGTTTGATGGCGTGCCAGTGGCAACCCCTAAAGAGTACGATGCACAAACCTTATTGTTTAGCCTTAACGACCCGGGTAAAGACTGGCAGCACACCTTAACCTTTGAAGCCTGGATTACCCAAGATGCTAAACCGGGTGAGCTCACGACTCGCTCGGTGGCCATGTTTAACGCGCCAGCCCAAAACAACCAACGTACTCCAGTGGCATTAACCTCGGCTCTGTTATCCATTATTCCGGCCAATAATCAAGCTCACAAGCCACAGGAAGCCCCTAAGTTTAGTTCGTTCAACCCAGAATTAAATGCCTCCGACAAGCTTGCTATTCAAAAGGTTATTAAAAACCTAAGAGGCTTAAAAGATTTAAAACTTGAAGTGGCCGGTCATACCGATAACGTGCCCATTGCCAGACGTAGTCGCCATATTTTTGAAAATAACCGTGAGTTATCCATGGCCCGTGCGCGCAGTACCGCCAACTATATTATGCAGGAACTGCAATTACAGCCTCACCAAGTGAGCATTACCGGTTATGGTTCAGGCAACCCCTTGGCCAAAAACAACTCCAAAGACAATCGCGCCAAAAACCGTCGTGTTGAAGTAAACATATTGTCCGGTCACAACGGTATGAACATCGCCCAAGCAGACTCGGGCAATCAAATGGTGGCTACGGCAGGTATCGCACCCGGTGGTTTTGATTTCCCCATTGAAGCCACGGCCGCAGGCCCTATTCGCAATGTTATTACCATGCCAGACTTCGACAAAGCCTACCTTGCTCAAACCGATAATAAGTTTGAGTGGTTATGGCCCAGTGGCGATTACCTGCCCAACATTCCATCTACTAAGCTTGCGTTAAAACACCCAATTGATCACAAGCTTCAGTTAACCCTAAACGATGCCCCGGTAAGCCAGTTAAACTTTGCTAAGCGCGAAACCTATGGCCCGAATAAATCTGCCATTAGTATCTGGACCGGGGTAGATATAAAGGAAGGCAATAACCATTTTGTGGCTTCTCTGGTGGATAGCAATGACAACATAGTGGCCCGCGAAGAATTTGATTTGCACTACGCCGGTAGCCCCACCCGAGTGGTACTCATTAGCGATGAAACCAAAGCCACCGCAGATGGGGTAGTGGCCCCTGTAATAGCTGTTCAGTTATTTGATAAAGACGGTTACCCGGTACGTGACGGCTTGCAGGGTGAATTTAGTGTCGATAATCCCTACTTTGCATTAGACCCCAACAAAGATCAGGTTCAAATTAACCGTAACGAATTTAAACCCAACTATGAAATAAGCGGTGATGGTACTGCTTATATTACGTTAGAGCCCACCACCAAAGCTGGTGAAGCGGTTATACGCTTCCCTCTGGCCAATGGCCACGAAGAAGAAATTAGGGTGTGGTTAAAGCCGCAAAACCGCGAGTGGATGTTAATCGCTTTAGGTGA
>Ga0105352_1001690_pt1 | contig 11088 bp, 9 predicted proteins | sample EN8Hudsemesocosm_FD_83507 | JGI IMG/M metagenome (GOLD analysis project Ga0105352, IMG submission 83507) | Methane-oxidizing microbial communities from mesocosms in the Hudson Canyon - EN8B Hudson Canyon | ecosystem: Environmental > Aquatic > Marine > Cold seeps | place: Hudson Canyon | collected...
CTTCACGCAACCATGCTTCATCTGTTAGGCATTGATTCCAAAAGGTTTACGTATCGTTTTCAGGGTTTGGATGCCCGGTTGACGGGCGTTGAGGACGAGGCTCACGTCATCAAATCCATCGTCGCTTAGGCGTCCGCACTTGGCCAAGCGATTGGCCAAGCGGGAGTTAACGCCGTTGGGGGGGGAGTAGTTTTTTACAAAAAGCGGCTTGACGGAGCGGTGTCTTGGGCGTAGGCACGCTCCTTCAGCGTTTGATCGTTCTAACCCTCCGCTTATGAACACCATCGACAATGAAAAGAGCACCGTCACCAAGCGGGACTTGGCAACTCGGGTGCGTCTCGCGCTCAAGCCGGATATCAAGCTTCATCAGGCACAAGTCGCAGAAGTGATCTCCCAGACACTCGGTGCCATCCGCGATGCCCTGGCCAATGGCAACACAGTGGAGTTGCGCAACTTTGGTGTCTTCAAGATTGAGGTTCGCAAGGAACGGATCGGGCGTAATCCCAAGGATCCAACTGTTGATATCCGTATCCCTGCGCGCAAGGTTGTGAAGTTCCGCTCGGGCAAGGAGATGAAGAATCAGTTGGAGGCCTCCCCAATCGAAACCGAAAATCCTCCGGCCGCTGGCTACAGTCCTGAGTAACGCTCAGGGCTTTTCGTTGGCAGCCCGAATCGCTTCAAGTTCCTCCCAACGCGCATAAAGTGCGGCGCCCTGTTTTTTTGCAGTCTCCAGTTCACTGGTCAGTTCAATGGTTTTGGCACCGTGCTTCGAGTGAAACTCCGGGTCGGCGAACAGGCTCTCGATCCGGGCCACTGCCTCTTCAGCCTTGAGGATCGCCGTCTCCATGTCCTCGAGCTCGGCTTTCTCTTTCCAAGTCATCTTGCGCGGTTTGGCCTCGGGTGCGCGGCTTGATCCGGCATTGGCCTGGGTGGCTACTGGTCGCTTGGCCAAGCGCATTTTTCGCTCGGCAAGTTTTTCGCGGTAGTACTCGTAGTCGCCCTCGTTGTATGTAACCAGTCCGTCACCCTCGAACGCGATGATGCCGGTGCAGACCCGGTTTAGAAAATAACGGTCGTGACTCACCACCAACACGCAGCCGGAGAATGCCAGCAGCGCCTCCTCCAGCAACCGCAATGTCGGCAGGTCGAGATCGTTGGTTGGCTCGTCCATGATCAGGAAGTTGCCGCCATGCTTGAGAATGCGCGCCAACAGCAGCCGGCTTTTCTCGCCGCCGGACAGGCTTTTGACCTTCATGTTGATCCGCTTGGGATCAAAGCCGAACCGCTGCAAGTACGCCCGAATCGCCAGCTTGCCGTTGCCGAACGGGATCGTGTCTGCGCCTTCGGCGACCTCCTGCAGCAGCGTCTTTTCCGGGTCGAGCTGCACCCGTTCCTGGTCCACGTAGTTGAACTGGGTCAGCACGCCGGTTTTTTGGCTGCCACCGGTCGGGGCAAGCTGGCCCAGCACAATCCTGAGCAGGCTTGTTTTGCCTAGGCCGTTGCGGCCACAAATGCCGATGCGCATGCTGGCCTCAAACTTGAAATCAAACCGTTCGATCAGCTCCCTGCCGCCCAACTCGAGGCTGACGTTGATCAGGTCCACCACGCGGTTGGCCAACTGTCCCGGCGGCGGGATGATCAAATCCATCGACAACTCCTTGTCGTGGCCCTGCGTGTTTTTGATCGAGTGAAACTTGTCCACTCGAAACTTGGCCTTGGTTGTGCGCGCCTTTGGGCCGCGGCGAATCCAGTCCAGCTCGCGGCGCAGGAAACGCTTTCGCTTCAACTCAATTGCCTGCTCGTTTTCCATCCGGGCGAGGTTCGACTCGAGGTAGTCGGAGTAGTTGCCCTTGTGAGTGTGAAAACGGCCGGCCTGCAACTCGACGATGTGGTTGCAGGTTTCATCGAGGAAATACCGGTCGTGCGTTGCGACGAGAAACGCGCCTCGAAACTTTTTCAGGTACTGCGCCATCCACTCGATCGAGTCGGTGTCGAGATGGTTGGTCGGCTCGTCGAGAATCAGGAAATCCGGGTTGGAGACGATCGCGCGACAGAGGGCAACCCGCCGCTTTTCGCCGCCAGACAAGGTGCCCATCAATCGGTCTGAGGCGGGAGTATTCAGGTGCATCATCGCCGTCTCGATTCGAGTCTCGATGTTCCACGCATCGGCGGTGGCGATTTGTTGCTCCAGCTCGGTCTGCCGGTTCGAGTCGGCGGGCAGCGACTCGTACTCGTCGAGCAGATTGAACGAGTGCGCCGCACCGTCGCGAATCGTATCGAGCACGGAGACGCCGTCGGAAGCATCGAGACCCTGCGGCAGATAACCGATCCCCAAGCCGGAGCGCGGAGTGACTTTGCCGTCATCAGCCTGCGTAATGCCGGCGAGAATTTTAAGGAATGTCGACTTGCCGCAGCCGTTGCGCCCGACCATCCCCAAGTGGTCGCCATCGCGGATCGTCAGCGACGCCGACTTGAGCACTTCATTGTCGTTGAACCGAACCTTGAGTTCGGAGGCGTCGAGCAATGTGATGCGTGGGGATTGTGACACGGCGGATGATATGTGGCGCTTGGCCAAACGAGGGGCAGCGGATCAGGACTCCTTTTGGTTCGGCGGAACCCTGGAGAGGTTCGGCTCGGCATTGTTTTGCTCGAAGTAACTTGCGGCCCAGCCACTCGCGAAAAGCAGCACCGGGTTGCGCTCCGAATCCCAGCCAAACCGCGAGCCGGTCGGCGGCGAAAGCTTGTCCATCTCCTCCTCGCTGAACTCCGCCGGCAGCCAGCGCATGACCTGCCACGGCGCGGGCTCGAGCCGCGAGACGGCGTTGTACTCGCTCTCGAGCCGGAACTGCACCACGTCAAACTGCAACGGCCCCACCGCCGCCAACACCGGCACGGCGATCGTGCTGCCCTTCAGGCTCAGGCACTGGATCGCGCCCTCCTGCAGCAACTGCTCCAGCCCCTGCCGAAACTGCTTGAACTTGCCGGTGTCGCTGTTGTGCAAATACGAAAAACTCTCCGGCGTGAAGCGCGGGATCTCGTGAAAGTTCGTCGTCTTGTCCGTGCTCAGCGTGTCGCCGATGCCGAAGTCCGCATGGCCCACCAGGCCGATGATGTCGCCGGGGAACGCCTCATTCACCGTCTCGCGCTCCTTGCCGAACAACCGATGCGAACTGGCCAGGCGCACTTTCTTACCGGTGCGTGAATGATACACCATCATGTCGCGCTCAAATTTGCCGGAGCAAATGCGAATGTACGCGATGCGGTCGCGATGCTTCGGATCCATGTTCGCCTGGATTTTGAAAATGAAGCCGGAAAACTGCTCGTCGCTTGGCTCGATGAATTTACTGGCGGACGGACGGCCCTGCGGCGGCGGCGCGTGGTGCAGAAATCCCTTGAGGATCAACTCAACACCAAAATTGTTCATCGCGCTCCCGAAGAACACAGGGGTCGTGCGTCCGGCGAGAATCTCGTCGCTGTCAAACTCCGCGCCGGCGATGTCGAGCATCTCAAGTTCCTCGGTGATCTTGGCCAAGGTCTCCCCCGGCACGCGCTCCTTCACGAAGTCGTCCAAGATGTCGCCAACCTCAACCGGCGCCATGTACGCTCCGCCGGTCGTGCGCTCGAACAAATGCACCTGCTTGGCCAAGCGATCGAACACGCCCTTGAAATCCGCGCCGTCGCCGATCGGCCAGTTCACCGGGAACGGCTTGAGCTGAAGCACACTCTCGATTTCGTCCAGCAACTCGATCGCGCCCTTCGACGGCCGGTCGCATTTGTTGATAAACGTAAAGATCGGCACGCCGCGTTGGCGGCAAACCTCAAACAACTTCTGCGTCTGCGCCTCGATGCCCTTCGCGGCGTCGAGCACCATCACCACCGCGTCCACGGCGGTTAGCACGCGGTAAGTGTCTTCGGAGAAATCCTTGTGCCCCGGAGTGTCGAGCAGGTTGATCTGATACCCCTGATAATCGAATTGCAGCACGGTCGAACTGACCGAGATGCCGCGTTTGCGCTCCAGTTCCATCCAGTCTGACGTCGTCGCCCGCTGGTTTTTGCGCGAACGCACCGATCCCGCCAACTGCACCGCGCCACCGTAAAGAAGCATCTTCTCGGTGAGGGTGGTTTTACCGGCGTCCGGATGGGAAATGATGGCGAACGTGCGCCGTCGGCTGATCTCTTTCTGCATGGTCAGAAAACCAAAAGGGCGCGGACTGTACCAAAAGCCGAAAGAGCAACAAGAACAATGCCCATCGACACAAGGTCAGCTGAGCAAGCGAAGGAATCCTGCTAGAGCGAGCTGGATTTTTTGGAAACCACGAATAAATACAAATAGACGCCGATTTCAGATAACCGAACGCAAAGAACGGGGAGCGTGCATTCTCTGCCTGCATGTCCCTCACCCAGCGGGGGAGGGCAGAGGTGAGGGAGAAAACTAACAATATTGAAAATGTCTATAAAAGTATTATAAAGTATTTTAATGTATTATGTTGACATTAAAACCCGTTATGTGGTCTTTTTCCTACGTTGAATTATGATTGAAGTTGATGATTTCAAGGCGTTCGATGCTCATGAAGTGGCGGAAATGCTGTGCCTCAAGTACAGGACGGTGACGCGCTACATCCAAGCCGGCCAAATCCGCGCCCGAAAAATCGGCAAAAAGTACTTCGTCACTGAGCAGGACGTCAAAGGCTTCATCCTCGCCCAAGAAACCAACGTCGAAACAGCCAAAACCGAAGAAAACGATCCGTACAGGGGCGCGATCAGGGAAGATTAACGATAAAGTTATTCTTTCACTGTATTGTCGGTGAGCCAAGCTAGGTATTTTCGGCTGCCGGTGGTTAGGGGGAGGGCGACGAATTCCGGGGTGTCGTAGGGGTGAATCTCCCGGACGGCTCGCTCCAGCTTGGGCAGTAGTTGCTGCCGCGTTTTGAAAATGAGCAGCACCTCGTCGCTGTTTTCGAGTTTCCCCTTCCACCAGTAGTGCGACTCGACCGCCGGGACGATGTTGGCGCAGGCGGCGAGCTTGGCCTCCAGCGCGGCCTTGGCCAAACGGCGGGCCAAGTCCATGTCCGGCGTGGTGACCAATACGACGGCAAAATCTTCCGGAACACTCATGCGCCCCAGCTAACTGGGCCAAGCGGCGAAGGTCAATTTCCTTGACCGGCCAAGCGCTTGGCCGAACGCTGCCGTTGTTCAGCGAATTATGAAAGTTATCACCTGTCTATTTGTGTTCTCGGTGGCGCTTGGCCAAGCGGTGGCAGAGGAGGATTGGCCGGCGTTTCGTGGGCCGAAAACGCTTGGCGTATCCGACAACGCCAATCTACCGATCGAGTGGAGCGACAAAAAAAACGTCGAGTGGAAGGCCGCCGTGGCGGGCCTTGGCTGGTCGGGCCCGGTGGTGCACAGCGGGCGGGTGTACCTCACCACGGCGGTCAGCGACGGCGAATTCGAGAAGCGCAAGCCGGGCCTTTACTTCGGGGGTGAGCGCCGGGAACCGATCAAGCACATGCATCACTTTCTGGTTTTGTGCCTTGAGTTGGCGACGGGTGAGTTTCTTTGGCAGAAGGAGGTGTTGGCGGCCCGGCCGCTCACGCCGATTCATGTGAAGAACAGTTATGCCGCTGAGACGCCGGTGACGGATGGCGAGCGGGTGTACGCCTACTTCGGCAGTCACGGGCTTTACTGCCTCGACAAGACCGGCAAGGTGATTTGGAAAAAAATGTTCAAGCCGTACAAGATGCGCAACGCCTGGGGTACCGGTGCGTCGCCGGTTCTCGCCGGGAACCAGTTGATCATCGTGAACGACAACGAGGAGGAAAGCTGGGTGGTGGCGTTCGACAAACTCACTGGCAGGGAGTTGTGGAAAACCAAGCGCGACGAGCCGAGCAACTGGGCCACGCCGTTTGTCTGGAAGCACGACGGCGGCAAGGAACTGGTTCTGTCCGGGCGTCGTCGCACGCGCTCATACGATTTGTCCGGCAAGGAGCTTTGGAGTTTTCAATGGAAGACGAAGACGTCGATTGTGATCCCGACGCCGTTTGCGGCGCACGGGCTGCTCTACGTTGCCTCCGGCTACGTGGGCGATCGGGAGAAACACGTGTACGCCATTCGACCCGGGGCCAAGGGCGACATCTCAATTCACTCCGGCGAGGACAGCAACAAATTCGTCGCGTGGTACGACAAGCGCGCCGCGCCGTACAACCCCACGCCGTTGGTTTACGGCGATGAATTTTACACACTGTACGACTTTGGTTTTCTCGCCTGTCGCGATGCCAGGACGGGCAAACTGCACTACGGCAAGGAGCGCATCAACCCGGACAAGCCAGCCGGCTTCACCGCGTCGCCCTGGGCGTATCGCGGCCATGTCTTTGCGTTGAGCGAAGCCGGCGACACGTACGTTTTTAAGGCGGGTAAAAATTACAAGTTGGTTCGAGTCAACCACACTGGCGGCATGAGCATGGCCAACCCGGCCCTGACCGGCGACCGCCTTCTCATCCGCAACCAAACCCACCTCTTCAGCATCCGCGAAAAGAAATAGCGCTTGGCCAAGTGCTTGGCTTTATTTCCGTTTAGCCTTCACCCCGGCTTCCGCCTTGGCTCCGCCGGTTTTCTTTTTGCCCTTCGGCCGGCCGATCTTTTTCCAGGTAGGCGCGTTGGGCGTGGGCGGCAATATCTCGATCGTCACGTCCTTGACCTGAACCAGCGTCTTGCCGTTGCCGTGAACCTGGAGGCCGATCTGCCCGTCCTGCGGGATGTTCGGCTCGGCCTCCGTGTAGTCGAGGGCGGCCACGCCGTTGATCCACGAGCGGATGCGCGTGCCCTCGGCGCGGATGCGGTAGTCGTTCCAGCCGTCCTCCTTGACGGCGCGGTTGACCGCGTCCGCGTCGGCGGACTCGCCAATCACTTTTCGGCGGCGTGACTCGTCGTATAGTTTCCCCCACCAGCCCCTGCCGGCGTCCACCTGGTAACCGATCATTTCGTGGCTGTCTGGCACCCGCACGCTGCGAATCTGGATGCCGGAATTGACGAAGCCCTCTGTCCCCGTGATGCGGATCTTCAGCCGCAAATCGAAATTGTGAAACGACCGTTTCGTGGCGATGAAGGAATTGTGCGGAACTTTCTGCGTCAGCGATCCGGCGGTGATGACACCGCCCTCCACTCGCCACAAGTTGTGCTCGTCCTTGAGCACCTCCCATCCCGCAAGGGATTTGCCGTCGAATAGCGGCTTCTTTGTGTCCTGCGCGTTCGCGTTTGGGGCAACAAGCAGCCCCAAGGCAACGCCGCCGATTATAGTGACCAGTAGTTTTTTCATTTTTCGAAGAGGCGGGCGATGAGCTTGCCGGCTTTTGGGTTTTGTTCGCTGTAGTCCAGCCCCATAAAACGGCAGAGGGTGGCGGCGATTTGATCCATCACAATCGGCTTGCCGCCGGCCCACTCGCCGCGCAGCGGACTGTCCGGGCTGATGACCGCCAGCCAGGTGTTCTTGGCGTCCCTGATTTGAGCGTTGTGGCTGTGCCAGTTCAGCGCAATGTTGCCTCGACCGTGGTCGGTGGTGATCAGCAGGGTGGTCTTGTCCCTGTATTGCGGATTGTCCTGCAGCCAGTTCCAAAGCTCGTTGAAAAAGGAATCGAACCGGGCAATGGCGGCGAGCACGCGGTCGTACCGTTTTTCGTGCGCCCAGTCGTCAGTCTCGCCGAGGCTGAGATAAAAAACGCGCGGCCGATGGGTCTTGAGGTGCGCCATGGCAAACCGGAAGGTGATCTCGTCGTGCCGCACGGTGTCCCACGGCGTGAGCATCTCGAACTGCAGTCGACTCATGGACTGGATGGCCGGGTCCGGGTGCGCGTAGGCCTCATACCCGGCGTTGGTAAACACCGCGCCGGCCTCGTGCTGCACCGCCACCCCGATCACGTCCCACGAGGCGAACGCGGCGACCTGTCTTTGCGGCAGGCCAAGTTTGCGACGCAGAAACTCGAGCACGGTGGGGTTGGGGTTCAGGACCTTGTCGTTGCTGGTGATGAGGTCGTCCCTCGCTTGGCCGGTGAGGATTTCGGAATAGCCGGGATAGGAAAAATGCAACCGGTTTGCTAGGCGAACCACGCTTCCCTTTTGTGGGTTGCCTGCGACTGAGCCGTGGCGCTGCATCCATTCGCCCCAGAAAAACGGCATGAGTTTTTCGCGCCGTTCCTTCTGCGTGTCGGCCCAAAAGCGCTTGTAGGTTTTGGTGTCCTCCGGTTTGCCGTCCTTGATCGTTGCCTTGAGAATCTCGAGGTCGAGCCCGCCGAACAGTTCCTGGTACCGCACACCGTCGAGCGTGATGAGGATCAGGTTTTCCGTCTTGCGCTCTGCGGCCAGGCCACAGTTGAGTAGCAGCATCGCGATGGTCAGGATGGCCAGGCGCTTGGCCAAGTGGGGGAGTGGGTTTTTTGTCATGTTGATATTTCAGAGTCGTTTCACATAGACATAGTACGCGCCGCAGATGGGGTTGGCTCGACCCTCGGCAAACCAGGTGTGCAGGCGGGTCGGGCCTTTCGGGAGGGTCACGGTGAACGTGGCGGCCTTGTCACTTGGCTTCACCGGCTTGGTCGTCATTTCGCGATTGATGAACAACCGGGCCTGCTTGATCGGCAGCGCGCCTTCGCCGTTGTACCCCGCGCCCAGCGGCAGGTTGGCTTCGCGCGGCCAGCGCCGCAGCTCGAACCGGTAGCGGCCAGCTTGGGCGACTTCCAGTTCCCAGTAGCCGTTTTTCTGGGCACCGCGCCGGATCTGGCCCTGCTGGTCGATGAACACGTCGAGCCACTCGCAGGCGGTGAGCATCATCGGGTTTTCGGCGTCGCTGCCGATGATCACCCGCTGCGGTTCGTTGGCGATGTCGCCGACAGAGGCCCACCAGTCGTCGAGGTGCCGCCGCAGTTTCGCCGCCACTTCCGGGTGGTCATCGATGACGTTCTTTTTCTGCAGCGGATCGGTCTCGAGATTGTACAGCTCGCTGTCGCGCAGCATTCGCCACCGTTTCCAGAGCACCGCACCGCCTTCGCGCCGGAGGATGGAGGGGGAGTCGGGCGTGGGAAAGTCCAGGCTGCCGGGCATGCGACTGTAGTTGATCACGAGCATGCGCTCGGCCGGCACCTCGGCTTCGCCGCGAAGGGCTGGGGCGAGGTTGATGCCGTCGAACTTGCGGGTTGTCTGGACTCCGCAGAGGTCGAGCAGTGTCGGGAGCAGGTCCTGTGTATGCGTCAGCCCGCTGATGTCGCGCGGTTTGCTGAGGCCGCCGCCGGGCCAGCGGATGAAACAAGGCACGCGGTGGCCACCCTCCCACAGTTGGGTTTTCCGGCCGCGCATGCCGGCGGGATAATAGGCGTGGCCGAAGGTGCTGCCGTTGTCGGTCATGAAAAGCAGGATAGTGTTTTGCGCCAGGCCGGACTCGTCGAGGAACGCCATGAGCCGGCCCATGTTGGTGTCGACGTTGCGGATCATCGCGAGGTAGCGCACGAGGTTGCTTTTGGTCCGGGGCGTCATGCGCGGCAGCTTGGTGTTGGTCACCACTTCCTCCATCACCTCGATGTCCTCGTCCGGCGCGAGGAACGGCCCGTGCGGCGTGTTGGTCGGCAGGTAGGCGAAGAACGGTTCCCCGGCCGCGGCACTGCGCTTGATCCAGTCGATGGCGTGGTCGAAGAAAATGTCGGTGCAGTAGCCGGTGAATTTTTTGCGTTTGCCGTTCCAGCGGTAGGTGTCGTCGAAGTAGTTGTTGCCCCAGTGATCCGGCACGGAGCCGATGTGCGAGGAAGGGAACCACAGCGTCTCCTCGAAGCCGCGATCCTGCGGGCGGTACGGGTAATTGTCGCCGAGGTGCCACTTGCCGAAGATGCCGGTGCGGTAGCCCTGTTCGCGGAGCAGGTCGGCCATCGTCGGGAGGTTCGCCCGCAGGAGCGTGCGGCCGCTGCTCACGTTGATCGCGCCGTTGCGCGCCGGGTCGAGTCCTGTCATGAGCGAACCGCGTGTCGGCGTGCACATCGGCGAGGCGTGGTAGTCGGTGAAGCGCACGCTCTGTGAGTGCAGCTTGTCGAGGAACGGCGTGTTGAGCACCGGGTTGCCGTGCGCGGAGAGTTCGGGATACCCCTGGTCATCCGTCATCACGAGGATCACGTTCGGCCGGGCCGCCTGGCCAAGCGGAAGGGCCGCCACCGCCAATGCCGATGTGAACAGGGCAGGGAGAAATCGCATGGGTGGATTGTAGCGGCAGGCACCGCTGCTAAGCAACCCGTCAGTGCAACGGGGAGCGCACGCGCCCCCTTGAGCGCCTCGCCCAAGGCTTCGTCCCCAAATCTTTCCTTTGGCCAAGCCGGAAACGATTCCGGCGGGGCGCCGGTATCCACACGCGAGGGCGCGTGTGCTCCCCAAACCGAATTGGCCGAGCTTGCTGGGCGTTTGATTTTGTGGATTGATGGCTGCCACTCGAATGACGCAGTTTGGCACATGGCAACCGAAGATTCGCGGCAAGTTGTTTTACAACTGGCCGCAAGGCGCGTGTGAGGAGGCACTGCGTTTCACGAGTGCCGGGCAGCTTGGCGGCGAGCCGTACGATGTGGCCATCGTCGGTGCGGGCGTGGTTGGCTGCGGGCTGGCGTATCGGCTTTCGCAGTACGACCTTCGCGTGTTGCTTGTCGATCGACTGCACGATGTCGGCGAAGGCACGAGCAAGGCCAACAGCGCGCTCATCCACTCCGGCTACGACGCCAAGCCGGGCTCGCTCGAGTCGAAACTGTTGCACGAGGCCGAGGCCGACTGGCCCGGCCTGGCGGCGCGGCTCAAAATCCCGCTCGACCCCATCGGCGGCATCATGATGGCGGTGACCGACGAGCAGGAACGCCAGCTCGAGGCCGCCGAGAAAAACGCCCACGCCAATCGCGCCACCGACGTGCGCATTCTCAGCGCCGCCGAGATTCGCGAGCGCGAGCCCAACGCGTCGCCGGATGTGCGCGGCGGGTTGCTCGTGCCGGGCGAGTCGCTGGTCGATCCGTTCATGGCGTCGATCGCCTACGCCGAGATCGCCCTGGCCAACGGCGTCGATATTTTACTCGGCGCGGA
>Ga0105352_1001695_pt1 | contig 11055 bp, 16 predicted proteins | sample EN8Hudsemesocosm_FD_83507 | JGI IMG/M metagenome (GOLD analysis project Ga0105352, IMG submission 83507) | Methane-oxidizing microbial communities from mesocosms in the Hudson Canyon - EN8B Hudson Canyon | ecosystem: Environmental > Aquatic > Marine > Cold seeps | place: Hudson Canyon...
CGTTGCTTCTCATAAGCCGCATACTTTTGCTGATAGGGTGTACGAGGAGGAGCGCAGAATGACCAACCCTAGAAGGATTCGTAGTAGAAAGAAGTTATCAATTTAAGGGGTTTGAAGTCCAACTGTACGAAAGGTATCGATAGCGGGCAGGTTCGGTTGTTATCGAATTTACCTCATCCATTTGAACATAACTCCCGTTATTTGAACCCTTAAAATCCATCACTAAAAGCCCTAATAATTATTATTAGGGCCTGTGTTTTCTCTGGATAACCTATTTAACCCCATATTCTAAAGCACTCTAACCACAAAATAACCCTGTGTAATTCCTTGGATTTATTTGGGGATAAATAAGACTTAGATAAAACTAAACACAGGTACTTATTACAGTTAGATGACAGTTACACACATTTCCTGTGGATAAGATTGTGTGTATTTTTTGCGTAACTATTTCAGCCCAGCGTATTCAAAGGCTACAGTTTAAATCGTACAAAACTTATACAATAATTTGAGCTTCGGCAAGCACTGCCAATTGACCAATGACTTTTAATAAAAAACTTTTATTTTTAAGGTAAACAATAAGTCATATCACTTATTGTTTATGTCATATCCCATAAATATTAATATTTTCAATAGGTTTGGCACTGCATCACGTTTTTTATACTTATATTCCTGCTATTTTTGGCTCATGAGCGGAAATAATTGCGGGCATTTGCCAGGTTCTCCACGCTGGTTTGAAGCACCAGAGCAACACACGCGTCCGCATATTATTAAAAAACTAATTCATGCTGTTAAAGATTATTACAAAGAACCTAATTCAACAATTCCATCTCTTAACCTATCAAATGGATCTGATAGACAACAACGGAGTGAGCGCAGGGAAGCATGCATTTCAGTTCTAGGTTGCTTAATACATTACCTAGACCTATCAACGCTTAGAGTGGGAATCCCACAAGCTGACCAAACATTCCAGGGTATAAAGATGACCTTTATTGCTGAGCGTTGTGATTTAACCCTTAGACGAACGGAAAGGGCAGTTGCTGATTTAGTTTCATCTTCCTTACTTACGATTTATCCATTATGTAAAAAGTTAGATGATGAAATCTATAAAGGCTACGCAGCAATTAGAACACTCAGCAGTAAACTATTTTCGGCATTTGGATTAGGGGGGCGGCTGAAGTATGAACGCGATAAATCTGCCGCTAGAAAGCGTAAACGAGAAAAGAAATCATTAAATAGCTCAAAGGCAAAAATCGAGCTAATGATCGATGCATCTATAACACTGACTAAAAAAGGAGGCACACCCGCTGAAGAACTACGAAATATTAAAGCTATATTAAACTCCAGTTGATAGATACCGCAATTTCTTGATTCTGGTTTTAATTAACTAGGCTTAGTTATGCCTACCCCTAAATATAAGGGTATCAGCCATCTGTTTTGATGATTGATACCCTTTTTTTATGCTTAATTACATCAAGTATTAAGCTATTTCTCTAAAATCATTGAAACGGAAAAATTAACTGTCGGTCAGTTTTAAAGCGACTTTAGAATAGTCTTTTAAGTGTGGTTAGCCTTAGTTATTAAGTGGATTAACTTATTCTGCCTATTTACAGATAAAAATAATGAGTCATTCCATGACAGTTTTAGAACGCCATCCTTGGCGTTCATTTTTATTGCTCAATCGCCACAAGGCTTAATTTGTAGGTAAGAATATGTAAGTGACCTTTATTTTTCAAGCTAAGCGATTTGGTTTGTCTCGCTACTGAATACTCTGTACATTGCTTAAATTTACAATTTAAGAGCGATACAGCCATGTTTAAGTTATTTTTATACTCATTTCTATTACTTTGTTCTTTTGAGCTTCATGCGCATGCTGGAGGCTTAAATAAAGAAGGTTGCCACACTAATTCAAAAACTAAAGATTACCATTGCCACGCAAAGAAGCCTGGTAAAACTTTAGCCAATCCGGTTAATAAAAAAGATATCAACATTGTGCCCTTAAGTGATCTTAAGCCTGAATCGGTTAGCACAAACCTTATGCGTCTTGATTACGAAGGCTTTACTGTTTGGTTAGACTGTGAAAAAAGAGGGGCTGTTAAATTTAGGTACAACGCCCAGCGGGACACAGGAAATTTTAAACGCAGTAGTAAATTTTACCTTGACCAAAAGGTTCCAAAAGAATGTCAGCAGTATTCAGGTAAAAGTTATAAAGCGGCTAATGGTTCAAAATATGACCGGGGCCATTTAGTCCCAGCTAATCACCTGGACTACTCAAAGACAGCAATTAAAGCGTCTAATTCAATGACAAACATTTTGCCGCAAGCTGCGAATATGAACCGTGGGGCATGGCTAATGACCGAAGAAGTTACGGAATGTTATCGTGATATTGATGAATTATTAGTTGTTGGCGGTGTGATTTGGGGGAACGATCCTAGTAATGATTATTTTGTTAAATCGCATGGAGTGAAAACACCTGACGCATTTTGGAAGGTAATTATTCGAGGTGTTGGATCAAATGAGCGCGCTATTGCCTGGATTGTGCCTAATTCTGCGGAGGCAACACGTAAGAAAACTGATGATTACATTGTTTCGATTGAAAAAATTGAAGCTATCACTGGTGAAGTCATTCCTGTTGCTGATTTTACTAAGTATGATAAATCTAACCCTTGGCTGATTCCGAGAGGGTGTAATAAAGGATAATATTTTAGTAAAAAATCCTACGTTGAATGATGTTACAATAAATCAACTTGATAAAACGTAACATCATTCAAAATGACAACATCAAACTGGGGCGGTAAACGTGAAGGAGCAGGACGTAAACAAGCTCAAGAAACTAATAAGTCTCGGGTTGTGCGTGTTGATGAGGAATTAATACCGTTAATTAATGATTTAAAAGATCAATATAAGAAAGGTTGTGAATTAAATAACTTGACTATAGTTACAAATAATCAAGATGTAAAACAACAAACCACCTTATACAATGATCCTGCTTCCGTCAGCATTGTTGCCGATCTACAAGAAAAAATACTACGCTTAGAAGCTGAAAAGCAGATTGTTGAAGCTAAGCTAATAGAAAGGGAGGATATTGGCTTAAAACTTGTTAAGGAGCGTGATAAAGAGCATTTAAAAGCTGTTCACGCGGAAAGCAAAGTAGAAAGCTTAAAATCGAGCTATCGCCTGATAAAGAGTACACATAATGAATTATTACATCGAGAATATGATTGTATGGCGATTACAGGTAGCGGTGAGCGATGTAGTAAACCGGCTAAGTTAGATATGAATCAGAATGGGCTTATGATTCGTGTTTGTTTGCAGCATAAAAAATTAGCTGAAAGAAATAATAAAAATTTAACCTAAAAAAGTGTTTTTTCTTAATCTTTTAAAGAATAAAAAATAAAACTTAAGTTAGATAAGTTAAAAGATAGTTAATATATGTTACAGGGTAAAAAAAAGCTCTGTAGGTATTGAATATAAAGGCCTAAGAAAATCATAAGGTTCCTAAAGTTACGATGATCGGTTCCTAAAGTTACGATACTTGGTTCCCAAAGTTACGATGATCGGTTCCCAAAGTTACGATAGCGGTTCCTAAAGTTACGATGCCAAGTTTCTAATGTTGTTTACTAAAATATACAGTTAAATCTTAAAGCAAAGGACTTAAGAATATTAAAAGGTTCCTGATACCTCGATATTGAGGTATAGTTCTTCATACTCTTTGGTTCTTGATACCTCGATGATTTAATGCCTGATTTTATTTCGCCAGCTTTACATAAACAGACAGATTTTTTTATCTGTGATGTTTTTGATACTTACAAGGATGATGCGGCATCAATGGAGCATCCAATATTTAGTTTATCAACAAAGCCAGATCATAGGATGTTGATGTATGAATATAAAGGCAATACGATAAAGATAAAGCCTAGTTATACTGGCCTTGCAACTATCCATGATAAAGACATACTTTTGTATCTTACATCAAGTTTGATGGGGGCAAAAAACAATGGAAGAGCGATTTCTAACAGGGTTCGTTTTACTGCTTATGATTACTTAGTCTCTACCAATAAAACAACAACAGGGAAAGCATATACTCAGTTAAAGGACGGACTTGAAAGGCTTAGTGGAACTAGGATAGAGACAAATATTAAGACGAATGATAAAAAAATTATTTCTGAATTTGGCTTAATTGATAGCTGGAGTATTATTTCTGAATCCGATGATGGAAAAATGATTGCGATTGAAGTTGAATTATCCGACTGGTTTTATAATTCAATTCTTGGAAATTCCGTACTTAGTATTGATCAGGGGTATTTTAAGCTCAGAAAACCTACGGAGAGGAGAATGTATGAGTTGGCTAGAAAACATTGCGGTAACCAGCCTGCTTGGAAAATAGGACTGGAAAATCTTAAGGATAAAATTGGATCTAACTCAGATCTAAAAAAATTACGATTCAATTTAAAAAAACTCATCGAAACAAACCACCTCCCCGAATACAACATTTCAATGGAAAATGATGTGGTGATGTTTACTCGAAAAGAACCACCTAAAGAAAGCAAAGCACCTCAACAGCTACCAAGGCATGTAAGTAAAAAAGAGATTGAGAAGCATGCAAGACCTGGTGAAAAAACAGAGCAGGTTGTTGATAGGATAAAAGAGATGAAGGATGCGCTGAGGTAATTAGTTGGTTTATTTATAGGTTACCTAAAAAATAATTTCATTAAACTTAGCATTCGGAGTTGATACCGTCATTTTAGTGATCTCGGTTAGTTCAATTTTTTGATGCTCATCACCAATAACTAAGTATTCGCGTTTATCGGGCGATGTGTAAATATCCATAGCTTTCCCTTCAATAACTTGACCATTTTTTAAGTGAAGTTTTACCTGATAACCGTACATGCAGGCTATTTCGATGTAATCATGAAGCTGGCAGGATATATTTTGGGTCATTTTTCGTGCCTTTGGGTCAATTAACCCCTAGATGGTTTTATTTTTTCAATTATTTTTTTAGAATCACGTAAAGTTTTATTTTGATGTAGTATTTCAATTGATTTTTTATTAATTTCCTTTAACTCAATAATGGCGTTATTTGAAAGTCCGTTATCGGCAAAGTTTGCTAGTTCTACTAAGCCACTTAGCTCAAAGAATCGGTTAATAACATTATCTAATTCTAGGGGGTCTTTTGCATAGCTTTCTAATTCCATTAATCGTTGCTTTGCAATACTTAATATAGTTTGTTCAAGTTTCATAGATATACTTTGTGTAGGTAGTTTAAAATTTATGGGTTGTTGATAATAACTTAAATCTTTTTTCTTAATTTAACAATTTTAATTTCTTCAAATCCGACCTCAAATAACACCCCAACAGCCACATCCAAACGTTTGAATATCCTGATGCCAGCCCGCTGAATTTCTAACTCAGATTTAAGCTGATGTGCTCCATTAAGCGTTACTATCCAATCATTACCTGATGCTGTTTTTTGGATAATTGGGATTTCTAACGCATTGGCATGAAATAATAATTCCGCTTCTTTAAGCTGCATTAGTTTAGGCCGCTAGTTGATTCAGGAATGATCAAGTCAACACTGGGAAAATACGTGCTAAACCTACCTTTGTCGCGGGAAATTAATTGATAACCTGATACAGCGGCATGCGCACCAATAAAAAAATCAGGTAGCACATTGGTTTTTGCACCTTTACGCTTTTTGTATTGAAGAAAGGCTTTACCGGCTAAGAATAAGGCTTCTTTCGGTAAGGACTTGCTACTAAACCCTAAATGACTAAATAAGGCTTCAACTTCTTCAATACGCTCAAAACCTACTGAGCATTCAGCATAAATAATCGGGTTAATCACGAAAGTATTGTTTTGATCTAAGCGTTCTAGTGTTGCCGCACTCCATTCATACCACGTGTTTTGTGGATTGGATAAATCTGTGACCACGCAAGTATCAATTAAAATAATCGCCATTACTCGCCTCTTGTTAGCGCCATAATATCTTCGGTGCTCATTGTGATATTTGCGTTTTTATAAGCGGTTCTAAAACGGCTTGTGGTTTTATCCGACGCTTTAGCTTTAGCAAGATACCAGCGGCCTTGTTCATCCTGTAAAAATTCAATATCGGTTTCTGCAGGAATAATGCCCATGCTTTCACGAACATCTTTAGGGATCGTGACTTGACCTTTGCTTGTTACGTGCATTTTTATAGTCCTCTATAAGTAATACATTGATGGTAATACTTTTCTTATTTTAAATCAATAGTTTAGTTATGTTGTTATATAAACCGTATTTTGTTATAACAAAACTTAACTATTGAATAATCAAAACTTAACTTTTGCATAAAAAGAAAATAAATTATGTTTTTTAAAGCAACTATTTCATTTGTTTTATTATTTCCATTAGCTGCTTTTGCTTGGGATGATGCTGAGGTTCTAGCATTTATCAAAAGCACAAATCCTGTCATTAAATCTCAACAGCAAGTGAGTGATGCTTATGCTGTACCTAATGCTTAAAATTGGGTGTTGGAAAATACCACATTTAGCGGTAAAGCCGGTGTCGGTGGAACTGACTTTAGAGAAACGCCTTATACCGTTTATGGTGGGCTGCAGTTTAATATTCCCCTGTCATCGAGAAAAGAAGAAAGAGAGCAAGCTATTAAGCTAGTTGCTGAGAAAAAAGCGATTGATGGCGTTAATACTAGCGTTATGACTGATATGGCTAAGCTCAGGTTGTTAGAATCTGAATTAGAAGCTTCTAAAGTGCGTAGAGCGTTTTTCCAAAAGAAGTCGCTTTGGGTAAAAGAGAGAATTGATAAAGGCTACGCTTCGGAGGTGGATAAACTTTGGACGCTAGGGGAAAAGATCAATACGGAGGATGCTTTAGTTGCAAAAAATACTCTGCAGTCACAAACGCAGCGGCATCGATTAGCGCGTTATGCCGGTGAGAAATGGAAAGTATTATTAGCTTATTTGAGTGGCGATGAAACAGCTTTAGGTGAATTGAATGGATAGAATCGTTGGATTAATTGGGCGTGATGAAGTTGTTGAAGAATTAATTGCTGAAATTCGTAAAGGTAAAAATGTAATCCTTACTGGCGGTATTGGCATGGGAAAATCAGTGGTGCTTAAAACAGCATTAGAGCAGCTGGGCGATAAAGTTGAACTGGTTATTAAATTGCATGACCACCAAGCCAAAGGACAGTTTGTAGAGATGGCTAGGCAGATGCTTATGCAGGGATTGGTAACAGCGGAACAGTTGGAGTTACCCGCTAAATTTCAGGACATACCCGCAGAACAAATAGAGTGGTCTGATATTCGTAATCGAGTTAATCGAATGAATATGCGAGATTTAACGCAAGTGATTATTCCTGCTTTATCTGATTTAAAGGTTAAGCCGGTGATTGCGGTTGATGATTTAAGCACGCTTACACCTACTCAAATGATGTTTTGGCTGGCTATTTTTGAGAAGGCACAGGTTTTGGGTTGTGCATCAGAAAAGAAACCCGGTATTAAAAAACTGTGGTGGAAGATGAAGGAAATTAAGATTAAGCCACTGCCTGCAGTAGTAGTTAAGCAAATGGTTAAAGATTACATTACCGCTAAAGGTATGTTGATTGAGTCACCTGATCAATACATTTCTCACGTAGTAAAACAGTCTGCAGGAATACCCCAAGCCATATTTGATATGTTAGAGGAATCGAGTAAAGAAAGGGTTATTGATAAGCGAACTGTTCGAGCAATGCGACATGATGCGGGTGTGAAGTATTTGGATTTTACGCCTATGGTTATGCTGTTAGGAGCCTTGATTGTTTCGATGCGTTATATCGGAATGGGAACCGGTGATAAGACACTCTATATTATGGGTGGCATGGGTGCGGCTTTGTTTTTAACCTTTAAGTTCTTTATATTTAAATGGGTAGGGCGTTAATATCTTTTAAGGTGATGCAAATGAATGATGAATTTGATTTATGGGCTTATGGCTGGGCTTTTTATAAAGGTGATGGATCTAGGTCTTTAATGCCAACTGTTGAAAATTGTACTGAGTGGATGCAAGGATTTTGTATTGCAATGGCTGATTACGATATTGAGAAAGCAGATGCGAGTATTCAAGAAGCCCTAGTAAATAAAGGCGTTGAGGGAGAGTTACTTGAATCGTGCTTAGCATCGGCGGAATTAATTTTTCAATCTGAAGAGTGGCAGCGGGTCCCTGATGTTCCAATTCGAGTATGTTAGCAGGCACTCATATTGCCTTTTCTACAGTGCTTTATTTGGGTGGTGCTGCGGTTTTTGAGTATGAAACCAACTTAGTAATGTGGGCGATAGCCGCGTTATTTTCTTTAATGCCTGATGTTGATTTACCGACTTCAAAAGTTGGGCGACCGTTGTTTTTCATTTCTGTACCCTTAGAAAAACGCTTCGGTCATCGAACCATTACCCACTCGGTTATTGGCGTAAGTATTCTGTGTTTTCTGGCTTCACCGCTGTACTTTTACTACCCTTTAGCATTCTGGTCGATAGTTGGTGGCTATTGGTCTCACCTGCAGATTGACATGGCAAATATACGCGGTGTGGATCTATTTTGGCCTTCTGCTATTCGAGTCGTTATGCCAGGGAAAATTAGGTATAGATTAGAGGTAGGAAGCAAAGCTGAGATGATTGTGTTTGTTTCACTGATTGTTTTTTCAGCAGGGCTTTATCCCATGAGTAATCTGGGTTTACGCGGTGGATTACATCAGCTATTAAGAAATTTCGATATTGCTCGTGATGAATATGTGAAAGTGCAGGGGACTAACTTTTACTCACTGGAACTAAAGGCGATTGATAATTTAACGCTAGAGCATATAGATTGCTTATGTCCTATTTTGGGAGCATGGCAGGGTGGTTTAATTGTTGAGCATGACGGTAAATCCCGTGCGGTTGGTGCGAGTGAGATTAATCATAATTTATTCCCCACTGAAGCAGTTTTAATAAAAGGTAACCCGTTAAAAGTTATTACCAAGCGCATTAAAATGAATGGGCGATCATTAAGGTGGTTGATTGAGCAACTACCTGCAGATAGGAATTATTATTTGCTGGGAGAGTTGTTCGTTGATTCTGGGATGCTGGCGAATGTGAGTAATATTGACCTCTATCATCCTGTAATGCTGAATGGTAGTACGGTTAGATTGCATTATGCTAAGGCTGGGGATTTAGGGGATTACTTGAATATGGTGGCGATTCGGGGGGAGGTTGTGGTGCAGTTTTGGGTGAAGACTGGGGATGATAGTGTGGAGTTGAGGTTTTCGGGTGAGGGAAGTGGCTCAACTCTTGGGGTGTTGGATGGGATGTTTTAAAAAAATATTATTTTAATTAACGTCAAGTAATGTTGTTAGTTGACGTCAAGTAAATTAACTAGTATTCTACTACTTCTTCTTATATTTTGATGGAGTAACAGAATGGCATTTGTAGACACAGATAAAACTAAACCAGTAAAAAGAATTATTGGAGGTAAAGCATACAATACTGCTACGGCAGTTTTGGTTTTTCATACGGTTGGAAAAAATGAACCTATCGATATAGCAGGATGGGGTCTTTATTACCCAGGAGAAGAGGAGCTTTATAAAAATAGGCATGGTGCATTTTTTTTATTAAAAAGAGATGTGCATGTGAATTATCATGATGATCATGGGTTTGAAGATATTATTAAGCCTATTTCAGATAAGGAGGCAAGCGCATGGATGGAAGAGCATTGCCAAGAATTAATTGATGATTATTTTGGGGATATTCCTGAAGCAGGATCTAAAGAGGTTAGAGTTTCGCTTAGAATTCCTAGTTTTCTAGAAGATAAAGCTAAAAAGATAGCTAAAGAAAAAAAACTATCACTTAATGTATGGCTAAACAGGGTTATTAAATCTGCTATTGATATGGAGAAAAAGAATGAAAAATGACCGATCGGATGCCATAAAAAAAGGTTTTCATGCTGAATTAATAACCAGTTTGGCTTTTAAAAGTAAGATTGAACAGTCAATTGGCTACGATTTACGCACTAAGAAAGGGGCTAAAATTGAAGTTAGATCGAGGGTAAATTTTTCAGATGGCAAGCACCCTAGACTTACTGTAAATAAGTTAAAAATGGAAATAAGTGACATTATTGTTGCTGTTCATTATGAGAGAAACCTTGATATATCTAGGGCAATAGCAATTAAGACAAAATGTTTGAAATCACTTTATGCGGAATACCTACAAAGTGATGGGTCAAAAGCACACCTCAACTGGAATAAAGTTTGTAATCACCCAGAAGCTCGCGATGTAACAGCTAAATTATCCCGTATAGATAATGTAATTAAATCAAAAGGTTATTTTTTGTAGTGATTAATGAATGTTCGTAGAGTTGAGGTTATTTTTGAGAAAGTGATTCAACTCTTTAGGTGTTGGAGGCGAGGATTTAATAGTCCATTGATAAGTTAGGCTATGTCTGCATTAGCTGTTGGTTAGACTTAAGAATCAATGATTACGGGCATTTAACGATTGCTATGTCCTTTTTAAAAACAATAACTTAGATTATTACCAACACTTAATGAGTACATAGCCATAAGTTACGTTCTTAACGGATCAAGAAGATGCTTCAGGCCGTTATGATCGAGTTATCAGCTTGGTATATAACTCTTAAAATAAGATTCTAATTTTTTATCACAGCAATATACATAGGTTCCTTTAATTCCTCGATACATTAGAGTTTTATATATGTTGATGATGTAGTCATGGAGCCTATTAATATCATGCACTCCAACTTTACCTTTAGAGTCGAAATAATTTTCTTTTATAACCTCAATTTTGCAGGTTTCTTCATTGTATGTTATTTCATGTCCAAAAATTACGCCTCCATAATTTAAATCATACCCTTGTGTCGTATGAATGCAGCCCATTTCTGTCATTTCAGTAGTCGAGTTAATCCAGTCGTGAGGCTCTTTATTCCATGTCATTTCTTCACCGTCAATTATTGCATCAGGTGTATTGGTAGTTCTAGAAACCCATTTCCAAGAATAACCGGCCATCATTCTCGTTAATCCATATAAATTCTCTTTAGATTCTA
>Ga0105352_1001704_pt1 | contig 11022 bp, 8 predicted proteins | sample EN8Hudsemesocosm_FD_83507 | JGI IMG/M metagenome (GOLD analysis project Ga0105352, IMG submission 83507) | Methane-oxidizing microbial communities from mesocosms in the Hudson Canyon - EN8B Hudson Canyon | ecosystem: Environmental > Aquatic > Marine > Cold seeps | place: Hudson Canyon | collected...
AAATCACCATCAGAGTTACCAAAAGCAGCGATAGGACGGCGGCCTATATGCTCGTTAATACCGACAGGTTTGCCTGCTTTATCATCAATAAAATTGATTTCTGGCAATCTGACCAATACAGGTTTGCCATCACGCATTTCAAATTTCGTTTTGATACTACTACCGATCACTTGCTCTGGCGGGATACCATAAACTTGCTCAACCCACGGGCGCATAAACTCAATACCGCCACCTGAAACAATAAACGTTTTAAATTCATTGGCACGTAGATAAGCTAATAATTCCAACATCGGCTGATAAACTAGCTCGGTGTACGGGAGGTTAAATTTTGAGTGTTTAGCAGTCGCTAACCATTGTTTAACAATCTTCGCAAACTCTTCAGTGGTATTATCCGCATGCGTTGCCATCACTAATTCAAGTAAGCCATGTTCGCCAGAAGCGGCTAAGGCTTGCATATCATTTTCTAGTACGGATTGAAACGGTTGTGTCGTTTTCCACTCTGGATGCTGAGGAGCCAATGCTTTTACTTGGTCTATGGCAAATAATAATTGAAAATAAACAGGGCGTTCTGACCATAATGTCCCGTCATTATCAAAGGTTGCAATACGCTCTGCTGGCGGCACATAAGCTGGATTTGACGGATTGCTTACCGTATTGACAAATTCAATAATATTGCTTTTAGCTACGCCTTCATTCCACGAAGGCAAAGGATCTCTCGGCGCTAAAGCTGAACACCCCGTTAAAAAAATGGCATAAATCGTTATAGACATAATGCCTATTGTTTTTTTGATCATGATGAAATTTCCTTTATTATGATAACTAGATAACAGACTGCTTATACGTAGGGCGCGGCTTTAGCCCGCCTTTATACGCATAAAAGGCGGGCTAAAGCCGCGCCCTACGCGTTTCTATTTCGCTGGCGTATATTGCATCACTGCCTGTGCTTTTTTCTGATAGCGACTGGCATTAAATTCATCGCCTAATTGATGATAATAACTCGCTAATGCACTCAGCGTTTCTATATGGCCACTATGTCGCTGTAAAGAAGATTCTAATACAGCAATCGCTTGTTTAGGCTGCTTTTCACCTAGCGCCACTGCATACACATACTGATAACGCGCATTATCTAAATCCTTTTGCGCCGCTTGCTGTAATTTTTCCATGCCTTTAGCTTTATTTTGATGACGTACATACCACAGCCCTAAAGCATGATAGATAACCGCATCATCCGTTACTTTTAAGCCACGTTTTAATAACTTAAAGGCTTCTTTTTCCCGATGGTTCTGTTGTAAAAAATCAGCATAATTAATATAGATTGGAATAAATTTTGGCTGCAAAACCAATGCTTGTTTAAAGGCTGCTTCAGTTTTTGCTCCCTGCCCTTGCTGGCTATAAAGCTGCGCTAAAGCCACTTGTGATTCTGGCCTATCTGCAGAAAATAATAAACTCTGTCGATATTCTTCTATCACTTTAGCCAATAAATCTGCTTGCTGTTTTTCCATAGCACCAGACGGCACAGCGGCTAATGTGCGCACGGCTTCCAAACGTACGGTTTTAACAGGATCATTCAATAACGGAAAAATTTGCGCAACAGTATGCTGCAAAGGAAAACTTTGCAATGCCACTAAGGCCTGTCTACGCATACCCGCATCTTTAGAGCGTAACATTTGCAAAGCCGTCATCAAGGTTTGTCTGGAAGGATAATCACCTAAATAACCGAGTACAGTCGCTTTGGCAATCGAAGGGGCTTCATCGAGCAATACGCCATAAGCTAGGTTGAGTGCCTGTTCATCTTGTTGATTTAGTGCCTGTAAAGCAGGGCTAAATTTCTGATAACCGTGCGGGGCTTTACCTAGCCACTTCTTAATTGCATCTGCTGCCCAAGGGCTTTTTTTATCTTTATGACATAGCGTACATGCATCAGGCATGACTAATTGTTCTGCTAAATCAGGACGCGGTATGCGAAAGCTATGATCGTTACGCTCATCAACACCCATATAGGTTTTCGCTGGCATATGACAGACAATACAACTTGCGCCTTTAGAGTCTTGTTGATGAAAATGATGTTTGCTACTGGCATAATCAGTTTCTAAATGGCATTGCGCGCAGACTTTATCGCCCATCGCTTTGAGCTCTAAACTATGAGGATTATGGCAATCACTACAAGTCACGCCTGCTTGATACATTTTGCTTTGCACAAAAGACCCATAAACATAGACTTCATCTTTAATCTTGCCATCGGGATAATACAAGGCATCCGTCAGTAAGGAGGGTAAATAATGATCTCTGAAATTATCTCCTGGTACAAAATCATCATCTAATTGCGAGCGACGCGAATGACATTTTGCACAAAGCTCTATTTTTTGTTTGCCTGCTGCGGGGTCACTCAATAATTCCGGTTTGTGTGTTTGGCCATTAATCTGCCAATGGTTTTGTGTGGCATTCGATAAATCAATCGTGAAACCCTTGTGTTTGCTGTTTTTTTCTGCTGTTTTAGTCCAGTCGAGATGCGCCGAGGCAGGCCCATGACAAGCTTCACAAGAAACATTAATCACATCCCATTGCGTGTTATAGCTTTGTGTTGCAGCGTTATAATTCTTTTTTAAGTTGGTGCTATGACAATCTGCACACATATAGTTCCAATTCAAATTCGGCCCTGTCCAGTGCAACACATCATCGGCCTTAATACGTTCATTTGGGTGCAAGCTAAACCAGCGTTGTCCACCCTGCTCTTTCGTCCGGCTATCCCAAGCAATATCCAGCACTTGAATTTTTCCTTGAGGGAATTTCACCATATATTGTTGTAGGGGGTACACACCAAAAGTGTAGCTAATTTCAAAATCTTGTGAGCTATTGTCCGACCCTTCGGTATTGACCATAAAACGGCCATCGCGCTGAAAAAATCTGCTAGTGACACCTAGTTTAGTAAATTTAGCGTTGTTAAAATCACCTAAGACTGTTTTTTTATTTGCCTCTTGCATGGCTAAATCATGGTGTGAGCCTTGCCATTGTTTGTGTTCTTTTAGATGGCAGGATTGACAAGCTTGCTCACCTACATAATGAGGGGCTGCATAAGAAGCAGTGCTACCAAAAAAGAGCGCTATAAGTAAAAAAAATAAATTCATCATTAGTCTCGTTCCCATGCTCTGCGTGGGAATGCAGTTTGTGACGCTCTGCGTCACGGAACGCAGAGCGTTCCCGTATGAATTCCCACGGAGACCGTGGGAACTAGGAAAAAGAGCAATCAATAAAAAAGCCAAGTTGCATAAAACAACTTGGCCTTACTACTTTGTATCAATTAATCCCGTTTAATGAGAGCCGCCTGCTTGGCTTTGTATCTTTTCTACCGCATCACCCAAGGTAAAACTACCCGGTTTCATGCGCGGCGGATACTCTTTAAACGTGGCCATAAATTTCCCTACATAATCTGCAGCGGGTAAAAGCAAGTAAACACGATCTAACAACCAATCATAATAGGTATTAGAGGTTTTCTGAGCGCGTTCATAAGGATCTCGACGTAAATTGAATAGCAATGGCACACGCAAAGGAATAAACGGTTCTGCCCAAGCCTGCAAAGTACCTTCTACACGCTGCTCTAAAAAGATCGCTTTCCAGTCACCATAACGCAGAGCCGTTAAGTCACCATCATCTGAGAAATAGAAGATTTCCTGACGTGGACTTTTATCTGTCTCACCGGTCAACATCGGTAAAACATTATAGCCATCTAGGTGAACCTTATATTTTCTACCATTGTCTTTATAGCCTTTAAGTAACTTTTTCTTAACTTCAGTATTACCCGCAGCGGCTAATAGCGTTGGCATCCAATCCATATGATGCACAATTTCATTAGAAACAGTATCGGCTTTAATCTTACCCGGCCAGCGCACCATGGCAGGTACGCGCCATCCGCCTTCCCAGTTAGTATTTTTCTCACCGCGGAAAGGTGTCATAGCCGCATCTGGCCATGTGTTCATATGCGGACCGTTATCCGTTGAATAGAAAACTAGCGTATTGTCAGCAATTTTCAAATCATCCAGTTTTTTCAAGAATAAACCAATATGACGGTCATGCTCAACCATGCCATCACTGTATTCATCTTGTCCTGAAATACCGCGTAACTCAGGTTTAACATGAGTACGGAAATGCATTCTCGTACCACTCCACCAGACAAACCAAGGTTTTCCTGATTTTGTTTTCTTCTCGATAAAACTCAGTGCTGCCGCAGAAGTCTCATCATCGACGGTTTCCATACGCTTTTTAGTAAGCGGTCCCGTGTCGATAATCTTACCACCTGCATAAGAGTGAATGACACCGCGCGGCCCAAATCGCTTTTTAAACGCAGGATCTTTAGGGTAATCCTCATTTTCCGGCTCTTCTTCGGCATTTAAGTGATATAAATTACCATAAAACTCATCAAAACCGTGATTAGTTGGTAACATTTCATCACGATCACCGAGATGATTTTTACCAAACTGGCCTGTTGCATAACCTTCTTTTTTCAATAAGTCAGCAATCGTAGGATCTTTTTCGCTAATACCTTGTTTAGCTCCTGGCATACCAACTTTACTTAAACCCGTACGGAAAACGCTTTGCCCCAAAATAAAAGAAGACCGCCCAGCCGTACAGCTTTGTTTAGCATAATAATCAGTAAACATCATGCCTTCTTTCGCGATACGATCGATATTGGGTGTTTGATAGCCCATCATACCGCGCGTATAAGCGCTGATATTAGATTGGCCAATATCATCACCCCAAATTACCAAAATATTCGGTTTATTAGCGGCATTAGCAGGGTTAGCGAAAAGCATCCCCATACCTAGCACACTAACAGCGAGTGTTTTTATCAGTTTCATTCTATTTCCTTATTGGTTTATGTAAAATCAATATGACACGAGATCATATAAAGTGTTTTTATTTTTAAGACTTTAATTTTACTCTCTGCTTACTCAGATCCCCCAGCGATCTGGAGGGGGAGTACTTATTAAAAAGTATACAGAAAGACTAATAACGCCTCCGCGCCGTTGTACGTCTTGCTGTACGTCTAGCTACACCTGCAACGCTCACTGGCGTTAATGGACGACCGACGACAGCTTCGGCACTAGAAATAACACTATGAACGCCTGGGATTGCCATCCGTTCTCCGATTTCAGTTCCAACAATAAACACTAGCCCAGAAATCAAGGGGATAGCGATTCGTTTTAACATATTCATTTAGATACTCCCATCTTAAAATTCTCTGGCAACCCACCAGTCCCCTTAAGGTCTTTCAGTTCTATCTTATTGGCCTGAGTTGGGTTCTTGAAACTAAAATCAACTCCAGTCTGCCAGTCTCTTGTTTGAATAGTATATTGCGGTCCATTACTAATGAGCTTAGATGTAATGGTATATCGTAATGGGTAAGGACGCTCCCCTTGTGCAATCCAAATCTGCCAATCAACCTCTTTTTTCGAAAAGCAAGGAAATCACATTCAACACCGTTGATCACACCACTGCCAAGATCCTTTATATCGATAACATCTAGCATCAACTCATCGTAAGAATTTGGTAACAGCAAATCTGCCGCAGGTATAGGTCGGTCATACTTAACTCTCAACTCATCTACCAAATGACTAATGTTGCCTGGTATCTCAACTTGCGTATAGGAATTTAAGTTCTTACCCAATAAAGTCAGTGTTTTCCCGTCAAAAAACGTCTCAACATCCACAAATCCACCGGTTCGCGTAGTGCGGATCTTATTAGGCCGCTCCATAGCAACGTCACCTGAACTCATAAGTGCGAGTTTCTGCCCATCCTGAGTGACAATCTCGTAGGCGATATCATATTTGAATGACAGAGTCTTTTGTGCAGCAAGATAATCGGACATGCTTTTGAGTATCCTTTTGGCATCAGCTTCATCAGCACTTGCCTCCATAGATATACCAAAAACCATCGTTAGAGACAGCCCCATAGCGATCAGACTACGCGTAGAACGACTCACTAATTTTCGTGTTTTTTTCATAACAAAACCCCTCTTTTAATTTCAATAAAAATAATGCTACAAGCTAAAATGACTCAATGTTATACAAGGTTTGCATGGCTATAAAGCGATGCTTTATGACACTACCAACCCATAATTAAGCATAATGCTTAGTCATGGATAAAGTAAAGTGTAGACTAGTTCTCGTTATGTGTATAATGCATTTTACTCATTAGAACCATGTATTTCATGCATCATGATTGATTTAAAACGCTTACACCACGCCCGTGTCTTAGCAAGATGTCAAAATTTCGCTCTAGCAGCCAAAGAGCTTACACTTTCTCAGTCTGCACTGACTCGTAGCATTCAAGGGCTGGAAGAAGAATTAGGTGTGCAATTGTTTAGCCGTGAGCGCAAAGGAACGACGCCGACACCCTTTGGCATTAAATTATTGGAACATAGTGAAGTAATAGCTAATCAAATGATGCAATTAGAGCGTGATATGCAGGATCTTCAAGGTATGCGCACGGGCACGCTCAACTTAGGTACTGGGCCTGCGGTGACTAGAGCATTCCTAGGTGCTGCCATTGGACATTTTAATCAGCAACATCCGAATATTGACATCAATATCAAGCTCGGTAGCATTCCAGAACTCTATACTCAATTACTTGCCGGTCACATCGAATTTATCGTTGGTGACCCTTTATTTTTAGATGCACCACAAACTCTAGATATACAAGCCTTTCCTCGGCACCCTATTTACTTTTTTTGCCGCCAAAATCATCCGATTTTTCAACAAGGCAAGATTAGTTTGAATGCTATTTTTCAATACCCTTTTGCCGCCCCGTATATGGCTTCTCATTATAAACAGGCTTTAATCAAACGGTTTAATTTGGGAAGTATTAGAGCTGAACGTCTATCTGCTTGCAGTGATATAGAGTGCGATAATATGGATGCGTTGGAGTCTATCGTAAAATACAGCGATGCTATTTCGGTTACGATGCTTTCCAAACACCACAATTTCCCAGAATCACTCGCATTGATTCCACTTGATGTGCCAGATTTAAAAACAAATTATGCAGTGATTAAATTACCTGATAAGAAATTAAGTTCCCAAGCCGAAGCACTTATTAAGCAACTATTTATATCTTAAGCAAAGCAGGTATACAGAGAAAACTAATCAGTAGTTTCATCCACCGTAACAAACAATTTATTTGATTAACTGAAATTCATAGACTAGCTTTACCCGTTAGAGATATTTGTCTCTAACTTACGATGTCAGCTCCGAGTGAGCTGATAGTCCGCGTTAGGCGAAGGGAAACTTGCCAATCCAAAGTGCGCTGGCAACGCGAGCGAGGCTAAAATTTTTACCGAAGAGCCGTAAAACCATTTGTGGGAGCCGTGTCCATGCAGGGATTTGGGCATGGTCGAGATAGGCAAGGGCGTACTGGGGCATTATTGATTTTCCGCGTGGCGAATCGATTTTTAGTCTCGTTCCCATGCTCTGCGTGGGAATGCAGTTTGTGACGCTCTGCGTCACAGAACGCAGAGCGTTCCCGTATAAATTCCCACGGAGACCGTGGGAACTAGGAAAATCAAAGCTTTATCTATTTTCCCTCATGCACCCTTCTCCCGCTGGAGGCTGTGCCAGCTACGGCTATATTAGCTGTACAAACTAGCACTACAAAAAAATTTGCAACTGAAACCTGTGTGTTTTTACCATGGACATTGTAAGGTCCATTTGTTGTTTTTCATTTAAAGAAAAAATAGACTTCACCCGCATACAGCATTCTAACGACCGAAATTTGCAACTATAATCGCTGCAATTTTTTATAGCCTTAGCTTTATTGCGGTACTACTTATATTTCTCTTGTACCGATTCATAAAACTTCGAAAGGCTATCTGCCAGCATCCGCCGCCCGATGAAGTGCTTGGTACTGCTTCCGAAACCGGCGACTGCATCAGATGAAGCACGGGTAACCAGAACTGCAATGGAATCTTCACCATTTGGCAGTAATATTCCCAGCCCTTGCTGTCCGTTCAGTGTCTGGCTTACATAAAAATAGGCTGATGCCATTAATTGCGCTCCGTTTTCCTGCATTGCCATACGATGCTCCAAAGCAAAGGCAGGCCGCCCTTCAATAGTCAGCTTTAACAATAAAAAGCGTTCTTGCAGCCCTGCAGGTTTATATTTCGGATAATTATTCAGCGCTTTATAAGATTCAGGAAAAGACTTACTGAGCGCTGGTAAGACTGCCTGACGGTTTTTACTGAAATATTCAGCCAGATTATAATGTTTTTTAGCTGAGCGTTGATAGGGAGCAATAGCATTGGACCCACCTTTACGATACGCTAAATAACGTGATTCTAATAAACTCTGTAATTGCCTGAGCGCTGCCGCATCAGTTTTTAGTGCATTAAACCCCTTGATTTCATCAGCGCTTAAATTCAATGTTTCCCCTGGTTTAGCAGCAAGAAACTTACTCATTTCCTCTTGTTCTTTTGCTGTTAACTTCAATTCTGGAAAGGCAGCATCCGGGCTTATAAATTGATGGCTGACAATATCTTCATTTTTATCAATGGATAGGCCTTTTAGGAAATTATTACGTAGTTGCTCTGCATCTTTTTTAAGCTGGAAAGCAAGGGTGACAGCCAACTCCTGCTCAGAACGTTCCTTTGGCATCCGCTTAATCAATTTACCATTCAATACATCTTGTTTTTCCTGTTCGGAAAATCCAAGCTGAGTAAACACTTCATCTGGGGTAGTATCAGCACTGGCTATGTTTGTCTGCAGGCAAAATAAACTCCATAACAGTGCAGTCATAAATGTTATAGAAAAGTTGTGGCGAATCGATTTCATCATAATTTTAAATCTCTAATAGTAAAAAGGGGGGGCTTGCGAGACTAAAGACTGCGGATTTAAGAGTACCCGCAAGTTCGCGTTCTAATTCTATTAATGTAGCCTGTATGAAGCTTGCGGAATACGGGCTACAACTAAGTTTCGAGTTTTATAAAACCCTCATTCCTTACAGCAGCGAAATAGTTGCCAACCTTAGTTCATTTCAACTTCAACTGACTTGATCTTGCCATCAAATGCAAAAGGGCGGCGTTCTTCATAATTCGACGATACAGGTGAACCTAAATCAACTCCGACATCAAAAGTCTCACTGGCAGTAAACAGTAAACTTGGATTCCTGTTAGCAACACGCAGGATGACGAGCAAAAAAATCATCTATACCTCGGATAATGAAAAGTTACTTTTCCCTCATCCAACCTTCTCCCGCTGGAAAAGGTTTAGGCTTGTGTAGATACCTGTGTCTTGATAAGGAGGGGGATTATACTGAATACTTTCATAGCCTCGATGGCACGCCTAAGCCTTTCTAAAAAATTAACTCAATGCTATAGTTTAGTCATTAATAACTAATCAGTCCCCTCTAACCCCATCTGGTCGGCACAATGATGATCATGGACCTGCTCAGCACTTTCCACTGGCAAAGTGATACTCTTCTGCTCTTGATAAATATGCAAATCTTGCTGTGGATAAGGTATCGATAGCCCTTCTGCATCAAAACGTACCTTAACATTGCGGGTAATATCCCAATACACAGTCCAATAGTCAGCCGTCACAACCCACGGACGGCAAATAAAGTTAACCGAAGAATCAGCCAGTTCATGTAACTGAATAACGGCTTCAGGGATCTCCAGCGTTAGCGGATGCTCTTTGACAATTTCTTCCAACACCTGCATAGCTAGATCAATATCATCCCCATAACCGATACCAAATACCATATCAACGCGCCGCTCTTTACTAGCGGAGGCATTAGTGATGACATTACCCCATATTTCGTTATTAGGAACAATCATGCGCTTGTTGTCGAAAGTTGTGATCGTAGTAGAAACTAGGTTGAGAGAACTCACCCTGCCGTTGATTCCTGCCACTTCCACCGCATCGTTTACATCAAAGGGACGATAAAACATAATCATAATACCGCTGGCAAAATTACTCAGCGTGCCCTGTAGAGCAAAGGCTACCACGAAACCAGCCGCACCAATAACGGCAAGTAATGGTGCGATATCAACTTCCAGCGCAGAAAGGCCCAATATAATACCTATGGTCATTATTACTCGAGAAGTCATACTGACAAGAAAGTCAGTGAGCAGCTGCGATTGATTTCTAGCCAATGCTAGCGCTCTGCGTGCCATTCCACTCAGAATACGAGCTAACAACCAAGAGACAAAGATAATAAACGTGAAGGTTCCAATATTGATTGCCCAGCGCTTACCGCCCTCTTTGGAGGTAAACCAGCCCTTAATACCAGCAAATGAACTTTCTGCATCAGTCGTATCCAGTTTAATACCACCGACAGCATCGATATAGCGGCGGTAAGCAAGTACCGCTTCTGTCTCCATACCGTTTTCACCTAAACCCGTCTTTTGATTGATTCGTTCCAGAACAATATTAAGGCGATCAATCTCGGCAGTTCGTTTGGCACGCAAATTAGTCAGTTCTTCCATCGCAGAATCTTTCTCGGCATCCGCTTTCGTCACGCTAGCTCCAGCCAGCGCATTCTCAGCTTCCTCCTGCTTTTGGTTCAAAGATTTGATACGCAACTTAGCGTCTGCCACCTTATGTGCCGAAGCTTTAATCAGCTTAAGCCAATCATCTGCTTCAGTTTTTAATTCCTCCACAGTTAAGGGAGCCATCATGATATCGAGTATATCAAGTGATATTTTTGGGTCTGTACTGGCCAGTAGGGCTTGCCTCTGGTCCGTTTCCTGGGAAAAAACGGGGAGAGAATTGATCGTTAATAAAATTGATAGAATCAAAACGAGAGGTTTAAAAAAAGAAAACACTATAAAAAACTCCTTAAAGTTAAAATCTGGGCATAGCCCTTTAGCATATTATTTCAAGCCTCTGCTCCAGAGGACTAGTTAACAGACGTCCTAAGTACTTACGTAAAATTAAACTAACACTTTAATAATATGTATTAGCTGAATGGTATGCCGGTAGGTTCGAATTTATTCGTACCGAAAAAGACCATTAAGCACAAGGTACGAATAAATTC
>Ga0105352_1001728_pt1 | contig 10914 bp, 9 predicted proteins | sample EN8Hudsemesocosm_FD_83507 | JGI IMG/M metagenome (GOLD analysis project Ga0105352, IMG submission 83507) | Methane-oxidizing microbial communities from mesocosms in the Hudson Canyon - EN8B Hudson Canyon | ecosystem: Environmental > Aquatic > Marine > Cold seeps | place: Hudson Canyon | collected...
ACTAATCATGTGGGTGATGATCTATTTATTTTTGAAGAAAAAGCAAAAAATAAGGGTGAGTTTTATCTTAGACAGATATTAGGATCAACAAACTTTGCCACAGGCACAGATAGAATCGATTTTCTTCATGGTTGGTTAAATTACCAAGTTGAACACCATTTATGGCCAGATATGCCGCTAAGTCGTTACCAACGTGCGCAACCTAAAGTAAAAGCTTTATGTGAAAAATATGGCTTACCTTATACGCAAGAATCGGTGTTTAAGCGTTTATGGAAAACCTTGGATGTGATGACAGGTAAAACAACCATGTTAAGACCATCGACGGTAAATAATCAGTTAGCTAAGCATGCACAAGCTAATGAAGTAAGCTCTAGTGCCAGTATTGATGATGCTGTGTCAGTCGGCGTGAAATAAAATAAAATGCTAGAGACGTTGCATGCAACGTCTCTAATATCTGAGTATCAACTCTTTTCCTTTTTGAATCATTTCCAGATGTTTCATAAAGCTCATGCCCAGTAAAACTTCGTTCCCAGCCATGTGAGGGTTGATAGAGCCGCGAACATCCTTCAGTTCTATTGCCCCAATACTCACTTGATCCAAACGAGTGTCATAGACGGTAATGGTACCGTTAGCCGTTCTACTTTGTGAAGGATAGCCCTTTTTCAACTGTAATTGATGGGCCAGTCTTTCGGGTATGCTGATCAGGGTTGCGCCGGTATCAAGTAAAAAAGTGACCGCTTGCTTATTGATTTGGCCATTCACAACATAATGTCCGTAGCGATTTTGTTTTAATCTGACTTCAGCAATATTATTATTCCATTTGCTTGAAATAGTCTGATTAGGGTTGTTTTGTTGCTCAAGATGCTTATTAAAGCCAAAAGTCATCATCGCTAAAAAAAGTAAGCAGGCGATAACAATCATACCGAGTCCCATACCCGATGTAGAGCTAGTTTTCTTCATTCGTCTTTATCTTGCACTAAAACCCAGGGTTTAATCACCACCGCCCAGACAGATTTATTTTCTTCAAACCATTGCAAGGCTTGTTGATCAGAAACAGGGGCTACTTTTTTGTCTGTTAACCACTGCTCGACCTGAGCTTTGTTGTCTAAAGAAAACTGATAGGCGACTTCAATCATATCTATGCTGGAGTCGACAGAAATGGCCAGACCGCTGGCAAAAAAACGTTGTAATTCATGCCAGGGAATCAGGGATGTTTCTAAGTTTATGTCTTTTTTACTCATTGAATGATGCTGTTATTAAATTGAACTGGTATTCTATAGCAATAATTATAAAACATACACAAAGAGGACATATTCATGGCATTGTTTAATGCTTACAAAAAAAAATCTACTTTAAACGCTGCAATTAAGCAAACAGCTAAGGCACGTGCTGAAGAAGGGGTAAAAGCAGATCAGTTGTATGCGAGTGCTTATCAAGGGTTCGCCGATGTTGTTCAAGGTGATTTGATGACTGGGGAGGCTTTATATAATTGGGGATTTGCATTATTACATCAGGCAAAAGCAAAAAAAGAAGAAGAGGGTGTGAAATTATATTTAACGGCCATCTCTAAATTTACTTTTTGTTTGTTAGTTGCCCCTAATCACCTTGGCGCTGCTATTGATGGAGGGGTTGCCTATATGGATTTGGCGCGAATTATGGAAGTGGATGCTGATGATGAGCTCTATGATTTGGCTGGAGAGTTTTTTGAAAATGCAGAAAGAATCCAGCGTGGTAGTGCAGCATACAATCTAGCCTGTATCTATGGTTTGCGTGGGCAGCAGGAAGCATGCCAGGAAGCCTTGGAATTATCAAAGTCATCGGGTAGTTTACCCGCTGTTGATGACATCATTAATGATTCTGATTTGGCGAAAGTAAATAATGTTGACTGGTTTACTGATTTTATTGAAAAAATAAAAGCGGGTCCCGAGCCTGTGGTTGTAGATGAAAGTGTAGTAACTTACGATGTTGAGGGTAATGTAACTAATAGCCGTAAACAGAAAAAACAACGTGAAACAATAGTTGATGGGGTTGCTTATGATGATGAAGGAAATGTTGTAAGAACGCTAGAGCCTGAACAAACGGTTGAAACAGAGCCTAGTGAGATTGAAGTTGCTGAGGAAAAAGTTGAGACAGCGAAAGCTGAAGAAGCTGTTGCTGAATCTAAAACAGCAGAAAAGTAAGCTTGATTGTTTGTGTTGAATGATAGGTTTTTTTAATTAACACGAAGAATGACATTAAAGTAGAGAGGTTGCATGCAACGTCTCTACTAAAGGTCTATAGAGGTCCTTTGAAAAGTGTTCTGGATTATCTTAAGCTTCAGCCATAAAAACACACCATGTCCAAGTACATAGCAGCCAGGATGTACATCTGCATAATGACTCCCGCCTTGTTTTAGCAACCCTTCAATGTCTGGATCAAGACATTCTTTACCGAGATGGAGTGTGAAGCTTGCATTACTGGTGCTCTAAAATATCAGAGACTAGTACCTAAGCCTGTATTTTTTTGTTTAAAAACCTAGAGTCAGACATTTTGTAGAGACGTAGCATGCTACGTCTCTACGTATCTGGAAAACCTCAGAACTCTAGCTTATTAATGACATATCAACCACGAAGTACACGGGGAAGCCATTTATGCCTTACTATTAGATCTTCCCCGACATTTGGCGATAATGCGAGGCTTTTGCTTAAACTATTTTTCCCCTATTGCCAATATCTGTTAATTGTTAGGTTTTTTAGCGCTTGTTAAAATAGCCTGTAGCTTTTCTAGTCCCAGTTTTCTGGTTAAGGTGATATTCCTTTCAGGAATTTTCTCAGGATCAGGGTATGATTTTAGTACGCGCTCCAGACTTTCTTCCCTAATAAGGTGCAGCATAGGGTAAGGCGAACGGTTAGTAAAGTTGGCCGGGTCGTCAACGTTTTCACCAGCAAAGCAATAGTCTGGGTGAAAACTGGCTAGTTGATAGATGCCTTCATAGCCCTGTTCAAGTAACAGTCTTTCGGCAAGGTTGAGAAAATCAAGATAAGCTTCAAAATCATTGAGAATAGTGGGGAAAATAACCAAGCTGGTTTCAATCTCTGCTTCAGTATCTAGCAATTGACATTCTTTAAAAACAGACTCTAAACATTGTTCTCGTTCATCTGATTCAATAACCGAATAGCGTATGCTACTGCGGTCATGCTCACGTTTGGCAAATGGGCAAATATTATAGTTAATGATGAAGGATGTTAACCATGCCTCAGTCTGTCTTATAATGTTTTCTGTCGTCATCGTGTAAATATCCGATTAGAAACAAAAAAAGCCCCTAATGAGGGGCTTTTGATATTGATAGAAAAAACAACAGCTTTAGCTGTGGCTTTGTCCTTCTGCGATACGTAGTTCTCTTAATTCTTTTGCATGCTCTATTTTAGAGAAAACCCTAAGTATGTCAGTAGATGAAAGAATACCCACTAGCTTCTCATTGTCAACAACAGGAATTGCACCAATTTTATGTTCTGCCATTACGGCTGCTGCATCAGATGCTAATGTATCAGGCGTAATAGAGACTACGCCTCTACGCATAATGTTTTGTACCTTTTTAGGGATAACGTGTAACTCTGTGCCTGTTTTATTTGCTTCAATAGCATTTGAATTACTTTTTGGACCTAACGCTTTATACATGTCTCTGTCAGAAACCATACCAATTAGCTTACCTTTTTCAATAACGGGTATGTGTCTAACTTTTTCATAGTGAATCAAGAAGAACACGCGATCAATCAAATCGTGTGGTTCTACTGTAAATACATGTGAAGTCATTAATTCTTCAACGCGCATGAATACCCCCTTTTACAAAAAAAATAACTGGCTAAGAATAAGGAAGTTTTACATTTTTTACAAGTAATTAAAAAATCGAATACCAAATATTTTTAATGTATTGCCTGGAAAATGTTTTCATTATGTTGATTTTTAAGGGTTTATATTGTGTTTTTTAGCTTGTATAAGATGCTGTTCTAAATGCTGATAAACGAATGAATTAACTGGCTTGACTGCTGGAATTGATGTTTGAGTTGAAAATTTGTTCGCCTGTGCTGTTTTGTTAGATTGCTTCATTTCTAAATAATGATTTTTGATATAAAATGGGTAAATTAAATGCTGTTGTTTTGATACATTGATAGATTTTCCTAGGAAAGAATAGTTTGCTTAAGAATAGATGATTAATGATGATTTTTTATTCTTAAACTTGCTTTTAATATTTTAATTTTTGGAGTTTTTATGCGTATTATACTTTTAGGTAGTCCAGGTTCAGGTAAAGGGACACAAGCACAATTCATTACTGAGAAATTTGGGATACCCCAGATCTCTACTGGAGATATGTTACGTGCGGCGGTAAAAGCGGGAACGCCTCTTGGTGTAGAAGCAAAGACGGTGATGGATGCGGGCGGGCTGGTTTCTGACGATATTATTTTAGGCCTGATTAAAGAGCGTATCACTGAAAATGATTGTGTTAATGGATTTTTACTAGATGGTTTTCCGCGTACTATTGCCCAGGCTGAAGGTCTAACTGCAATGCAGGTTGAAGTTGATTACGTGATTGAAATTGCAGTTGAAGATGCTGAAATTATCAAACGTATGAGTGGCAGACGTGTGCATCTGGCATCTGGTCGTACCTATCACATTGAATTTAATAAACCTAAGGAAGAAGGTTTGGATGATGAAACGGGTGAGTCGTTGATTCAAAGAGATGATGATCAGGAAGATATCGTGAAAAAACGCTTGGCTGTTTATCATGATCAAACTAAACCACTGGTTGATTTTTATTCTGCAGCGGGTCAGTCAGCTCAGTTTGGTTCAATTGTTGGAGTGGGTGAAGTCAGTGAAATTACTAAAAAGGTTTTTGCCGTTTTAGGGTAAGGGCTATTTTAGAACAGGTGTAAAGCAAGTGAATTCTGTTTGAGCTTACTTGTTTTGCATTTGTTTAAGTGATTAAAACGCCATCAGACTAAAATCTATTTAGTTACAGGTGGATTCAATTGTTGTAAAGAGGTATGTGAGTGTCAAAAAAAATTGATGTAGCGGTGGTTGGTGCAACAGGCGCTGTTGGGGAAGCAATGATATCTATTCTGGAAGAACGTAACTTTCCAGTAGGTAAGGTTTATGCCTTGGCAAGTAGCCGTTCAGTTGGTAAGCGAATTCCTTTTAAGGGAAGCTCTTTGATTGTGGAAGATTTGGCTGGTTTTGATTTTTCTAAAGCACAAATTGGTTTGTTTTCTGCCGGAGCTTCAATATCTAAAGAGTTTGCTCCAAAAGCTGCGGCGGCTGGATGTATCGTAGTCGATAATACTTCAGAATTTCGTTATGACGATGATATTCCTTTAGTTGTGCCAGAGGTTAATCCTGAACAAATTGCGCGATACCAAGACAGGGGAATTATTGCTAACCCAAATTGTTCAACTATCCAAATGTTGGTTGCATTAAAACCAATTTATGATGCTGTAGGGATTGATCGTATCAATGTTTGTACTTATCAGGCTGTTTCAGGCACGGGGAAAGAGGCAATAGAAGAAGTTGTTAAGCAGACTGCTCAGTTACTGAATGGCAAGCCAATCACAACAGAGGTTTATCCAAAACAAATCGCATTTAATGTCTTGCCACAAATCGATGTGTTTATGGAAAATGGTTACACCAAGGAAGAAATGAAAATGGTGTGGGAGACACAAAAAATATTTAATGACAAGGATATTCAGGTAAACCCAACAGCTGTTCGTGTGCCTGTTTTCTATGGCCACTCAGAAGCGCTACATATTGAAACTAAAGAAAAGGTTTCTGTAGAAACGGTACGCCAATTATTGGCAACTGCGCCTGGGGTAACTGTTATGGATGAACGTGTTGATGGTGGCTATCCAACAGCGGTAACTGAATCATCTGGAAATGATGATGTTTTTGTTGGGCGTATTAGAGAGGATATTTCTCATCCGCAAGGCATTGATTTATGGGTGGTTGGTGATAACGTGCGTAAAGGTGCTGCACTTAATAGCATACAAATTGCAGAAGAGCTGGTAAAAAAATACATCTAGTCTAAGCTTAGAGAGTATATATGACCGCCTTAAAAAGGATGGGGATGAGAGCCGGTAGCTAATACATCTGCTGGAAAAGCTTAATAAAAGTTAAAGCCTTTATTAAGCAAATCCTCATTTACTTTAGTTAAGGTGAATGGCATTATATTTTCAAAGGCCTGATTTGTAGGTTTTTTTTTGCTATTAGCTGTCAGCTTGTGTTGAATAGCTTAATGAGGTTTGTGACGTGGTAAAAAATTGTAAAGGAGATTGCTGTGCGCAATTTAACTAAAACTATAGCGGCTGTATCGTTACTGGTTCCTGCAAGTGCTTATTCACTAGGTATTGGCGATATTAAATTGCATTCAGCATTAAACCAGAAGCTAGATGCTGAAATTGCATTATTGCTGTCATCTGGCGAGACTATTGCCGATGTTAAAGTAAGCCTGGCTTCTCCTGAAAAATTTGATCAAGCAGGGGTGCCCTGGAGCTATTTTCTATCAAAAATTAAATTTGAAGCAGTGACTCAAGCCAATGGTTCAACTATTGTAAAATTGAGTTCAAAAGAAGCTTTAAGAGAACCTTTTTTAGATTTTTTGCTTGAAGTATCTTGGGCTACTGGTAGCTTATACCGTGAATTTACAGTTCTGGTCGACCCCCCAGTTGCATATACACAATCGACTATTCCTGTTATCAAAAAGCCACAACAGGATAGTGCTCTAACAACTACACCTATAGACAGCTTGTCTGATCAGTCTCCGCAAGTTAGGCATATTGCCAGTGGACAGACTGAGCTTACTAGACGGTCTGATTCGCTATGGAAAATTGCTAAAAAAACTAATGTTTATGATGATGTTTCTATAGAGCAAATGATGATGGCTTTATACGAAGCCAACCCAAAGGCGTTCTATAAAAAAAATGTCAATGCCTTGATGGCAGGGAAAGCTCTTGATATTCCAGACAGACAGGCCATTCTAAAACTATCAAAGAAACAGGCTCTTACCGCTTTTAGGCAACAGGGTAATGAATGGCGAGGGCGAGTTAGTGCGAAACCCAAACAACAGATTGCTGATCAAGTTGAACTGGCAAATCAGTTGGAATTAGAAGCACCTGTTATTGATGATATTTCTGATTCGTCTGTGGCTGCGACAGGGGATGATCAAGCGAGTAAGCAGGTTGCCGATTCGGGAATAAATGATTCTATAGTAAGTAGTAGTGACGAAGGGCTTGCCTTGCAAGCCAGGATGGAAAAGCTGGAACAGCAGTTAGCCATGATGCAAAAAATGCTGGTGCTAAAGGATGAGCAAATTGCAACTTTACAAAATAAAAAAGTTTCTGATGTTGCTAAGCCGAGTACAGAAGTAACAGTAAAGGATAAGCAAAAACAGCCTAAACCTGCTGATTCTAAGTCAGTAAAATCAACAAAGCCTGTTGTAAAAAAGGACATTAAAAAACCCAAACCCAAACCCAAACCCAAACCTAAACCTATAGTTAAAGCCAAGCCTGAAACAGAACAGGGTATGTCAGATTATTTGACTTATGGCATCGGTGGGGCGGGGATTGCTATTTTAGCTGGCCTAGGATTTTTATGGTGGCGTAAAAGACAGGATGAAGACCAGTCTGATACTGAAAGTATGTTTGCATCGGCAAGTGAAATTAGTTTGCCAGATTCTTCTGCGGAAGAGGAGCTCTCTATTCCAATTGTTGATGACTCTTCTTCGTATGATGTTGGAACGGTGGGTGAAAGTTCTTTCTTAAGTGAATTCACACCCAGTGATTTTGATGCTTTCGATACTGATCATCATGAAGTTGACCCTATTTCTGAAGCTGACGTTTATTTAGCTTATGGACGTTATCAACAAGCTGAAGATTTAATGCGTGATGCAATTAAAGACACTCCTGAAAGGGATGAGTGTAAATTGAAATTGCTGGAAATATTTTATGCTAATGAAAATAAAGCTGCTTTTGAGATATATGCAAAAGAATTAATCAGTGAAGGAAAGCATAATGATAAAGGTTTTTGGTCTAAAGTTGCTGAGATGGGAGGAGAGTTAGACCCAGAGTCTTCTATATATACCGACAAGGCAAATTTTGAAACGGTTGAATTAGCTGCTCAGGAGGAGTCACAAGATCATCAGCCAACACAAGCTTTAGATGTTGAAGATGGCAATGTGGAAACGGATTTTGATTTATCAGTTTTTGATGATAACGTTGAAGAAGCAATCGCTAAAGACACGGCAGGCGAGACTGTCGACGATAATGCCCTTGATTTTGACTTAAGTGTTTTTGATGTTGATAGTTCTGATGCTGTCGAAGGCGAGAAAAAGGAAGTTGTAGAGGATGCTAATGCCATAAACTTTGATTTGGATTCAGTCGCTTTAGATGATTTTGAAAGTAAAGAGGTCAACGACGTTGATGATGTCGAATCAATTGATTTTGATCTGTCGGCTGATCCAGAGCCTGATAAAAATGATGATAAAGTGGCTGAGATTGATTTAACTGCCGAGTTAGATAATGATGTCGATTTGGATAGTTTTGATTTTTCACTGGATAGTGATAAACAAGAAACAACAGTAGCTGATTCCGAAAGTGTCGCTGATGTAAAAGAGGATGTTGAGTCATTCGATTTTGACTTTGATTTTGATTCTGATGTCCCTGTAGCCACTTCAACTCCAGTGGTTGAATTAGATGATGGCGTTTCTGATCTGACCGATATGGATGAGTTGGAGACTAAAATAGATTTGGCCAAGGCCTATGTAGATATGGGGGATTCTGAAGCAGCTAAAAGTATTGCTGAAGAAATCTTAGCTAAGGGAAGTGATGATCAAAAATTGGCTGCTCAAGCGATATTAGATCAGATAAAGTAGTTTTCTATCCTAACTTGAGATAAAAAATCCCTTTAACACCAGGCTCTCTGAAAGTGCATCGGTTTTTAGAAGGGCTTAGTTTAATACGCTGCATCATGAGCGCCTTGTGTGCCATGATGTAGCGTAAAATAAAATATTTTGTTCGTCTTCCGCGTTGTAGAAACAGTTGCGTAGCCCTGCTATGCGCTTGTTTTCCTAATAGGCCTGTGAAGCCAAAATTCTGCGCCATACTTTCGGGTATTATTAAACCCTCGCTCCTTACAATGGCTACAAGCTATATTTGTAACTACTCAGCAAGTTTAAAGCTTATTGATTTATAAGGACGCGTATATATGTCCATGTAAGCTCTGCTGCAACGTCTGAGCATCAGGGGGGGGAAATGCAGGTTTTGCAGGAGCAAAAACCTAGCTGTTGCAGAAGCCTGATAAATCAACAAGCTGTACCCTCATAAAATAATACGCTGACTAGTTACCTATATTTTAAGTCATTACTCAGCGTAAAATGATGGCTACAGCTCTGAAGCCCTCCCTTGCTGGGGAGGGTTGGGTGAGGAGAGCTTAAACTAGATTCTTTTTGTTTTTAGAAATAAAGAAAAAAGAATTTTGCAAAAGAGAATTGTTTAATTCCTGTTCTCGGCAATAGCTCCTGCATTGCTCTACCTCCTGCATAATCCATAGGGAGGTGGTGAATGCAGATATTGCAGGAGCATATATCTGTCCATGCAGTCGATCCAATTATCCTTCAGCAAGAGAGGGCTTAAAAGCAAGCCCCGTCAATACCACATTGAAGGAATAGTATTACATTTTCAAATTACGCTGAGTAGTTACTATTTTAATTGCATTTAAATACCTTCTTTCTTAAAACTCACAGGTATATAAAATACTAACAGCCCTGCAATAATACCGATCATTCCCTCGTATATAACAGCATGCCAACCCATATATCGCCATAAAAGCGCAAGACCTAAGCCTATAAACATTGCGCATAAGCTTCTATTTTGACTTGGTTTTTTGTCCAGACATAAGACAATCAACAAAGGAGCAAAAGCACTGGCTAAACCAGACCAGGCCATAATCACTAAACTGAAAACACTTTGACTGTTAAGTAATGCCCAGACTAAAGCGGCCATTGTGATCAAAACAGTTGCCCCTTTGAGTAAGTGAGTACTTTCAATTTTATGCGGTAATAAGTCATGAGTAAGCGCTGCTGAGCAACTTAATATTAAGGAATCAGCCGTGGACATAGTGGCCGCAAAAATACCAGCGAGAATTAAACCAACCAAGGCAGGTGATAATAGTTGCTGCGCCATTGTAGGCAGTGCTAATTCGGCATCGAATGTGCCAACATCGCCTAAGTAGAGGCGAGAGAGTAAGCCGATGCCTGTTGCCATGCTATAAAAAAGTAAATACCAGCTGTAATACCAGAATCTAGCTTGGCGCATTTTGTCAGCATCGTTTAATGCCATAAAGCGTACCATCACATGGGGTTGCCCTATAACGGATAAACCTGCAAACATCCAGCTCACAGCAAATAAAATACCGCCCGCTAAGCCAGGAAGGGCTAAATCTTTGGGGAACCAATCAAGAAACCCTTCAATAGCACTCATTTGTTCTACTGCATTAGAAATGCCACCCAGCGAGCTGATAGCAGTGAATAATAATAAGCCCATGGAAAAAATCATCACCACGGATTGTGCGGCATCGGTCCAAATGGATGCGCGAATACCGCCTGCAAAACAATAAAGCACCACCATAACGCTACCTAAAACCGCACCCGCCCACAAAGGCCAGTCGAATAAAACATGTAGCGCTTTACTGCCTGCTACCAGCTGAGCACTGGCGTAGGCTAATAAAAACAGCAGTGAAATAAGCGCTATCGCGCGCTGTAATAGTCTGTATCTCTCTCCGTGCCAATGACTTAATATTCCTGCATAACTGACCTGACCTGTTGTTACTGTTGCGGCACGTAAACGTGAATGCACCAGGGTCGAGGCTAAAAAATCGCCAGCAATCCAGCCC
>Ga0105352_1001734_pt1 | contig 10896 bp, 14 predicted proteins | sample EN8Hudsemesocosm_FD_83507 | JGI IMG/M metagenome (GOLD analysis project Ga0105352, IMG submission 83507) | Methane-oxidizing microbial communities from mesocosms in the Hudson Canyon - EN8B Hudson Canyon | ecosystem: Environmental > Aquatic > Marine > Cold seeps | place: Hudson Canyon...
GATAAATGTCACCATTAGCAACAACAGCTAACCCGGCTGAGTCATAGCCTCGGTACTCTAGTCGCTTCAGTCCTTCAAGCAAGATAGGAACGACATTTCTTTGCGCAATTCCGCCGACGATACCACACATATTATTGCTCCTTTTTTACTGGACGTTGCCAGCTTTGTATACTGATCTGTTTTGCTCTGGATAAGCTTAACTGTTCGTCAGGTGTATCTTTTGTAATCGTAGAGCCTGCACCAATCGTGGCATTTTTACCTACAGTGACTGGTGCTATCAGTTGAGTATCAGAGCCGATGAAAGCACCATCTTCAATGACAGTACGAAATTTATTAACCCCATCATAATTACAGGTAATCGTACCGGCACCGATATTCACGCCACTGCCAATCGTTGCATCACCAATATAACTGAGGTGGTTAATTTTACTGCCTTTAGCAACAGTTGATTTTTTGATTTCGACAAAATTACCGATATGTACTTGCTCTGCTAATTCAGCTTGTGGCCGTAACCTAGCAAAAGGGCCTACTTTACTACCCGCTCCAACCACGGCATTATCAATAATACAATTCGCTAGAATCTGTACATCATCAGCTATTACCGAATTATTAATAATAGTATTTGCTCCAATACTTACATTATTCCCGATGCGATTATTACCTTCAAAAATAACATTAATATCAACAGAAATATCTTGGCCCAAGGATACAAAGGTACCTCTACAATCTATTCTTGCAGGATCAGACAAAGTCACACCGACTTCCATTAATTTATCGGCTTGAGCTAATTGATAAGCTCTTTCCAGGTAACTTAACTGTTTACGATTGTTAACGCCAAGTACTTCATCGGGATGTTCTGGCTGACTGGTTTTAATCGTTATACCTTCATTCACAGCCATTTCAATAACATCCGTCAAATAAAACTCTTGTTGAGCGTTACTATTATCTAAGCGGGCAATCCAGTTTTTTAATTTTCCACCTTTTACCGCGAGGATTCCAGTATTAACCTCCTTAATCAGCTGCTCTTGTTCCGTTGCATCTTTATGTTCAGTAATTTTTGTGACATTCCCTTCCTTATCTCGGACAATGCGCCCGTATCCAGTTGGGTTATCTAGGTTCACTGTTAATAATGCCAATGATTGATCAGTTACATTACTTAATAAGCGATCAATCGACTGCTTTGTTAACAAAGGCACATCGCCATACAAGATCAACACGGTATTGTCATTATCAATCAAGCTATCTGCCTGCAAGACTGCGTGTCCAGTACCTAACTGCTGTTTTTGCTCTAACCACTGTACGTCTAAGCTAGATAAGGTCTGCTTAACTAACTCTCCGCCATGACCGTAAATAACAATAATCTCATTACCATCTATCAATTTACTTGTATCATAAACATGCTGCAATAGACTACGGTTTGCAATTTCGTGTAAAACTTTTGGATGAGCCGAACGCATGCGCGTGCCTTGCCCAGCCGCTAAAATAAGCGTTTTCAAAGTCATGTAATTATTTCCTAAAATTGTCGGGAGAGAGATTTTGTTTAAATTATAGCAAGCATTATTCTGTAATAAAGCAATACTAGGGAACCTTCAATAAAAAACATTTGCTACTAAAATAGATAGGTTAATTATTATTTAACCTTTTAAACAAAAAAAAGCCCGATAACGAAACCGCTATCGAGCTTTCTTATTGAACACCTACTAAACCTAGTGGCCTCGTTTTTTGAGTCTATCTAAGGTTCTTAATTGCATCATAGCTTGAGCTAACTGAGATTGAGCTGTTGCATAATCAATCTTACCAGACTTATCATTTAACGCTTCTTCTGCTGCTGCTTTTGCTTGTAAAGCTGCTGCTTCATCAATATCTTTTGCTCTAATGGCCGTATCAGCAAGCACCGTCACTAAATGTGGCTGTACCTCTAATAACCCACCGGAAACATAAAACGCCTGAGATTCTTTCTCGCTTATTTTTACGCGAACTTCACCCGGGTTTAGCTTTGATATTAATGGCGCATGACGCGGTGTAATACCTAATTCGCCAAGTTCAGCAGGAGCAAAAACCATTTCAGCCATTCCTGAAAAAATCTCCTGTTCTGCACTTACGATATCTACATGTACTGTCATGGTCATAATATTACCTATAAGTTAACAACTTACATTTTTTTCGCTTTTTCAACCGCTTCATCTATGGAACCAACCATATAGAACGCTTGCTCAGGTAAGTCGTCATATTCACCGTCAATAATACCTTGGAAACCAGCGATAGTATCTTTAAGTGAAACATATTTGCCTGGAGAACCGGTAAATACTTCAGCAACGAAGAAAGGCTGCGATAAGAAACGTTGAATTTTACGTGCTCTTGTTACAGTTTGCTTATCTTCTTCTGATAGCTCATCCATACCAAGAATCGCAATAATATCACGTAACTATTTATAACGTTGCAAGATACCTTGAACGCCACGAGCCACATCATAATGCGCTTGACCAATCACTAAAGGATCTAACTGACGACTACTTGAATCCAATGGATCAATCGCAGGATAAATACCTAATTCAGCAATTTGACGAGATAATACAACCGTTGCATCTAAATGTGCGAAAGTTGTTGCAGGAGATGGATCTGTTAAATCATCCGCCGGTACGTATACCGCTTGGATTGAAGTAATTGAACCTTTTTTAGTTGAAGTAATACGCTCTTGCAATACACCCATTTCTTCAGCTAACGTAGGCTGATAACCTACCGCTGATGGCATACGACCTAATAGCGCAGATACTTCAGTACCCGCTAATGTATAACGATAAATATTATCAACGAAGAATAAAACATCACGCCCTTCTTCACGGAAATATTCAGCCATAGTCAAACCAGTTAACGCAACGCGTAATCTGTTTCCTGGAGGCTCATTCATCTGACCGTAAACTAACGATACTTTATCAATAACGTTTGAATCTGTCATTTCGTGATAGAAATCGTTACCCTCACGAGTACGCTCACCTACCCCAGCAAATACTGAGAAACCGCTATGCTCAATCGCGATGTTACGGATAAGCTCCATCATGTTGACGGTTTTACCTACACCAGCACCACCGAATAGACCAACTTTACCACCTTTAGCGAACGGACATACTAAGTCAATAACTTTAATACCCGTTTCTAAAAGTTCGCTAGCTGGCGCTTGCTCAGCATAAGAAGGTGCGTCACGATGAATGACCCATTTTTCTTCTTCGCCAATTGGACCTTTTTCATCAATTGGATTTCCTAAGACGTCCATAATACGTCCTAGGGTTTTTTGTCCAACAGGCACTCTAATCGCATCACCGCTGTTGCTTACTTCTAAGCCGCGACGAACACCATCAGTTGTTCCCATTGCAATTGCGCGAACTACGCCATCACCTAATTGCTGCTGAACTTCTAAAGTTAGCCCAACGCTATCTACATTAAGCGCATCATATACATTTGGTAGTGCTTCACGTGGAAATTCCACATCCACAACCGCACCAATAATCTGAACGATTTTACCCGAACTCATTGTGTCGTCCTCTTAATTACTTAAATTGTTTTGCAAGACCTAAACAGCTGCGGCACCGGCAACAATTTCTGAAATTTCCTGCGTAATAGCGGCTTGTCTTGCTTTGTTATAAACAAGTTGCAACTCATCAATAAGGTTACCAGCATTGTCTGAAGCACTTTTCATCGCAACCATTCTAGCTGATTGCTCACAGGCATTATTTTCTACTAAACCTTGATAAACAATTGATTCTATATAGCGACTTAATAAATTATCTAGAACTTCTTTCGCATCAGGCTCATATAAATAATCCCAATGCTTTTTCAGCCCATCGTTTTCAAGTTCACTTGCTACAACAGGGATTAACTGCTCTATAATAGGTTCTTGAGTCATAGTATTTACAAATTGATTGTACATAACATGTAACTCATCAATCGTGCCTGCATAATATGCATCTAGCATGATTTTAATAATACTCACTACTTCATTAAGATGTGGAGTATCACCTAGCTTAGAAACCTGTCCAACTTTGTTTATCTTTAAACTACCAAAAAAGCTCGCGCCTTTACCACCGATAGTACAAACATCGACAATAATGTTGTCATTATCCCACTGAGTGAGTTGCTTAAGCGTTTTTCTGAATAAATTTGAATTCAGACCACCACACAAACCTCTATCAGAACTAATAACGATAATTCCTACTCGCTTAACTTCACGTTCAACAAGAAAAGGATGTTTATACTTAGGGTTAGCATGAGCCAGATGCTTAATGATCTGGCTAATCTTTTTTGAGTAGGGACGCGTAGCATGCATTCTGTCTTTTGTTTTACGCATTTTACTCGCAGCAACCATTTCCATGGCGCGAGTGATTTTTTGAGTATTTTTAATACTCGCAATCTGGGTGCGTATTTCTTTACCAACAGCCATTAGAAGCCCCTTTTACCAGCTACTTGTTTTAATGAAAGTCTCTATTGCAGACTGAATACCCTGCTTAATTTCATTACTATAATCGCCTGTTTCGTTGATTTTTTTCATTAAATCAGCGTGTTCAGACTTCATATAAGATTGTAAAGCAGCATCAAAATCAAGTACTTTATTAACTTCTAAATCATCCAGAAAACCTGCGTTCGCTGCATGTAATGAAACACCCATTTCAGCAACTGACATAGGCGAATATTGATCCTGCTTCATCAGTTCAGTAACGCGTTGTCCACGTTCAATTTGCTTACGTGTGCTTTCATCTAAATCAGAAGCAAATTGAGCAAAGGCTGCTAATTCACGATACTGAGCTAAATCAAGACGAGTACCACCACCTAATTTCTTAACGATCTTAGTTTGTGCTGCACCACCCACTCGTGATACTGACAAACCAGCATTAACCGCCGGACGAATACCTGAATTGAATAAATCTGATTCAAGGAAAATCTGTCCATCAGTAATTGAAATTACGTTAGTTGGTACGAATGCCGAAACGTCACCACCTTGAGTTTCAATAATTGGTAATGCAGTTAAAGAACCTGTTTTACCTTTTACTTTACCGCCGGTTAATTTTTCTACTTCATCCACATTAATTCTAGAAGCTCTTTCTAGTAAACGAGAGTGAATATAGAAAACGTCTCCAGGATACGCTTCGCGACCTGGCGGACGACGTAATAGCAATGACATTTGACGATATGCCCAAGCTTGCTTAGTTAAATCATCATAGATAATAAGTGCATCTTCGCCCTTATCTCTAAAATATTCACCCATTGAACACCCTGTGTAAGGGGCAATGAATTGTAGCGCAGCAGATTCAGAAGCAGTAGCACAAACAATAGTAGTATGAGCCATTGCACCGTGCTCTTCTAACTTACGTACTACGTTAGCAACTGATGAACGTTTTTGACCGATCGCTACATAGATACATTTAACACCAGTACCTTTTTGATTGATAATCGCATCAATCGCAATCGCTGTTTTACCTGTTTGACGGTCACCAATAATCAACTCACGCTGACTACGACCCACTGGAATCATGGCATCAATTGACTTCAAACCCAATTGTATAGGCTGATCAACTGATTGTCTTGAAATCACACCAGGTGCAATTTTTTCGACCGGTGACATTTCTTGAGCATCAATTTCGCCTTTGGCGTCAATTGGATTACCTAGCGCATCTACAACACGCCCTAGCAATGCTTCACCAACAGGTACTTCTAGAATTTTACCATTACATTTAACGGTATCGCCTTCTGTAATATGTTTGTATGCGCCTAGCATAACAACACCCACAGAATCTCTCTCTAAGTTTAGAGCCATACCGAAAGAGTCACCAGGAAATTCAAGCATCTCCCCTTGCATAGCTTGTGACAAACCATGAACCTTTACAATACCGTCAGTTACACTAACAACGGTACCTTCCGTATGTGCTTCGACATTAACGTCAAAATTTTCGATCCGTTTCTTAATCAGATCACTTATTTCAGATGGTTTTAATTGCATATTTTTTCTCAGTCTAAGCTGTTAGATCCTTTTAGCTAGTTGTTGAAGTTGACCACTAATAGATCCGTCAATTACGCTGTCACCAGCTTTCACTAAAAAGCCACCGATTAAAGAATTATCGACACTTGCGTGAATGTTAACGTCTTTATTTAGCTTCTTTTTTAGTGATGATGCAAAACTTTGCTCTTCTGCTTTGGTTAAGGCATAAGCTGTTACAACATCAACATCGACATAACCTTCATCTTCAGCCTTATAGCTTTCAAATAATTCCGCAATTTGTGGAGCCAAATATAGCCTGCTATTTTCGATCAGTAATTTTAGAAAGTTTAAGCCTTCACCTTTTACTTGGTCTTGACAAATCTCCTGCATTAGCTGAACTAATCTTTCTTCGCTAACTTTAGGATTATTGATAATGGCAGATAAATCTGTATCTTGGATTGCGGCCGAAAGAAAAGCCAAAGCATCAGACCATTCTTGCGAATTGCCTGTTTCTTTTGCCCTTTTGAATGCCGCTTCTGCGTATGGCCTTGCCAAAGTTGCTAATTCACTCATTATGCTTGACCTAATTGCTCAGATACTTTGCTGATAAGATCTTTGTGCTTAGCTTTATCGATTTCTTGTTTTAAAATCTGTCCAGCCGCTTTTAGTGCTAACGCAGATACTTCTTTGCGCATAGCTTCTTGCGCTTGTTGCATCTCTTGTTCAATTTGCGCTTTAGCCGCATCAATCATACGCACGCCTTCTACTTTGGCCGTACCTTTTGATTCTTCAACGATTTCATTCGCTCTTTTTTGAGCAAGATTAATAATATCAGCTGATTGTTGTTTCGCTTCTCTAAGAACAGTTGCAGCTTTTTTTGCTGCCAACTCCATATCATTTTGGCCTTTTTCAGCCGCTGCCAATCCTTCGGCAATTTTTGCTTTACGTTCTTCGATAGCGCCAATTAGTGGTGGCCAAATATACTTCATGGTAAACCATACCAGAAGTGTAAATGTTATCATTTGACCGATTAGCGTAGCATTAATACTCACTAGCCTTCCTCATGTTGCTGTTAAAATAACTGACGAGTGTCTTATCCTGCAACCGCTTCAACAGCAGATAGGAATGGGTTAGCGAATGTAAAGAATAACGCCATACCAACACCAATCATAGTTACCGCATCAAGTAGACCAGCAACAACGAACATTTTAACTTGTAGCATAGGTACCATTTCTGGCTGACGAGCTGCGCCTTCTAGGAATTTACCACCTAATAGACCGAAGCCTATCGCGGTTCCTAATGCACCCATACCTAAAACCAGACCTACTGCAATAGCAGTCATACCCTGTACATCTGCAATCAACGCTGCAAGTTCCATAATACCTCCAAAAGTATTGTTATTTAAAGTTTAAAGAAAATCTTAATGATCTTCATGCGCCATGCTTAGGTATACAACCGTCAATACCATAAAGATGAAAGCTTGAAGAGTAATAATCAAAATATGAAACACTGCCCAAGGGAAGCCCAATAAAGGCTGAATATACCAAGGTAATAGTGCAATCAATATAAAGATTAGTTCGCCCGCATATAAGTTACCAAATAGACGTAAAGCAAGCGAAATTGGCTTAGCAATTTCTTCAACCAGCTTTAATAGCAAGTTAAAAGGCATCATCCAAGGACCAAAAGGCGTACAAGTTAGCTCTTTAGCAAAACCGACAACACCTTTAATTTTGATACTATAAAAGATAATTAAACAAAACACGCTGATTGATAATGCAAAGGTTGCATTCAAATCGGTACTAGGTACCACACGCATATATTCCATTCCCATCACACCTGCCACAGCGGGTAATATATCGACTGGAAATAAATCCATAAAGTTCCACAAGAAAACCCAGACAAAAATCGTCAATGCCAACGGTGAAATTAATTCACTTTTACCATGAAAAGTATCTTTAACTTGCTGATCAATAAATTCAATAATCATTTCGACAAAAGCTTGACTCGTGCCTGGTACGCCAATGGTTGCTTTTTCTGCTGCAGCTTTAAAAAACCAAACAAATAAAGCACCTAAGACTGCCGAGAAAAACAAGGTATCTAAATGTAAAGTCCAGAACCCTTCACCTACAGATAGAGGTGTTAAATGGTGAACAATATATCCTGTTGCGCCTTCCGCCGCATGTGCCTCAGTAGCCATCTTTCCTCGCTTTCATCTAATTAATATTTACGTATCAATAACGCAAACCAAAAAACTGTTAATGCTGACATATAAACTGTCAACACCGCAATAACATCTAGTTTTGGGTCTTGAAAAATCGCAGCAAATAGCATTGCTGTCATAATTAATTTCCCAGACTCCCCAGCATAAAACGACTGGACAACTTTTTTTGCTTCCTGTCCTTTCTGCTGACTAACTTTTCGAGCAAAATATAAATTTGGAATTAACGCCGCAATTCCACCATAAAAGGCAGATTTAGCACTTAATTCGTTACCCAGAAAATAAAAAGCCACAATTGCAAACAATATAATGCATATTTGCCAAACTATAACCTTACTAAAAACCGAGAATTTAATTTTTTCTTCCACAAAAGCCAATCAAATAGTGGCCGAATTATATCTTTCAGCACATATTTAAGCAAGAATGATTTTGTTTTCCTTGCCCTCGCCTCTTAGCCCAAGCTATTTTCTAATCGATTTAAAAGTCGTGTTTTAAATTAAATCGACTGACAATACCATCTAATTCATCTAAATTACTATAATCAATAACCACGGAACCCTGACCATTTCTTTTATGCTTAATAGTCGTCTTAGCCCCTAGAAAATCGGTTATCGCTTCCTGTAAACGTAACGCATCCCGATCAAATACCTTTTCCTTTACTTGACCTGTAGCACCAACATCTTCAATTGTTTTTTGTGCTTTCCTTACTAAGGCTTCGGTGACGCGCACCGACAAACCTTCCTCAGCAACCTTAGTAGCAAGTAATATTTGTTTTTCTGCCGATAACTTAATATCGCTCGCGCATGCCCCATACCCATTTGACGATTGATCAAAAATACTTTTACCGCACTCTCCAGCTCATTTAGGCGCAATAAATTAGTCACCGTTGTTCTTGAACGGCCAACAGCCTCGGCTACTTGTTGATGGGTTAATTCAAATTCAGCCACCAACCTTAACAACGCTTCAGCTTCTTCTAGCGGATTCAGATCCTCACGCTGAATATTCTCAATCAAAGCAATCGCCATCGCCGCACGATCTTCAATATCCTTAATAACTACTGGAACTTCGGCTAGCCCTGCTAACTGCCCGGCACGCCAACGACGTTCACCGGCAATAATTTCATAGCGATTGTAACCAATCTCGCGCACAATAATTGGCTGAATTATGCCTTGCGCTCGTATTGAATCAGCCAACTCCTGCAAGCGCTCAGGGTCCATATCTTTTCTAGGTTGATACTTTCCGCGCTGCAAATACTCGACAGGCAGGTCTTGCACACTATCTTTTGCATGCTCTTTAACGGCCATATCACCCATTAATGCGCCTAAGCCTTTCCCTAATCCCCGTTTTTTTGCTGACATATACTTATTTCTTTTCTTTTCTAATTAATTCGCCCGCCAAAGCAATATACGCAAGCGCGCCACGCGAGCTCTTATCATATTGCAGTATGGGCATACCATGGCTTGGTGCTTCCGCTAACCGGATATTACGCGGCACACAAGTTCGAAATACTTTATCTGCAAAATATTCAACCAATTGCTCGGAGACATCCTTAGTCAACCGGCTACGATTATCAAACATAGTCCGCAGAATACCTTCTAAATATAAATCTGGATTTGCAGTTTCACGAATATTTCGTAAGGTCTCCATTAAAGCTGACAAACCTTCCAGCGCATAATACTCACACTGCATTGGCACGAGCACGCTAGTTGCAGCAACCATAGCATTCAAGGTCAACATATTTAGCGAAGGCGGGCAGTCGATTACGATATAATCATAATCATTTTGCACTTGCTTCAGCGCATTAGCTAATCGACGCTCACGCTGAGTCATCTTCATTAACTGTACCTCTGCCACAGTTAAATCTGAGTTTCCGGCGATTACTGAAAAACCAATATCAGGAACCTCCACAATCATTTCTGAGACAGGTATATCTTCCAATAACAAATCACAACTGGAATACTGCACGGTCGCCTTATTAACTCCACAACCCATCGCCGCATTACCCTGCGGATCTAAATCAATAAGCAATACTTTACGCTTGGCTGCCGCCAAACAAGCAGCCAAATTAACACTCGTCGTAGTTTTACCGACGCCGCCCTTTTGATTGGTTACTGCAATTATTTTCGTCATGATTTACTTATCCGCACCACACAGCGCTCTGCATCAATACCAGGCACCACAATCGACTCTACCGAATAAACCCGCTCTAACTGCTCAAGCTCTGCCACAGGCTTCTGCCCTTTCATTGCGATCAACACCCCTTCTGCTTGCAATAAATAATCCGTCCATTGCATTATGTCATGCAAATTAGCAAAAGCACGACTGAGAACAGCATCAAATTCACCCTCTCTTTTCAATTGCTCGACTCGACTATGGACAACTTCGACATTCTCTAGTTTTAACTCCAAAACTGCCTGCTGTACAAAACGAGTTTTCTTGGCATTACTATCTAGCAAAGTAAATTGCACATCAGGCATAAAAATAGCCAAAGGAATACCAGGCAACCCAGCCCCAGTACCAACATCTATAATATTTTCACCAGAGATAAAAGGCAACACAGCAAAACTATCCAAGATATGCAAGCGCAGCATTTCTTCTCTATTTCTTATCGCTGTTAAATTATAGGTCTTATTCCATTTCTCTATTAAACGCACAAACGCCAATAATAAATCAATTTGCAGCTCTGTAGCACTAACCCCTAAATCTGCTA
>Ga0105352_1001744_pt1 | contig 10859 bp, 3 predicted proteins | sample EN8Hudsemesocosm_FD_83507 | JGI IMG/M metagenome (GOLD analysis project Ga0105352, IMG submission 83507) | Methane-oxidizing microbial communities from mesocosms in the Hudson Canyon - EN8B Hudson Canyon | ecosystem: Environmental > Aquatic > Marine > Cold seeps | place: Hudson Canyon | collected...
TTTGAAAAGCATGTGGATGTTGATGTACTAAAAGCACACCTGTCTGAGCAGTTACCAGAGTTTATGGTTCCGGCATTTTATGTGGAGTTAGCTTCCATGCCGTTAACCCCAAATGGTAAATTGGATCGAAATGCATTACCTGAACCGATGCAGCAGCGTCATCAAAATAGTGAAGAGTTCGCTTTACCTGAAGATGATTGGGAAAAATTAATCGCCGATATTTGGAAAAAAGCCTTAGGTGTTGAAGAAGTAGGTCGAAAAGATAATTTCTTTGATATTGGCGGCCATTCTCTATTGGTTATTCAGGTATTAAAAGAATTACGAGAAAGTGAGCGCATTACTAAACCTGTGCAAATGACGGACCTATTTAGGTTCACTACTATTGAGACCATTGCTAAATTTGTGGCAGCAGACGAACCTGAATTAGCGGCTTCTGAAGTGACTAGTTCGCGTGTGGCAGCAAGAAAGGCGGCCCAAAATCGCCGTCGTCGTCGATAGAAATAAGCGTTTTTAAGATATTTTACACCAGAAATTAGTTTAAATAAGGAATAGAGACTTCATGTCCGATGATTTAACGGGTACAGATATGGATGCTAATGACATAGCAGTGATTGGAATGGCTTGTAGGCTTCCTGGTTCAAGTAATTCAGAAGAATATTGGCAGAACCTTAAAGATGGACGAGAGTCCATTACAGCGTTATCGGATGATGAGCTGAGAGCTGCCGATGTGAGTGAAGCTGATATTGCTAATCCAAACTACGTTAAAACGGGCATGTTTCTTGAAGACATGAAATGCTTTGATGCAGGCTTTTTCGGTTTTAGTCCACAAGACGCCCGTATAATGGACCCTCAACACCGGCATTTTCTCGAATGCGCTTGGGAAGCATTTGAAGATGCGGGTTATATACCAGGTGAGATAGAGGGATCAGTCGGTGTGTATGCCGGATCTGGACATAATGCTTATTTGCCTTATAACTTAATGACGAACCCTGAGTTATTAAAACAAGTTGGTTTTTTCTTATTACGCCATACCGGTAATGACAAAGATTTCTTAGCAACGCGTGCCTCATATATATTTAATTTACTCGGGCCAAGTGTCAATGTTCAGACCGCTTGCTCTACTTCGCTCGTCGGTGTGCATTTAGCTGCACAAAGTCTACTTAGTGGTGAGTGTGATATGGCCCTTGCTGGTGGCGTTACAATTAATATGCCGCATAATCAGGGCTATCTATATAAAGAGAACGAAATATTATCTCGCGACGGACATTGTCGCCCCTTTGAAGCGGCGTCTGGCGGAACGGTGTTTGGTAGCGGCGTAGGCTGTATCCTATTGAAACGTTTGGAAGATGCCGTCGCAGATGGCGATAATGTTCATGCTGTGATTAAAGCTTCGGCCATTAACAATGATGGTTCTAATAAGGTGAGTTATTTAGCGCCAAGTGTCGATGGCCAAGCCGCGGCAATTAGGGAAACAATAGAATTGGCTGAGATTGATCCGGCGAGCGTCAGCTTTATTGAGTGTCATGGGACCGGTACTTCAATGGGTGACCCGATTGAGGTCACTGCATTGACTCAAGCATATGGAGTCGATAATCCTAAGAAACAATATTGTGCCTTGGGTTCGGCAAAATCTAATATCGGACACCTTGATACGGCAGCAGGTATAGCCGGACTTATTAAAGTGGTGATGAGCCTTAAAAATAAGCAAATACCGGCAACGCTCCACTTTAATGCTCCAAACCCTACGATTGATTTCGAAAATAGTCCTTTTTATGTTAATGATCGATTACGAAATTGGAATAGTGAAGGTACACGGCGTGCGGGTGTCAGTTCCTTGGGCGTGGGCGGTACGAATGCACATGTTATTTTAGAGGAATATGATTCAAAAAAGACTCCTTCAGGAAATACTCGCCCATACCAGCTAATGCTGGTTTCTGGACGTTCAAAAGAAGTTGTAGACCGCTATTCCGCATCTCACGCCAAATTTTTAGAAAATACGGGAGAGAGTCTTGCAAATATAGCTTATACCTCAGCAATAGGCAGGAAAAACTTCAGGCATCGTCGTGTTGCTGTTGGGGCCACTAACGCCGATATGTCTACCGTACTCAGTGCCGTTAAAAGTACCGTTCGAGCAGACCATAAAGCACCAGAAGAAATAGCGCCAGTTACTTTTATGTTTGCAGGAGGAGGGGCCCAGTATGTCAATATGGGGCAGGATCTTTATGAGAATGAACCCTTCTACAAAAGCACACTAGATGAATGTATTCGAATTGCACAAGGCATGCTCGATTTTGACCTTAAAAGAATTCTGTTTCCGAAGGCAGCAGACGAAGCGCAAGCCCGTATAGATATTATTATACCTTCAAGAACGCTACCGGCTTTATTTGTTACGCAATATGCACAAGCATTATTGTGGCAATCTTGGGGTGTAAAAGCTGAATCGTTTATTGGGCATAGTGTGGGGGAGTATACCGCGGCATGCCTGGCTGGTGTATTTAGCTTTAAAGATGCCTTGTCTATCGTAATAAAACGAGGCGCCTTGTTCGACTCCTTACCAGCTGGAGGCATGTTAAGTGTGATGCTAGATCAGGAAGAGGTTAAGCCTTATCTTGAGCAAGGTTTATCTTTAGCTGCGATTAATAGTCAGGACTTGTGTGTTTTATCTGGCCCAATTGAGCTGATTGACTCGGTACAAGCAACGCTTGAAACGCTTGAGGTTCAGTGCAGAAGAGTACGTATCTCAGTTGCCGCTCACTCCGCGATGCTTGATCCTATATTAGAAGAATTTGGTACTTTCTTAAGTACTATTACCTATCATCCCCCTAAAGAAAAAATCGTTTCTAACCTGACTGGCCAGTGGTTGACAGATGAAGAGGCTGTTGATCCAAAATACTGGGTGAGGCACTTAAGGGGGACGGTCAGGTTTTCAGAAGGCATGTCTATGTTGTTATCTGATGAAGTCGCCCCTGTTTTATTAGAAGTGGGACCGGGAAATACTTTGTCCTCATTTGCGCGGCAACATGAATCTACTAGTCGTGAAAATACAGTGGTAAATTCGATGAAGCATCCAAAAGAATTGCTTCACGATGTTGAATTTATGTTGTTATCTTTAGGTAAACTATGGTGCGGTGGTGCTCAGGTTGATTGGGGGCGCTTTTATGAAGGCGGTTTCCAAAGAGTTTCCATACCTACCTATCCGTTTGAAAAACAGAAACACTGGGTCGCTCCTGGAAAATTGACAGAAGCACTTCCAGAAGGAAAGCAAGCGCTAGATAAATGGTTTTATCAGCCGTCGTGGCAGCCAAACTTTATAGCTTCGCCTGGAGAGTCCTTACCGACAGTTATTTTTGGTAGTAATACTGTGTCAGTTGTTTCGGCAATTGAGGCATATTTGTCCAAACAGGCTAATTTATCAGTGACGTCGGTACGGCCTTCTGCAAACTCTGAGAGTATTGACGACAATGCTTATCAGCTAAATATGTCTGATGCTAAACAGCTAGAAACCGTGTTCAGCTCAATTGCTCAAGGCGCTTCAGATGAGGGGCTTGCGATAGTCTATGCATGGCCATTATCTCAACCGGATGAACAGGCGTTTGAACAGTTTTTCCGTTTCTCACAAGCGCTAATTGAACACGACATTAGCGGGCTTCGTTTAACGATCCTTGTTGATGGATCACTTGCTGCTAACCCTGGAGAAGCGATACCTCGGCCTTTATTGGCCACTATTTCTGGTGCTGCGCGGGTATTATCTAAAGAGTTATCGAGTGCGACAATTCGTTTAATCGATATTGACGATACTGAGCTTAATACATGGCACAAAATATCTGCTGGCAAGGCCTTAGTGTCTGAAATTATGACCGCTCCAGAATCTTTTGAAGCGAGTTGTTATCGTTCAGGTTATCGCTATATTGAACATTTTGCGCCTAGCCTGCTTCCTGAAGCGGGTAGCTTTAAACCTACAGAGGGTACTTATGTTATTACCGGTGGTCTGGGAGGTTTAGGCTTAACGGTTGCTGAGCAGTTGGCTGCGAACTCAGGCATAAAACTAGCCTTGATTAGTCATCGTGAAATGCCAGAAAAGAAAGACTGGCTTGAACAGAGCCAAAGAAATACCCGTTTAGGTCGTAGAATAAAACGTTTGCTGAGTATTGCTGAGCGTGCAGAACAATTAGAAGTGTATGTGGCAGATGTGACAAATTTAGAGCAGTTAACGAATGTTATGACGCGTGTACGATCTGAACTAGGGCCGATTAAAGGCGCGCTGCATACTGCAGGTTCGATAGATGATCAATTATTGTCATTAAAAACATTAGAAAAATGTCAGTCTGTTTTAGCACCAAAAATCGCTGGAGCACAAGCGTTAGCTTCAGCCCTGTCCAATGACGAGCTTGACTTCTTAGTGCTTTATTCATCCGTCAGTTCATTAACCGGTATGTCAGGGCAGTTTGATTATGCTGCAGCGAATGCGTATTTAGATGCCTTCGCGCATCAATCCAGAAATAATGGTGTGCCAGCTATTAGTGTCAATTGGTCAGCATGGCAGCATGTTGGCATGGCTGCTGAGTTAGCGTCTGGTGAGCGTTTAATGGGCGGAAAAATAGCTCAGTTTACCCCTTACAAAGAAGAAAACCATTATCGAGTATATGTCGATAGCGAGATATGGTGGGTTGATGAACATCGGACAAAAACGGGTTTAGCGCTTGTTCCGGGAACAGGTTATATCGACTTGGCTTACCAGGCCGCTAAAACTGTGCTGGCAGATAATTCTAAAGAGATGCAAGGTAAATGTGTTCAGCTCAGCGATATTTTCTTTAGTTCTCCCTTGCTGGTTCATGACTCGGAACAAAAGGTGATGGATATCAGCTTTGAACGTAAAGGATCAGTGGCTAATTTGGTCATTTCAAGTGCCGGTAGTTTAGAGCGGGCTGATGAGCAAGACTGGTTAAGTGAGCATGTTGAAGGCACCGCTCAGCTAGTATCCCCTAAAAATATTGATACTGTAGATATTGAAGCACTTCGTAAAAATTGCCAAAAAGAATGTATCAACAAAAAAGGCGATGCCAGTCATCCTCATATGGATTTTGGTAAGCGTTGGGCTTGTATCAACCAAATTCATGTTGGTGAAAATGAGGCTCTGGTGGAGTTAGAATTACCTGAGAGCTTTGTTCAGGATTTACAAACTGCTCCGTTACACCCTGGTATGTTGGATATGGCGACAGGTGCAGGGCATATTTTAGTTGGAAATTACGACCCTGAACGTGATTTCTTTGTACCAATTACGTATGGCAAGATAAATGTTTTAGCTGGGTTTGAAGCAAAAATATATAGCCATATTAAATGGTTAGGTGATGAGGACGATCGTTCTAGATTTAATGTTCGTATTTATAACGCGATTGGACGTTGTTTATTAGACATCGAGAGCTTTGTTGTCAAACGCATGAGTGAAAATGCACTGGATGATATTGATCATGCAATTTCAGCAGAGTTAGATGTTGATCTCACATTAGGGATAACACCCGTAGAAGGACAAGAGGCACTGAATCGAATTTTAAACGTGAGTGCTTGTCCTCAGGTGATTATATCTCCTGAGTGTTTTGAAACTGTCGTTGCCAAAGTGAGGCAGGCCGATATAGTGCATGGGCAGCATTTGGAAGGTGTCGAACGTCCAACGCTTGATGCTGACTATGAGGCGCCTGAGTCACCATTTGAAGAAAAAATGGTCGCGCTCTGGTCCGCTGCTTTAGGTATAGAAAATATAGGCGTGCAGGATGATTTCTTTGAGTTGGGTGGGCATTCATTATTGCTTACTCAGCTAGCAACAAAGGCTAAGAGGGAACTGGGTGCGTCATTACCATTATCCAAATTATTCGATAGCCCAACGATCAGGGAATGGGCCGAGTTTGCGTCAGGACAAAGTGTGGGTGGCAAGGCTAACGAAGTGGCACATGATCATAATATTGAGCCTTTTTCTCGGGATGAAGCATTTCAGGTTGTCACGATAGAAAAAGAAGCTAAGTTTGAATATTCACTTTCTCCAACGCAGTCAGCGCTGTGGTTCATGCATGAGATAGCTGAAGATAACTCTGCTTACAATATTCCGTTGGCCATGCGCTATAAAGGCAGCCTAATTGTATCCGCGCTCAAAAGTGCGTTTGCGTTGCTGATTGAGCGGCACGAAATACTTCGTACGACATATGGCGAACATCATGGCGAAATGATTCAGCTTATATCCAGCTGTGGTATTGTTGATTTCAGGGAAAGTCAGGTAGAAGCTGCACAGCTAGAAAACAGCCTAAATAAAGCAGCTCAAGAGCCTTTTGATTTACGCAATGGTTCGTCCATCTATTGTCACGTATTCAAAGTTGCTGAAGATGACCATGTCGTTTTGCTTAATTTGCATCATATTTCGGTGGATCATACGTCGCTAATGCAGCTAATGAGGGAACTCGAGCAAGGCTACAATAAATTTTCTAAAGGTGAAACCCCTCAATTTGAAAAACCGCATCTGCATTATGCGGATTATGTTCATTGGTTGAAACAACAGCCAAATGAACAGGAACAAAAAGATAAGATTGAGATTTGGAAACAACGCTTAGAGAATTTTTCCGGTGTACTCGATTTACCGCTTGATAAGCCCAGACCTTCTATTGCTTCTGGCGCTGGTGCGCAATATTTATTTGAGTACGATACTCAGCTATCCGAGAAAGCAGCGAAATTCAGTAGTGAGCACTCGGTATCCCTGTACATTACCTTGTTATCCAATTTCTGTATTCTTCTGAATCGTTATAGTAAGCAAGATGATGTGATTGTCGGCACTCCCTTTGCGAACAGGGCCAACCAAGAAGACCTTCAGGGTGTGGTGGGTTGCTTCATTAATACTTTGCCATTGGCTACTAATTTGGCAGATTGCCGAAACTTTGAATCAGTCATCGCAGAAGTTAAAAGTGTTATGTTCGAAGCATATGATAATCAGGATGTGCCTCTAAACAAAATTGTGGATGCAGTGCACCCTGTACGTGACTTGAGTTATAACCCTTTATTCCAAGTTGGATTTATCTTTCAGGAACCACCTGCAGGAATTGAGCTTAACGGTCTAAACTCAGAACTAATACCTGTACATTCGGGCGGGGCAATGTATGACATTCATGTCTGGATATGGCAAAAAGAAGGTCGTTTATCTGGATTGATATGGTACAACACTGATGTCTTCATTGAATCAACCATTGCACGACTTAGTGAGCACTTTGCATCCTTTTTAAATGTACTGACAGATGACTCGAAATCAGATTTCAGAGCTTTGTCTATTTTGACTAATAATGAGCAAAATCTTTATCAAGATATGAATCAAACGGATATGGCGTTGCTAGAAGGTGCCACCTTACATAGTTTGATCTCACAAACAGCTTCAAACCGTGCTGACGACATAGCGGTTGTTGGCCAGGAGGGACAACTGACTTATGCTGAGCTAGAGCAACGCTCAGATCTTCTTGCCCGCTACTTAATTGGGCGGGGTGTGACTGTCAGGAATAGTGTTGGTGTCAGCATGGAAAGAAGCTGTGATATGTTGGTTACCTTGTTAGGAATATTGAAAACAGGCGCCAGTTATATTCCTATGGACCCTGGTTATCCTAAAGAGCGTTTAGCATACATGGCAGAGCAAGCAGATATTCGCTTGATCATCACTTGTGATTCTACAAAAGATGATATCGACTATTTTAACTATGAGCTTTTATCAATTGACGGTCAGTGGGGCAACATTTCAGATCAGACCTCAAGTCATCAATTGCCTGTAGTCGATCCGGAAAATATTGCTTATGTTATTTTTACATCCGGCTCTACTGGTCTGCCGAAAGGGGTGCAGGTACCGCATCGTTCGGTAGTGAACTTTCTATTGTCAATGGCAAGCAAACCGGGGTTCGAAGCAAAAGATCGTTTATTAGCAATTACTACCTTATCTTTCGATATTGCTGTTCTGGAGCTGTATCTACCTCTTGTTGTTGGTGGGCGTACCGTGATTGCCAGTGATGATGCAGTGATGGATGGTGATGACCTTAAAGACCTTATTCAAGAACATAAAATCAGTGTAATGCAGGCAACGCCTAGTACTTGGCGTAGTTTATTAGCGGCTGATTGGAAGGGGGGAGATATTCGAGTCTTATGCGGCGGCGAACCTTTCCCCGTTGATCTAGCGAGCACTTTGTCAGATACATGTACTGAAGTTTGGAACATGTATGGTCCAACTGAAACAACGGTGTGGTCGACATGTCGTCTGGTTAACCCCGAGCGTCCGAATATTATTGGAACACCTATTGCCAATACCCAATGTTATGTCTTGAACAAACAGGGGCAGCAACAACCTATTGGTGTAGAAGGCGAGCTCTATATCAGCGGTCAGGGGGTGACACATGGGTATTTGAATCGACCAGAGTTAACCGAAAAAGTATTTGTGAGATTGCCTTCATTTAACAATGAACTGTTATATCGAACGGGAGATTCAGTCCGTTTGATAGCATCTGGCGAGCTAGAGTACGTACAACGAATTGATAACCAGGTGAAAGTTCGAGGCTATCGTATTGAACTGGGTGAAATTGAATCAGTCATAATTAAACATGAAGCGGTTGCTGAATGTGCGGTTGCAGTTAAGGAATATACCGCCGTAGATAAGAGAATTGTGGCTTATGTACGTTTTGAAGGGCATCAGCATTTAACGATGACCGATGTGCGACGCTACTTAAGAGATTACCTCCCTGATTATATGATTCCTCAATTGTTGGTTGAGTTGGATGCGGTGCCATTGACACCAAATGGAAAAATAGACCGAAAGGCCTTACCAGACCCTTATCATTCGCTGGCAAGTGATGATGAGATGCTTGAACCAAACACTCCCGTCGAAAAAGCCTTGGCGGAGCTTTGGCAGAAAGCTATTGGAGTCGAACAGGTCAGTCTGGATAGTTACTTCTTTGATATTGGTGGTCATTCAATGCTCTCTATGCAAGTCATCTATAAAATTGATGAAGTGTTTGGTATCAGATTAAAGCCTACAGATATGGTGTTAAATACATTGGAGCAAATAGCGGCTATGTTACCGCAAGCCTTCGAGGCGAGTTCTATCGGTGAGGCGCCTACATCAGGGCCTGCAGAAGCGGTTGTTCAGTCCGAAAGCGAATCTGATAACCATAAGAAAGGCTTCTTAAAACGTTGGTTGGGAAAGAAAAAATGAAATTATTGATTGGCAGTGTTGGCCTGATAATTATTTTGATTGTAGGTGTGTTAGTTTTTCAAGGCAAAGACGGACGTGGGTACAAGTTATTGACAAAATTCCTTAGACCTATGATCCCACAACCAGAGCTAAGTCAGTTTCTTAGTGCTAATTATGCTGAGGATTTCAAAAAAATTACTAAGAATAGAGATTGGCAGTGGTATCAGCCTGACTTGGTTGACTGGAAACTTGATGGGGATAGTCTTGCGATAAAAACCAATCAAGAGTCTGTCTGGTGGAAAAATACCCGAGGCCCGATGTTATTTCGTCCGGTCAAGGGGGATGTAGAAGTCAGCATTAAGCTAAATGCCAGAAAGGCAAGTAACCCAGAGGTTTTTCCAGATAGTGCCTACCAGTTTGGTGGAATTATGCTCAGGGACCCCGCTAGCGATTATATATTAACGAGTGAAAACTACGTTTTTAATGTTATTGGCAACCGGGGGGGGGAAGGCATTCAGGTTGAGACGAAGTCAACCCATAATGGCTGGAGCTCAGTGCAGGGAACAGACTGGGCTACTGGGGATGTCGAGCTAAAAATAAAACGCATCGGTGCGGAATTTTCGCTGTTTGCTAAGCCGCTAGGAGATACGGACTGGCAACTGGTACAAGAATATCAAAGAGCTGATCTCCCTGAAACCTTGCAGTTAGGAATAATTGTATATTCATATAGTAGAGGTCAGAATGTCGTTGACCTCAATGTGTTTTTCAAAGACCTGGTTATACATTTTCTTTAGTACAATTCAACGCGACACTAACCACATTTGCCTGACAAACTTATTTTCTCTGTTTCTGAGTAAATACCCTTGTCAGGCAAACCTATTTAAATAGGTTTATATTCTTAAATGTCAGATCAATATCAGAGTGAAATTTTTAATAAGGAATTAAGCTCTGCACTAAATAAATTGCCAAAAGATATAACGTGGGTTGCGACGGTTTTTCCTCAAAATCATAAAGAAAAATTGCTCAGCATGAAGGTTGAGCTACCTCTTCTCAGTGATAGAGCGGTAGAGAAACGAAAAAACGAGTTTTATGCGGGTCGTTGGTGCGCCGCGCAGGCAATTTACCAGAAAAGTCGCTGCTATTTAACGCCGAAAATTAACGTTGATAGATCCCCCTTATGGCCGGTTGGTATTGTTGGCAGTATTAGCCACTCAAAGGATAAGGCAATCTCGGTCGTCACCTCTTCGGACAAATATGTTGGACTGGGCATTGATATTCAGGATGAAATCTCAATTGGGGAACAGGTTGATATATCAGACTTAATTCTAAGTGCTGGCGAAGCGAAGCTTTGTCGAAGTTTAACGACTTACAAGGCTTTCGAGGTTTTTTTCTCTGCAAAAGAGAGTATTTATAAAGCGCTCTATCCTAGCTGTCGGGATCTATTTGAACACAAGGACGTTGAAATAGTGAAAGTGAACGAACACGACCTCACGCTTGAAATTTGTTTGTTGCGAGACTTAAAAACTAGCTGGTTTAAGGGGCAAGTGTTCACCGTTCAGTATTTTACATCACAGACTTATGTGCTGACCTGGGTGTGTCTGGATATCTGGTAAGTTCGTTGTTTTTCAGATTACACGTATTTGAGTTTAAGAAAAGAAAA
>Ga0105352_1001746_pt1 | contig 10857 bp, 11 predicted proteins | sample EN8Hudsemesocosm_FD_83507 | JGI IMG/M metagenome (GOLD analysis project Ga0105352, IMG submission 83507) | Methane-oxidizing microbial communities from mesocosms in the Hudson Canyon - EN8B Hudson Canyon | ecosystem: Environmental > Aquatic > Marine > Cold seeps | place: Hudson Canyon...
TGATGTTGTTGTTGAGCAGTTAGGTGTTGAAGCTGCCGACGTTAAAGCAGAATCTGATTTCATCGATGATCTAGGTGCTGATTCACTGGATACTGTAGAGCTTCTTATGGCCCTAGAAGAGAAATTCGATTGTGAAATCGACGATGACAGTGCTGAAAAAATTCGCAAGGTTCAGGATGTTCTTGACTTTGTAACTGCTCTAGAAGCAGCGTAAACCCTATTCGGTGTTGTGCGGTGGTGTTCGGGGATTTGACCATGTTAAATCTTCACCGCATGACCTGATGTTTTTTCCTGGTTACTTTTCTCTTTTTTATTTCTGTTTTTTCTTTCAGTACAGTCTAATTATTTTGCGATAACAACTGCTTGCGATATTCGGCGGGGTTTTTACCTGTCCAGCGTTTGAAGGCGCGAGTGAAAGCGCTTAATTCGGAAAAGCCTAGATCGTAGGCGATGACAGTTAGCGGCATATTGGCTTGTTTGAGCATGTAAAAGGCTTTGTCTTGCCTCACCTGATCCACTAATTCGCTATAAGAAGCACCATCATTTTTTAGTTTGCGATACAGGGTTTGGCGGCTCATATTTAGCTGGTTGGATGCTTGTTCTGCATCAAAGCTGCCGTCACCGATATTCTTTTCGATAAGCCGTTTCACTTTATGGCTAATGCTGCGCTTAAACAGGCGCGACATGATCTGGTTGGCATAGTTAAGGGTGGCAGTGCGCATATGCGGATTGCGACGTTTGGGTTTAAGGGCCAGCATACGTGAGTCAAAAATTATTTCGCAGCAAGGTTGATCAAATAATACTTTGCAGTTAAAAAGTTCCTGATATTTTTTTGCGTAAGCCGGTTTGCTGTGTTGAAAGTGCACCGCAAAAATCATGTTGCCTATGCCGGTGGCCTTAGTGGTGCGAGTGACGGCGATGGCCAGGGTACGTTCCATGTCGGAAACGTTATAGCAGTTGGGGGATTTGTTGATGAACTTCAGGTTTCCCTGTTTGCCATTATCTTCAAATTCAAGTTCGAAAGCTTCGTTTACCACGCTAAAAAGGCGAACATATTGTTTGATGCCTTCACCCAGGGTGGTGCTGTTGTAGACCACATGAGCAACCAGGCCTAAATCTTCACTGCTTTCTTCCTGGGCGATGCGTAATCCCAGTTCCGGAACTTGGCTTTTATCCAGGGCCAAGTGCCAAATTTCTTGATAAAGACTCAGGGGCAGGCGCTGGTCTTCTTCGGTGAGTATGGACTCGTCAACCTTGAGTTCCTGCGCCAATTGGGCGGTACTCATGTTGAAGTGCTGGAAGTACTCAATGATGGCCCGGGCAGAGGCAAGTCCCACAGTGGGTTCTTTGGAAGCGGACATCTTGTTACTTAACCCTGCCATTAGTAAATATCATGTGAAATTAGGAAAAAGGATAATAAAGCTAAACGGCTATGGTAACAATGGGAAAAGGCCTTATTTAAGGTGGTTAAACAGGGCCTTGTCGCCTTAATTATCGGACATCCGTGATGGTTATTTTTTCGGTGCCGTGCAAGATGGCGGCAATCTCACCTATGGCGTGTTTACGCTCAACCGATGCATACCAAACCTCCCAATCTTTCAGGGTAGTCCAGTTGGTGATGATAAGCTTATGGTTGGTGTTTTTTAAATCGGTGAGGGACTCGCTGGAGATGTAGCCTGGGGCCTCCAGTACGGATGTTAGGGTGGCGCGAATGGCTTGTTTGTAATTGCCCTCAAGGCCATCGGCAATATTTCTTTCGATAATAACTTTGATCATAACGTGTCCCTTTCTTTTTGACTTATAGCCATAGAGATAGTGTGAAACTGTCTAAAAATCAAGTATTTAGCGTGTTTTTAATAATATATTCAGTTTCCTGCTTAAGCTTTGCTCTGCTTAAGTGGGTATGGGTCCAAGAAAGGGCGGTTTATATGCACAAATAGCAGTAATATATTGATCAAATTGCCAACAAATTGTACTCTACGGCACCGTTTTTTCCATATTTCAATTTTATAGGTACGCCTTTGATCTCTACGGCCAATATCACCATGCAATTCGGGGATAAACCCCTGTTTGAAGATATCTCGGTAAAATTCGGTGATGGTAACCGTTACGGCCTTATCGGAGCCAACGGTTGCGGCAAGTCCACTTTCATGAAGATTTTAAGTGGCGAGCTTGAGCAGTCGGGCGGTACCGTCTCCCTTGATACCAACGAGCGCATGGCCAAGCTAAACCAGGACCAGTTTGCCTACGAAGAATACAGTGTGGTGGATACCGTACTGATGGGGCACGCCGAATTGTGGAAAGTGAAAGCCGAACGGGATGCCATTTATGCCAACCCGGACATGACCGAAGAAGACGGCATGCGTGTAGCGGACCTTGAAACAGAATTTGCCGAAATGGACGGTTACAGCGCGGAAGCCCGTGCAGGTGAATTGCTATTGGGTCTGGATATTCCTATCGAACAGCATTACGGCCTAATGAGTGCGGTAGCACCGGGTTGGAAACTTCGAGTATTGTTGGCTCAGGTATTGTTTGCCGAACCAGATATCATGCTGTTGGACGAACCCACCAACAACCTGGACATTAACGCCATTCGTTGGTTAGAGGAAGTATTGGCCCAGCGTAACTGTACTATGGTGATTATCTCCCACGACCGTCACTTCCTAAACAGTATTTGTACTCACATGGCCGACTTGGATTACGGCGAGTTGCGTGTATTCCCGGGTAATTATGATGAATACATGACCGCTGCTACTCAAAAGCGCGAACAATTGGTGGCCAATAACGCTAAGAAAAAAGCACAAATTGCTGAACTTAAAACCTTTGTGAGTCGTTTCTCGGCTAACGCCTCTAAAGCGAAACAAGCCACATCTCGAGCCAAGCAGATTGATAAGATCCAGTTGGACGAAGTGAAGGTCTCTTCTCGTCAAAGCCCATTCATTCGCTTTGAACAAGAGAAAAAATTGTTCCGTAATGCTCTGGTCATTGAAAACATGAAGCAGGGTTATGATGAAAATATCTTGTTCAATGATGTGAACATGATGGTGGAAGTGGGTGAGCGCATCGCCATCATTGGTCAAAACGGTATCGGTAAGACGACACTTCTAGAAACCTTAGCCGGTAAGATGGAGCAGAAAAACGGCACCATCAAATGGTCAGAAAATGGCAATATTGGTTACTACGCACAGAATCACGCCAGTGATTTTGAAGAAGACCTGAACCTTTATGACTGGATGGATCAGTGGAAAAATGAAGGAGACGACGAGCAGGTGATTCGTGGTCAGTTGGGTCGCATGTTGTTCAGTGCTGCCGATATTAAAAAGTCGGTTAAAGTAATATCCGGTGGTGAGCAAGGCCGCATGTTATTTGGTAAGTTGATGATGCAATTTCCAAATATTCTGTTGCTGGATGAGCCTACCAACCACATGGACATGGAATCCATCGAGTCTTTGAACCTGGCCTTGGAAAACTATGAAGGTACCTTGTTGTTTGTATCTCATGACCGTCAGTTTGTATCGTCCATCGCCACGCGTATCATTGAGATTACCGAAAATGGTGTGAATGACTTCCATGGTAGCTATGAAGAGTACCTTAAGTCTCAAGAGGTAAGCGGCAAAAAATAATTTTGCAGCTTAACTGAGACACAAAAAAACCGGATTTATATCCGGTTTTTTTATATGTACAGGATGTACGGTAAGGCGCGGTGCCAGGGATGGCAAGGAGCGACTTTTACAGGATGTACGATCGGTATTCTGCCCCGAGTAAGCCTTATCTGTTGTACTTATTTATTCATTTCCTTGTCCAGTTCCTGATGAGCTCGATCCGAGCGTTCGGTGGTTTGTGGCGCTTCTTTCATCATGGGGGCAGGAGAGGCACAGCCTGCCAGTAGCGTCACAAGTGCCATTAAGGTCAGTAATTTCATCTGATGGGTCCGTTTATCAAGAAAATTAGTGGATTAGCTATTTTTAACTTAGCAGTCTCTGTGGGTCAAGCATGCTTGGCCTGAGGATAAGATAATGGCGGCCGTTTAAAACAGCTCCACATCATCCCCTAGTTCATTAGCATCACTAATTCGCGCCTCCACCATGGTGGGTGTGGCGGTGGCATTGGATATCATCTTTTTTTGTTGAGCCACCAGATGGGTGAGTAGCCGTACAATGCCCGATAGTGAGCCCTTTAGCTCCATGCCAATATCCAGATTGGCCACTGTTTCCATAAACGTGCGGTCCAGGCGGTCGACGATAGATTTTTCCTGGTCATCATCTAATCCCATTCTGGGTAACATGAAATCCAAGTCCTGCATGGTGGTGCGCATGGTTTCATTGATTTTATCCTGACTCTTGCTGGCACTCTGGCTTATGCTATCCAATGTGGTTCGTATGGCATTTGTGGTACTGGTGAGTGACTCGGCTTGTTTTAACAGGCTGTCATGGGTGTCCAGGGAACGTATTTTTTCATCGGTAGCGCCCAGAATAAAGGGTACCGTATCCTTTATGCGCCCATAGCGCTCTCTGTCATCCAGTGGCATATTTTTAATTAACAATGAAACCTGGCGAAAATTGCAGATGGTACGGCAACCAAAATCATAGAAGCGGCCCTTGTCTTGGGTGAGCTCGAGCAAGTCGCGCTCCAGGGGTGAAATACCTTGCTGGTTGTGAGAGTAGAATAAGGGTCCTTGATTGGATAAAAACATCACAGAAGTTTTAAGGCCTAGTTCCGCCATGGTTTTAAACACTCCGCAGGCCAGTTCATCAAATGAAGGCAGGGCGTAGGATTTCTCCACGAAGCGTATGGCGCGACCTATTTCGGCGCTGCTTTGAATGGCGTCTTCAGCTACTTGGTGGGCTATGTGTGCTTTTTCCCCCAGTTGCTTTTTGGTCTCATATTGCGCGCAGATGTAATCGACCTTGGCTTTAATGAGTTCCTTTTCACAGGGTTTAACCAGGTAATCATCGCCGCCCATTTCATAACCAATGAGGCGCTCTCGTAATGAGCTGTTGCCAGATACAAATATGATGGGGATATGGCTAGTGGCGCCCCCTGATTTCAGCTGTTCGCAGACTTCATAGCCATTTTTACCTGGCATCTCCACGTCCAGTAAAATGACATCTGGTTGCCATTCGAATACCTTGTTGATGCCCAGGTCCCCATCACTGGCGGTTTCCACCTGATAGTCATTGAGTATCGCGTTGCAGATGAATTTCTGCGCGGTGGAGTCATCATCTATGACCAATACTTTTTTTAATGCTGATTGCATCAATGCTTTCATATCCAGTGGTTAGTTGGGGGAAAGGCCCTTTAAAATTAAGACTAGCCCAAAGTGTCTAGCTTGCCAGAGGGTTTCTGCAATCTTTTGTGGTTAATTTGGGCGGAGGGTGTAATAGGTCTTACCAGGGTGGGGCAGGCTTCAGAACACAGGCCAAAGCTGACAGGCGCAGTGCCGTCGGGGCTTTGGTCTGTAGGTGCTTATATGGCTTTGTTTACCACATGAGATCGTCTGGAATCTCGTAGTCGGCGTACGGATCGTCTTCTTCTACGGCATCGTCCAGTTTCAATTCTGCCTGATAGACTATGGATTGCTCATCACGTTCGCGAATCTTGTCGGCCACCTTGGCTGGTAATACAAAATACAGTGTTTCTATTTTGGCGATGGCCAGCATGCCGCGGCTCAATTGATGCTGCATTAGGCTGTTCACCTGAATGCGTTTAATTTTAGTGCCGTCGGTAAAGTTGTAGTCGATGTCGCCGTCGTTTCGATCGATACCGTTACTCTTAATAAGCTGGATAATTTGCGCTTGCAGGGCCTTGCTGTGAGCGTCGGCCTTAATTTGTTCGTTTAATTTTTTGTCTTTTTCAAGCTTGGCAAGACGGCTGGCTTCGGCCGAAGCCTTGGCTTCGTCCACCACGTCCTCCCCCTGGCGTTTTTGCTTGGCCACTTTTTGCTTGTTGCGCTCTGCTTGTTTTGCTTTTTTCTTGTTTACCAAGCCCGCTTTTAGAAGTTGATCTTGAAGTGACGCCATTATCTTGCCTTGGATGCTTAAATCGATATTAGCGGTATTTTAAAGCACCTGAGGGAGTGTGGGAATGGTCGATTACTCCCTAAATAGCTCATCTTCAGAGTAATGTAGAGTTAATTGGCTGAGCTCGGCTTTCCTGAGGCCTCTTACCACTAGGGCATACGAGTGGTCGATCATGCGCTCAATCTCAGAGTCGGGAATGCTGCCATCCAGAATGACTGTGTTCCAGTGTCGTTTGTTCATGTGGTAACCAGGAATCACGGCCTCAAATAAATCCCGTAGTTCTTGGGCTTGATCCGGGTCGCATTTAAGATTCATCTGGGGTTGTTGGTTAGGGTTCTTGCCGCCGCTGGGCGAAATTAGGGCAAACATCTTGTTCATGACCTTGAAGACCAATACATCCGGGTCAAACGGGTAACACAGCTCGGCTTCAGGTTTTTGGCTTAAATACTGTTGAGCTTGCTCAAAATCCATCTCTTTCCCTCTTTTAGTCCGTGTTACATCAGGATTCTGCAACCATTGGGTGGGTCTTGTCCAGTGATGTTTAGGGAGTGGGCCTAGCACATAAGATGGGGCGTAAGCCGTTTGCCAATATCTTATGGGCTGCTTTAACCTGTGCAGCTTGCCTAAAGGGTATGGTCGAGAGCCTTAACCCTGATACTTTCCGGTTGTGAGAAGTTCTGCTGTATTAGGCTCTCGATGGCTATTTTCCGGTCGTTGTCAGTTAATCCAGAGCTTAGGATGGCATCTCTTTGTTGAGCATAATGGTTTAATCGTTGCCGCCAGTGATTGCGTTTATCATCTAGTTTAGCAAGGGCCATGGCTGCGTCTGTTTCCAAAGAAGACGCTCTTAATTGGAATATATCTTCTTTGCTGGCGCCATTATCACGTAAATCCTGGGCGGCCTGATAAAGCTCTGCATGGCGACTTACAGTTTGTCTTGTTTGTTTTATTTCCTGGGGGAGGTCATCAATCAGTGCGTTTATTTGTTGCTCTTTTTGCGCGGCGTCCAGCTGGGGATTCTGCTTAATTTCCAATTGCGACAACATGAAATTATCGTAAGTTTCTTCTTGCTGAAAAAAAGCTTGATAGGTGCTGGGGGAAAAATAGTGGGCTCTGAGGCTGGCCACCTGAGCCTTTTGTAACTTTAAGGATTCTAGTTGGGAGTGTTTATCGGTTGTCAGTTTTTTTAAGTCTTCATAAACCGTTGATAATTCAATTTTGTAGTCCACAAAATTTTTCAATAATAAAAACGCCTGGTCCCTAGCGGCAAACGTCAGTTGTTTTTCTATGTGGTGTCGAATACGTAGTAATATTTGCTCCAGAGGTTCTTCCCCCATGGCAGATAAGTAAAATTCAAATAGGTCGTGGGTGTCTGAATTGGTAATTAGGTTCCCTTGAGAATCCATTTGCAGTTCAACACCGTGCTCGATATCGGCCAAAGAAGCGGGCAGGGTATGAGTAGGCAAGGGAGTGTTGGATTGTAAATATAGTTGTTCATTGATGGCAGTGGCCTGCTGTGCGGTCACATTATTACTGACAAGTGATTGGCTATCATGGGAATTGATGAGGTATCCGCAAGTAATGATGCCTATAAGAGCGACCGTGAGTAGATTTCTGTTGTGCATAAACTTTCCGTAAATGACATTAAATTTGCCCGCACCAGATTAATCATGGTGCGGACAAGGTGGCTTTAATAATTAGTGTTTAAAGGCCTGCATTTTTAAGGCGATGAGCATGGTTTTTAAAGACAGTCTTAGGGTTGGTTTCAAACAAAGAGACTAAACCCAATACATGATTATTAATGTCCAAATGATTCATGAAATAATCGTCCCGTAAAACACGGCCAAAGTGATTCGCGCACTTACCGGTTACGCCGTCATTTTCTTCATCAAATATTAAACCCGTAATGGCAAACAATGGGTCCGAAATATCCACGCCGCCGGTTAAGTGGCCGGTACCTCCCCAGGAATACAGCTTGATGTTGTGGCCATCTACATTTACTTGCTCGCTGCCAGTGCCGCACGCCGTGCTGGGTAGGCCAATGGGATAGGTGGCATTAAACTGTGCAGCACCCGCGGCATTAAATTCACCTAACATGGCATAAATATCAGACTTGTCTTTTTTGTTGTCACTCATCAAATTAACCAGGTCGCCCACCGCATTGGCAAATACTTCAAATAACACCCCTTGAATGCTGGAAGGTGGTGCAATGTCGGTGACTACATCGGCGATGGGGGAGCCGGTATGAGGGGTGGCCATAGTGGTAACCGATGCCACTAAATCAGGGCGCGCCGCTAATACATAACGGGCAGTCATGCCCCCTTGGCTGTGTCCCATGATATTAAATTTAGATACGCTGCCGCCTGATGCTGCGACGATTTCTTCCATTTGCGCGATCAGGCTTTCACCGCGCATGGCGGAACTGTCGAAAGCATTGATTTTAGCCACATGAACCTGTGCTCCTTGTTTTTCCAGCTTGGCTGGAATTTGATACCAATAATCGATGGCTGCAATGGAGTCAAACGCAAAAATGCCGGGTACCAGGATGATAGGGTGTTTGGTTTGTGTGTAGCTGAAATAGTTTGAGAACAAACCTGCATTTGAGTGTGGTGCCAGGGTGAATACCCATAGCGCCAGCATTGAGAGAACTGTTTTTTTCATTTTTATTCCAATAGGTTGTTATTTTTATGGTTGGTGTTGTCGACGCAGGCAAGAATAAATGTTCAATAGAAAAACACTTGTAAGATTTGATGATATTACTTTTATTGCAGGGGAATGGCTGTTTTAGCCTATGAAAACGTGTTTTTAACGGGCGATTCATTAATAAAAAAGTGTGGTTAAACCCCTAAAATAAAACAATCGTTCGCTCAAATGGGGTGGGCGAAGGAAGTTTTCGCTTGGGGCAATGGCTTTTTGCATAGCGGTGCTTCATCATTGCTGGACCCGTTTAGGTGTGTCTATACGGCGGCGATTAAAATAAAAATAAAGATAATCAACGGAAACCTCCATGACAGATGAAAAGATGCCATCTCTGTTGTACTTGTGGGACAAACGCACCCTATACATTGGCCCCTTGTCTGAGAAACTAAGACTGTCCCAGGGAGCCGCCACCTTAAGTTTGGCGCTCGACAAACCCATTAGTTTTATCTGTAACGGTATGGATAAACCCATCAGCTGTCGCAGTTTGTTATTGCCGGCTGGCTTTTCGGTGACGGTGGATACTCAAGATGCCGTCATTGTTAATTGCAATCTTGATGCCTTGGGATGTGATTTTTTTGCCTTGTCCCAACGTATGAAAAAAAATCAATCCGGGGTGGGTTACGAGCTTGAAAACGAAAAACAACTTATTAAAGGTTTTATTAATATGCGCATGGCCAGAGAAAATTCTCAGGCGGCTTTTGAGCAGTTAGATAAACTGCTGGCCTATGAAGGTGACGCTCAATACAAGATAGACCCAAGGGTGGTGAGTGTGGTGGAGCACATCAAACAAACCGTAGATGATAATTTGTCGGTAGAAGACCTGGCCAGTCTGGTGAATTTATCGGTGCCACGTTTAGTGCAATTATTTAAGCAGCAGACCGGTGTGCCCATGCGACGCTTCCGTTTGTGGCACAGGTTGTATGTCACCGCGGTAAAGATGGGCAAAGGAGAGAGTTTAACTCAGGCAGCCATTAGTGCTGGCTTTACCGATTCGTCCCATTTCTCACATACTTTCAGAGATATGTTGGGCATGTCTCCCACAGCCGTGTTTGCCCAGCCTAATGAATTAAAAATCATGGTTCCCGATAACGCCCCATAAAACACCCATAAAAAAGGCCAGCCTAACGCTATTAGTTATTTAATAGCGAAAGGCTGGCCTTTATCACGTGACTTTATACTAAATATTTATGGGGTCACGATGGGGAACGTACCTGCAGGTTTATCTAACAAACCAAAGAAGCTAAGCAAATCCAGTTTACTGCCTTCCACTGATAAGTCATCGCCAAACAAAGTATCTTTTAAGCCGGCCTGGCCAATAATAATGTCAATGAACAGTGGCTGAGTTAAGAATAAAGTGGCGTCTGCCTGGGTATCGTCAGCGACTTTTTTGTGGCGTAGTACCGAATTATTTAAACTTAGCAAATAGCTTTCATTTAAATCGGTGAAGGTAATTTTAATGTCCAGCTTTTTGCCTTCGGCATCCGGGCCATTCAAACGTACTGCCATGGAATCAAAGAAGTTGCTAACTGGAGTTTCTACCAGAACACCCTTCATAATGGCCATATCAATGCCAATTTCAGGTGTGCCGTGACGCAGTTCATAGGCGCCGGTTAAGTAAAAGTCTCTCCACGGAGCTGATTCGGCTTGATAACCCAATTGGTCGTAAACCTTGGCCAATAGACTCTTGCTGGCCACATTGTCTGGCTGGGCAAATACTGCGTGATTTAATAACTCGGCTAACCAGCGATAGGTTTTGGTGCCGTCTTCTACGGATGCATTCGCCGCATCATCAAACGCCACTTGGGCCTTAACTAATACCGCATCTACACCGCCCATCATCTCCATGTAACGGATGGCGCTTTGGGTTTCGGGTAGCGGATCCAGTTTAGCTGGGTTGCCTGTGTACCAACCTAGATAGCCTTGATAAACCGCCTTGGCGTTGTGTTTGGCGGTGCCGTAATACCCCTGGTTATGAAACGCCGTGTTAAGGCTGGCGGGCATTTTAATTTCTTCGGCCACTTCGTTAGGGGAAAGGCCTGAATTAAACAGACGCACACTTTGATCGTGAATGTACTTGTAGGTATCGCTTTGCTGGCTTAGGAAGTCCTGAATTTTCTCGCTTCCCCACATGGGCCAA
>Ga0105352_1001749_pt1 | contig 10855 bp, 10 predicted proteins | sample EN8Hudsemesocosm_FD_83507 | JGI IMG/M metagenome (GOLD analysis project Ga0105352, IMG submission 83507) | Methane-oxidizing microbial communities from mesocosms in the Hudson Canyon - EN8B Hudson Canyon | ecosystem: Environmental > Aquatic > Marine > Cold seeps | place: Hudson Canyon...
GGTCCAGGCCCCAGACCCCGACCCGGCCGATGTAGTAGCGCCCGCCGCCGGCATCGACCTCCTGGTCGATGCGACCGAACACCAGCGATGCGTCACCCATGTCCAGCTGGTCGAGCCTGTTCGCCACCGACTCCTGGATGGCCTCCCGCTCGAAACGGGCCTGGTTCGTGCCACCCCTGCCCACCTCCACCATCGCCGTGAGCTGGAGCGCGCGAGTCCGCGCCGCTTCCAGGCAGGCATACGCCTGGTCGACGTAGGCCTGTTCTGCGATGAGTTCGGCGTGTTCGATGGTCATCGTGGTGCCAGCGGGGCGTGAGTGGAGCGGTTCTGGTGGCCTCTCCGGGGCTGGGACCCGGAATTCGGCCGAAGAACGATCCTACCGGGCGGCCACCAACCGTCATCAGCGGTCCCCGGAGTGGAATCCGGCCCCGTCCGGGGGTCGGAAACCGCCCTCCGGCGTGCGACGATGACCGCCATGACGACGCTCGGACTCATCCTGGGAGCCGGCGGCCTCCATGCCGCCGCCCAGCACGCCGGGGTGCTGGCCGCTCTCGCCGAGGCGACCGCCTGGGACCCACGCACATCAGACGTGGTCGTCGGCACCTCCGCCGGGGCCACCACCGCAGCCAGCCTCCGAGCCGGCCTCTCGGCCGGAGACCACCGGGCCCAATACGTGGGAGACACCCTGTCCGCAGGCGGACAGGCACTCGTCGACCGCGTGACGACACGTCTGGACATGGACCTACCCCTGGACCGATCTAGCCGCCGCCTGCCCGCCAAACCCGTACTCCTGCTCCGGGAACTCCTCTCGACCGGCCGCCCCCGACCGGTGGTCTCCCTGGCGGGCCTGCTTCCGGTCGGCTTCCACGACGGTTCGTCCCTTGGCGCCCGTACCCGTGAGATCCACCCTGAGAGGTGGCCGGAACAACCCACCTGGATCTGCGCCCTGGACCTGGACTCGGGGAAGCGGGTGGTCCTCGGCCGCGACGACATCGACGTCGACCTCGGATCCGCGGTCCAGGCCTCGACCGCCGTGCCCGGCTGGTTCGCCCCCGTCGAGATCGACGGCAGGCGCCTGGTGGACGGTGGTGTGCACTCGACAACCAACGCCGACCTCGTAGCCACACTCGGACTGGACCTGGTGGTGGTGTCTTCCTCCAGGACGGTCGGTGGCACGATCGGCAGCGGCGTAGGCCTCGCCAGCGCCTGGCACGGCCGCTCGCTGCGCCGCGAGGTCGAGGCGATCCGGCGGAGGGGCACGACCGTGCTCGTGCTGCAACCCACCGCCACCGAGCTGGCCGGTCGCTCCGGTGACGACCGCTCCGACGAACGGCTCCCCGAGGTATGCGAGGCGGCACGGGTCTCGGCGCTGGCCCGGTTGAGCCATCCTGAGGCGGCAGGTGCCCGCCGGCTGCTGGATAGCGTCACCACGTGACCGCACCGCATTCGGACTCCCCGTTCCTGGCTGCCTGCCGGGCGGAACCCCATGACCGCACGCCGGTCTGGTTCATGCGCCAGGCAGGTCGCTCGCTACCCGAGTACCGGGCCATCAGGGGTTCGGGCAGCATCCTGAACGCCATCGGCGACGCCGACCTGTCCACGGAGATAACGCTCCAACCGGTCCGGCGCTACGGGGTGGACGCCGCCATCCTGTTCTCCGACATAGTGGTTCCGGCCCACGCCGTGGGCTTCGGGGTCGACGTCCGGCCCGGCGTCGGACCGGTGATCGACCAACCATTCGAATGCAGGGCCGACCTGGAACGCCTGCGACCCCTGGAACCCGAGACCGACACCCCCTACGTGCTGGAAACCGTGCGCCAGGTGGTCTCCGACGGGTCCGTGCCGCTGATCGGCTTTGCCGGCGGGCCGTTCACCGTGGCCTCGTATCTCATAGAGGGAGCGCCGTCGCGAACCTACGGACGCACCAAGGCCATGATGCTGGGCGATCCGGAGTTGTGGAACGCCCTCATGGAGCGGCTGGCCGACATGGCCATTGCCTCGCTCCGCTCCCAGATCGACTGCGGGGCATCTGCCATCCAGCTCTTCGACAGTTGGGCCGGGGCCCTCAGCCCGCCGGTCTACGAACGCTGCGTCCTGCCGTTCAGCCGCCGCGTGTTCGAGGGCGTGGCCGACACCGGGGTTCCCCGCATCCACTTCGGCGTCGGCACGGGCGAGATCCTGCACCTCATGGCCGATGCCGGCGCCGACGTGATCGGCGTGGACTGGAGGGTGCCACTGGACGTGGCGCGGCGGCGCCTCGGTGGCGACACCATCCTGCAGGGGAACCTGGATCCGGCCGTGTGCCTGGGTCCGCTGGACGTCGTCGAGGCGGAGGTGGCCGACGTGCTCCGGCGCAACGGCGACCACCCGGGCCACATCTTCAACCTCGGCCACGGCGTCCTACCGGAGATCGATCCCGCGGTCCTAGCCCACATCGTGGACCAGGTCCACGCCCATACCCGGGGAGGCTGATCCTTGGCCGGACGCCGGATCGTGGTGGTCGGGGCTGGCATCACCGGCCTGACGGCCGCCCACCGGCTGGTCGTGGACCACCCGCACCTGGACGTCACGGTCCTCGAAGCCTCCACCGTCACCGGAGGCAAGCTCCGGACCACCCCACTGGCTGGAATCGACATGGACGTCGACGAGGGGGCCGACGCCTTCCTGGTCCGGGTGCCGTGGGCTGCCGACCTGTGTGAAGACCTGGGCCTCGCCGACGAGCTGGTCGCCCCATCAGCACGCAGGGCCTCGCTCTGGCTGGACGGCAGGCTGAGGCCCATCCCCTCTCCCAACGTGCTCGGCGTACCCCTGGACCCGATGACCGTGGCGCCGGGCCTTCTGCCCGACGCCGACCTGGAGCGCCTTGCCGGCGCCGGTCAACCGGACGCCCCCCTTCCGGCCGGCGATCTGAGCGTGGGGCGGGTGATCAGGGCATGTGTGGGCGACACGGTGTTCGAACGCCTCGTGGACCCGCTCATCGGCGGCGTGAACGCCGGACGGGCCGATGACCTGAGTTGTACCACGATGGCCCCCGGGCTGCTGGCGGCGGCGCGCAGCCCAGACGGCCTGCTGGCATCGCTTCGTCACGCCAGCCGGACAACCGATCCGGCAGCGCCGGTCTTCAATGCGCCTGCGGGCGGAATGGGTCGCCTGGTCGGCGAACTCACGAGCCGGCTGGGCGACCGGATCAGGACCGGGGTGGAGGCCACGGAAATCGAACGGGCCGGCGAGGGCTGGGTGGTGCAGACCTCGGACGGCACGAGAGCGGCGGCCGACGCCGTGGTCGTGACCACCCCGGCCCATGTGGCCGCGGCACTGGTGTCCCCGCACGCGCCGGAGGCCGCATCTGTCCTGGGCGGGCTCCGTCACGCATCGGTGGTGGTCGCCACCATGGCCTGGCGCCGGACCGACCTGGAGGTACCCGACGACCAGAGCGGGTTCCTCGTGGGCCGTGGCGAGGGGCTGCTCATGACTGCCTGCTCGTTCGCCGGTAGCAAGTGGGCACACCTGGACGACCCCGACCACGCCATCCTGCGGATCTCCTGTGGCCGGATCGACGACGAGCGCCACGATGCCATGCACGACGCCGGCCTGACCGCTGCGTTGGCTACCGACGTGAGGACCACGCTGGGCGTGCAGGCCCCACCCGTCGTGGTCCGCTTGACGCGTTGGCCCCGCTCACTGGTCCAGTTCCCGGTCGGACACCCGGAGCTGATGGCCGAGGTGGACTCGGCTCTGGCCGCCTTGCCGGGCCTCGTGGTCACCGGGGCAGCACGCCACGGCGTGGGCATACCGGCGTGCGTGCGCTCAGGAACGGAGGCAGCAGCCGAGGTCGCCGCCCTGATCGGCTGAAGCGGTCCAGCCGGAACCACCCAGCAACGCCCATGTGGGCCGGGAAACCATCGAAACCGAGTAATCCGACACCAGATGGGGGCCCGGACGTGGTTCGATGGTGTCGTGGCACCCGAGACGACCCCCGCCCGCGAATGGGCCGAGGCCCGACCGGGCAGCGGGACAGAGCATCCTGACGACCTTCCCGACGACGCCCACCTGTCCATCGAGCGGACGTTCTGCTTCGCCGACCTGACCGGCTTCACCCGGTACACACGCGAGAACGGCCCGCACGCCGCGGTCAGCCTGCTCGAGGAGTTCCGGGCGGTGTCACGCGACGTGGCTGCCAAGCGGGGCGTCCGGGTGGCCAAGTGGCTGGGCGACGGCGTGATGCTGGTCGGCACGGAGCCGACCCCGGCCATCGCATGGGGAGGCCACATGATCGACCACTTCAAGGACGAGGCCGACATCAACCTGCGTATCGGGCTGGCGACCGGCCATGCCCTGTTGTTCGAGGGCGACGACTACATCGGCGAGCCGGTGAACCTGGCCGCCAAGCTCTGCGCCGTGGCGCAGCCCGGCCAGATCCTGGCCAGCTGCGAGGTGGCCGACCTGCCGGAGTGGATCAGGGTCCAGGCCGTCGACCAAGTTGAAATCCGTGGCGTGGGTCCGATCGACGGCATCCAGCACCTCGTGGTGGCCGCCCGCTGACGGGAACCCCGCCGTCAGCCGCAGGATCACCGGCAGCAGGACCACAGGACATGAGCACACCGAAAGTCGAACGGGTCGCTCCCCGACCACATCCGTCCGTCACCGCGATCCTGGCCGGACTCCTGATCGCCGCCGCTGTCCCCCCGTGGGGCTGGTGGCCGGCGGCCTTCGTGGGCCTCGCCCTCCTGGACCGCCTTCTCGCCGACCGGCCGTCCGCCTCCCGCTTCCGCCGGGGGATGGTCGTCGGCCTGGCGTGGGCACTGCCGTCGACCCTCTGGGTGGTGGACCTCTCGCCTCCCGGCTGGCTCCTGGCTGCCAGCCTGCACGCCCTCCTGCTTGGGCTGGCCGCCGTACTCGTACCGGCAGGACGATGGAGGCGACCTGGGCTCGTAGGGGCGGTCACGCTGGCTGAACTGGTCCGCTGGAGCGTGCCGTTCGGCGGGGTTCCCCTGGCGTCGATCGCCCTCGGCCAGGCGGGCGGCCCGCTGGCCCCCGTGGTCCGTGTGGCCGGTCCCCTGCTGCTGGTCGCCCTCACCGTGACCGTCGGCATGGGCCTCAGCGCGCTCCTGGACGGCAGGAAGGCCGATCGTTCCTCCATGACCGCTACCGGGGTCGTGGCTGCCGCCCTCGCCATTGCCGGCCTGCTGGCCACAACCGCCCCGACGGGTCGGGTGGTGGGCGAGCTGGACGTCGCACTTGTACAGGGTGGCGGGCCCCAGCGGACCCGGGCCACGCCCACCGGGGCGGCGACGGTGTTCGCCAACCAGGTGGAGGCGAACTGGTACGTGCGCACGCCGTTGGACCTGGTGGTATGGCCGGAGAACGTGGTCAACCCGGTTCCGGAGCCCACCTCCGGTTGGCGCCACGAGGGTCGTCTCTACACCGACGACGCTGCCGAGGCCCTCACCGCCGAGGCGGCACGGCTAGATGCGGTGCTGGTGCCCGGCTGGTTCCACCGGGACGCCGACGACCCGACGGCCAACCTCAACTACCAGACGGCGATCGAACCGGACGGGTCGGTGGTCGACCGTTACGACAAGGTCAGGACGGTTCCGTTCGGCGAATACGTGCCGATGAGGGGCCTGGTCGAACGGCTGGCGCCGGACATGCTCCCGGCACGGGACCTGCGGCCCGGAATCGGACCGGCAATCCTGGACACATCGGTCGGTCGGCTGGGCATCGCCATCTCGTGGGAGGTGTTCTTCGAGCACCGCACCAGGGACGCTGTCCAGAACGGCGGCGAGGTGATCCTGAACCCGACCAACGCTGCCAGCTACTGGCTCACCCAGGTCCAGACCCAGCAGGTGGCCGCCAGTCGGCTCCGAGCGCTCGAGACAGGGCGCTGGGTGCTGCAGGTCGCACCGACCGGCTTCAGCGCCGTGATCGACCCCCAGGGTCGGGTACTGCAACGCACCGGCGTGGGCGAGCAGGCGGTCCTCCACCACCGGGTGGAGCGTCGACAGGGGCTCACCTGGGCCAGCCGGATGGGCACATGGCCCATGGCCGTACTGTCGCTGCTGGCAATGGCAGGTGCCTGGACGGCATCCAGACGCCGCACCTGAACCGGCCGGTCGGCCAGTCGGTCGGTCGGTCGGTCGGTCGGTCGGTCGGTCGGTCGGTCGGTCGGTCGAGTTCAGACCGGGCTGACCGCCACTGACGCCCAGACCCGGTGGGGGGCTATCAGGTCGTCACCCGGGAAACGGTCGGCCAGTACCTCTGCGAGTTCGACGTCGAAGGCGGCTGTCGCTTCGGCACTGAGGTCCAAGATTGCCGCGCTCGCTCCTATCCTGCGCCGCCAGGATTTCACTGCATATGAGACGTCCACGTCGAAGGTGAAGGTCTCGAGTTCCACGAGGCCAGCACCGTCTAGTTGGCGTCGCGCCCACGGCCCCGGGTCTCTGAAGCCTCCCAGGTTCCAAGACGGGTTGTGGGTCTGGATGAGTGCCTCGGTGACCCCCGAGACTGTGCCTGGCAACGGCAGCCAGTCGAAGCCGCACACGGCCACGCGACCACCGGGCACCAGCAGCCGCCTCACCTCGGCGGCGGCAGCGTCGCCATCGAACCAGTGCCAGCACTGGGCGGCCGTGACCACGTCGAACGACGCCGACCCCAGGCCCGTGTCCTCCGCTGGGCACACCCGCCAGGACACGTCTAGGCCCGCCGATTCGGCGAGGCCACCGCCTGCCGCAAGCATCCGGGCGTCCACGTCGATGCCGGTGACTGTGCAGCCACGGGCCGCGAACTGTCGGGCCAGGGTGCCGGTACCGCAGCCCAGGTCCAGCAGCCTCTGCCCGGGCGTTCCGACGCCCAGAGCGACCATCCGGTCTATCCCGGCAGACGGGAAGTCGGCCCTGTGGACGGCGTAGTCGTCGGCAGCCGAACCGAAGCGGTTGCCGTCCACGCCCGGCCCGTCGGCCACCTCAGACCTCCAGCATCAGGGTGGCCGGACCTTCGTTGGTGATCTCCACGACCATGTCGGCCCGGAACCTGCCGGTAGCCACCGTCAGGCCCCGTTCCCTCAGGCCGGCCACCACCAGCTGGACCAGCGGCTCGGCGTGGTCGGATCTGGCAGCGGCGCTCCAACCGGGGCGACGACCCCTGGTGGTGTCGCCGTAGAGGGTGAACTGGCTCACCACCAGGACCTCGCCCGCCACCTCCGAGACCGAGAGGTTCATGACGCCGTCGGCGTCGTCCATGATCCGCAGTCCCGCCAGCCTGCCAGCCAAGCGATCCGCCTCGTCCGGACCGTCGCTGTGGGTGATTCCGACGAACACGCAGAGGCCGGCAGCCACCTCGCCCACAACCTCGGTATCCACCAATACCGAGGCCCGGGACACCCGCTGAACCAGTGCTCGCACACCGACGACCCTAGGCGTAGGTGTGGCGCTGGGAGGTGGCGACATGGCTCACCCCACCCCGGGGTAGGGATCGGTCCGACCGGCCGCCAGACTTGTCGGATGCCTTCCCCGACCATGGACGCCGGTGACCTGAAACGTCCGGTACCGGCTGCGGACGACCCCCTCCGAATCGCATACCTCGCCTACCGCGGCAAGCCCCACTGTGGTGGACAGGGCGTCTATACGCGCCACCTCACCAGGGCACTCGTCGACCTCGGCCACCATGTAGAGGTGCTGGCCGGACCGCCGTACCCCGACCTGGACGAGCGGGTCCCACTGGTCACGTTGCCCAGCCTGGAGCTCTACAACGACCACTTCCCGATGCGGAAGCCCCGCATCTGGGAGATGAAGACCCGCTGGGACGTCGCCGAGGCGATGTCGTTCAACACCGGCAACTTCTCCGAACCGATGGCGTTCAGCATGAGGGCCAGGGACCACCTCCGCCACCGCACCCACGAGTTCGACCTGGTCCACGACAACCAGTGCCTCGGTTGGGGTGTGTTGCTCATGCAGGAGCGTGACGGGTACCCGGTCCTGTCCACGATCCACCATCCGATCACCGTGGACCGCAGGCTCGAGATCCAACACGCCCGGACCCGCTGGGAGGAGTTCGGGAAGCGTCGCTGGTACGCATTCACCCGGATGCAGACCCAGGTCGCCAAGCGCATGCACAGGGTCATGACCGTCTCGGGGTCCTCAGCCGGCGACATCGCAGCGGACCACCGGGTGGACCCCTCCCGCATCCACGTGGTTCCCGTGGGTGTCGACCCGGACCTGTTCCTGCCAGTAGCGGATGTCAAACGGGTCCCCGGTCGCATCGTCACCACCGCCAGCGCCGACGTGGTCATGAAGGGCCTCAAGTACCTGCTGGAGGCCATCGCCAAGCTCCGCACGGAACGTCACGTGGAGCTGGTCATCATCGGGAAGCCGAACTCCGACAGCGCCTCCACGAAGGTCTTCGAGGACCTCGGCCTAACCGACTGCGTGAGCTACGTCCACAGCGTGCCCGACCAGCGGATCGTCGAGCTCTACAGCGAGGCCGAGGTGGCCTGCGTACCATCGCTCTACGAGGGGTTCTCGCTCCCGGCCATCGAGGCGATGTCCTGTGGCGTGCCGCTGGTGGCCACCACGGGTGGAGCCCTACCCGAGGTGACCGGCACCCACGGGGAGACCTGCTTCCAGGTGCCGCCGGGCGACAGCGACGCCCTGGCCGCCATGCTCCGGACCGTCCTGGACGACCCGGCGCTCCGCGACCGTGTGGGTGCGGCCGGCCGCCGGCGGGTCATCGACCAGTGGAGCTGGCGCCACACCGCCCTACGGACCGTGGAGCAATACCGGGCACTCTTGGACGAAACCTCCCGGCGCTGAGGCACCCGTGCTGACCGCTGACTACGAGAGGCTGGGCCTACGACCCGACGAGCTGGTCCTTGACCTCGGCTGCGGCTTCGGACGCCACGCCTACGAGGCGCTGAGGCGCGGTGCCCACGTGGTGGCCTACGACCTGGGCCTCGACGAACTCCACCAGGTCCTCTCCATCGGTGCCGTCATGCGGGCCGACGGCGAGGTCGCCGACGACGTGGTCCTGGAGTCGGTAAACGGCGACGCCACCGGGCTGCCCTTCGCCGACAGGTCCTTCGACAGGATCATCGCCTCGGAGGTAATGGAGCACATCGACGACGACGAGGTGGCCCTCGCCGAGCTGGCCCGGGTGCTGCATCCGGGAGGCGTGCTGGCCGTGACCATTCCGGCACGACTACCCGAGCGGATCTGCTGGGCGCTCTCGTCGGACTACCACGCTCCCGCTCAGGTGGGAGGACACGTCCGCATCTACGGACGTCACGAACTGCAAGACAAGATGGCCGTGGCCGGTCTAGAGGCGATCGGCGCCCATCGGGCCCACGCCCTCCACAGCCCCTACTGGTGGCTGCGTTGCGCTGTGGGTCCGAACCGTCCGATCGAGGAGAGCAGGCTGGTCTCGCTCTACCACCGTCTCCTCACCTGGGACATCGTGAAGGCTCCACGGACGACCCGTATCGCAGAACGAATCCTGACCCCCATGCTGGGCAAGAGCCTCGTGGTGTACGCCCGGAAGCCCGGCGGCACCGTGTCGGCGGGCCCATCACCGGACCGGAAGGAGGTGGCCGGTGTCGCTGCCTGAGCTACCGGGCCTCCTCACAGCCGATGACCTAGTCCTCACGGCCGGAACGATCGCCGAGTGGCAGTTGCCCAACGGGATGATCCCGTGGTTCCCGGGAGGGCACGCCGACCCGTGGAACCACGTAGAGGCCACCATGGCGCTGGCTGTCACGGGGCACCTGGACGAGGCGGAGGCCGCATACCGGTGGCTGGTGGAGAGGCAGCATCCGTCGGGTGCCTGGCACCGGTTCTACCTGGCCGACGGGATCGAGGACCCCAAGTTCGACGGCAACGTGATCGCCTACGTGGCCACCGGCGTATGGCACCACTGGCTGCTGACCGGCGACCGGGGATTCCTGGAGTCGATGTGGTCGGTCGTGGAGCGGGCGATCGACTTCGTACTGGACCTTCAGACCCCCCGTGGCGAGGTCCTGTGGGCCAGGCACGCGGACGGCACACCATGGTCGTTCGCCCTGTTGACGGGATCGGCCAGCATCTGCCACAGCCTGCGATGTGGGGTGGCCGTGGCCGAGGAGATGGGCCACGAGCGACCCGACTGGGAACTCTCGCTGGGCCACCTGGCCCACGTGGTACGTACCCGGCCCGAAGGGGCCTTCGCGCCGAAGGACCGCTGGGCGATGGACTGGTACTACCCGGTGCTGGGCGGTGCCATCACCGGTGCCGACGCCAGACGCCACCTGGCCGACCGACGCCACGAGTTCGTGATGGAGGGTCGGGGCGTCCGCTGCGTCAGCGACAAGGACTGGGCGACCGCGGCCGAGACCAGCGAGTGCGCCATTGCCCACCAGTTGGTGGGGGACCATGAAACCGCCATGGACCTGTTGGCGACCACGACCCCGATGCGGCGCCAGGACGGCCGGTACCTGACGGGAATCGTCTACCCAGACCTGGTGACCTTCCCCGACAACGAGTGCTCCACCTACACCGCCGCTGCGGTGGTGCTGGCCAGCGACGCCCTGAGTAGTTCCAGTCCTGCGTCGGGGATCTTCGTCGACCACTCCACGCTGCCCGACATCATCGACGTCGAGCCGCTGGTGCACGAAACCGACTGATCACCGGGCCGACAGTCGCCGAACCAGCGGGCGCCTTGGCGGGGTCCGATTCCGGTGTCAGATCCCTGTGCCGGTGCGCACCAGCACCCGCAACGATCCGATGGCGTCCACCTCGGCGAAGGCTCCCGATCCGAGGGCCCGGGTCCAGATCTCGTAGGGCGGACGCCCACCTTCGGCCGGGTCCTCGAACACGTCGTGGATCAGCAC
>Ga0105352_1001753_pt1 | contig 10836 bp, 5 predicted proteins | sample EN8Hudsemesocosm_FD_83507 | JGI IMG/M metagenome (GOLD analysis project Ga0105352, IMG submission 83507) | Methane-oxidizing microbial communities from mesocosms in the Hudson Canyon - EN8B Hudson Canyon | ecosystem: Environmental > Aquatic > Marine > Cold seeps | place: Hudson Canyon | collected...
CACTGTGGCCTCGCTATTTGAAGAATCTAATCGAGAGGTTGCGTCTACGGTAAATGCCATAAGCCGCGCCGATTGGGAAAAAAGAGGTGCCAAAACAGTGACAGAAGCTATTGCCCATCTGCCTTCAACTCAAGTATTGGACAGCCTCACAGCTAGCAAGATTATTGCCATACGCGGGTTTACGGGTATTACATCCGCTAGGGGTATTCAATACCAATTTGAAGGTGTTCCTCTTAGCGATTATGCATTTGGTTCCACGTCCTATGGCGTAGGTAATATTGGTCTGGGAACACTACAACGTATTGAGATGATTCGTGGCCCTGGCTCAGCACTCTACGGTGCCGACGCTTTCCACGGTGTGATTTCCTATCAAGCAATGGACTACGATGAAACAACCGTAAAACTAAATATGGCTGCAGGCTCCAATACTTATTACCAATCGGATTTTCACTATAGTAATGGCGAGTCCGATGTTTTGGAAGTTGATACGGCTATTTCACTGTCAGGGCAACATCAGCAAAATAGAGCCTTTACCTATACGGCAGATACCGCCACGAATCTATCTAGAAATGCTGAATATGACTACGAATATCAAACTCATTCTTTGTACTTAAAGGCTACAAAACCTCATCATAACGATGCACAAACTGCAGTGACATTCCTTCTCAATGAACACAAGCCAGATAGTTATCCTGGTATATCCCCCATCTGCCAATCAAGTAGTCTTCCCGTAACATCCCCGGTTAAAGATTGCTTTCATGGGTCTGAAAAACAACTGTTACTAGGTAAGATTGCTTATCAGCAAGATTTCGTAAATACGCTTCAACTTGAATTGTCCGCTTATCATTGGCAAACAGATGCTGAACATGTTCTTCCCATTGTTGTGCCACGTGCAGTACATAAAGAAGTCATGGAATTAGATGAACAACGCTCTGGTGCAAAGGCACTATTGAAGCAGCAACGCTCAAATTCGACTTGGGTTCAACAATGGGCAATTGGTGCAGAATACACACATGAGAAAGTCGATGAAGTTAATGTTACGTTTAATGGCGTCCCCACCTCAGTAGACACAGTACCAAAACTTCAATCCGGTGATTCACGACAATTTAACAGCTTATTTTTTCAAGCCGAGTCAAATATCATTCCAAATAAACTAAAAACAATCTATGGTGTGAGGCTCGATAAATACCAAAGCTTTGGGAATCAATACACGCCTCGCGTTGGGTTGATTTATGACTCCGATAAATACAATACCTTTAAACTGCTGTGGGGAACGGCCTTCCGATCTCCCAGTGGCTTTGCGCTTAAGGGGGATGCAGTACTCTCTGGCGATGAGGATACAAGCCCCGAAGACATTGAAACTTATGAAATTTCCTGGACATTTTCAAGGGATAAACATAGACATCACGCTACGCTATTTGAAAGCACTATTAAAAACAAAATACAGCTAAGACCTACAGTAACAGGTTCAGCAAAACCTCTGGCTTTCACCAATAGTACCGACAATGATAAGTCCTACGGACTAGAATATGAGTACACTCTTATTGAAGGTGATTGGACGACAGAATTTAATGCCAGCTATGTAAAGTCTAAAAATGAAGGAACTGGCGAAAATTTCGTCGCCTTTCCTCGACGTATCGTTAACCTCAACATTAGTAAAGATCTACCTACATTTAACACTCTAATTTCAGTTAATACTAAAGTACACGACGGCATGAATTCCGGGCCATCGTCTGACAAGTCACTGCCAACATTTTGGCAAACAGATATTCATGTAAGAAAGATATTCGATAACGATAATGAAATATATTTTGATATTTCAAATATTTTTGACAGAGAAAATTATTCGCCGTCTGTGTGGAACGTAGAAAATGGTTTTCCTCAAGAAGACGTTAACCTGACACTAGGGTTCAAATTCCCACTGTGGCTACACTGTGGCTCTCAATATAGCTCTCAATCTAGTTACGCGTAGTAAACCAACATATCTCTTTGCAATATTAAAAATATACTAATTACAGGTAGGCTCGATACGCGGATGTAAGCTGAAATTCTGCGAGGAAAGATGATCTAATTTCTTCACCATAAACTCTATAAATGCCCGTGTTTTGGCGGGAATTTCACGATTTGCGGAGAATACAGCGTGAATATCACGACGTGGCAATTTGCTTTCATATTCCAATTCAATTAAATGGCCCTGTGCAAGATCATCAGCTACGACATATTCCGGCACAACACTAATACCTAAACCAGAAAGCAGTGCATTACGAATGGCCGACATATGATTCAGTCGCAAAATAACATTTTTAGTGATACCCGCACTTACACCCAAACCACTTTCAATGCCTTTTACCACTTTTGACTTATCAATAAGAATTAGCTTCTCTTCAAGAATATCTTCCATAGATTGAAGTTTTTTACCGCGCAGATATTCGGGCGAAGCACAGATAACCGTTCGGTAAGAAGCAAGTCTTCGCGCGATAAGACTGCTATCAGTCAAACTGCCTTCACGTATAGCAACATCAATCCCTTCCCCTACAATATCTTCCAGTTTTTCACTGGAGATAACATCTAAGGCTATATCGGGGCACTCTTTACCGAAATCCTCCATTAAGCTAATGAGGAACCTATCAGCGAAAGCAGGTGAACATGTCACCTTCAGAACACCTGCAGGATGATCTTGAAAGCCATTAAGGCAGCTTTCCATATCATTGATACGATTGAGAACATCACGATAACGCTCGTAACACAAAGAACCTGATTCAGTAACAGATAAAGACCGTGTTGAACGCTTAAGTAATTGCACGCCAAGCCGTTTTTCAAGCCGACTGATTTGTTTACTAACAGCAGAAGATGTTACACCTAAACGTTTCGCAGCAGCTACAAAGTTGCCACTTTCTACTACCGTTACAAATACTTCATAGCTGTCCATTTAACGTACCTCAGTGCTACTGACTTTGAGCGTTTCGGCTCATAAATATTTATTTAACTGTCGAATCCTAAATCTCGGTAAATAAAGTGCTCACCCTGCATTCACATTTCGTGTGTAAGCTTGATCAACGATATGTGACATCATTCCGCAAAAGACCAATATTCATTAGTGAATAGAATTCAGTTAACGTGTATGATTTTATACATATTTGATAGTAGAACGCTAGTACCTATTTCAAAGGAATTCATCTCTTTGTTTTATATGAAAATTACAGCTTTCTCTCGTCATTCATTAAATATTGGAGGTGCTCATGCACTCTATTATTGGTAGTTGGCTTGCGTTATTTGTTAGCGCATTAGAAAGTTATGGCATAAACGGCAAGGAATACCTGAATAGCCGTAATATTCATTTTCCGCAATCCACTAACCCGAATCGCCGAATTGAATTATCAACCATGCACCAACTCTGGCGTGAAGCTGAAGAAATGACAAAGGACCCAATCATTGGGTTACGTGCAGGAACCTTTGTTACGTCAAATACTTTTGGAACCTTAAGCTTGGCTGTTTCTAGTTGTTGTACTGTTGAGAAAATGACGGATTTACTCAGTAATTACCTGCAGATTTTTAATACCGGTTGTACCATGCAACTTAAAGAAAAAGGTAAATGCAGCATTATGTATTTTACCATGCCATATGATTTAAATGGTGAGCTCCTAGTCTCCAAGCATGGTATAGATGCCGCTATTTCAGCGATTTATACGCTCATTAATTCCTACAACGTTAAAGGGTTAACGCCCAAGAAAATTACCCTGCCCTACCCCAAACCAGTAAACACAGGGCAATATCAAAGGTTCTTCAATTGCCCCATCGAATTTGGCAGTGAGTCACTATTACTTTGTTATGAGTCCGAATTTATAACAAAGCCTATTCCTGGTTGCAGCGAATCTATTGCTAAGTCCACTGAAGAGTTGGTGATGTCCGCTCTGGAACAGATTCAAAATGATGGTATTACCCATAAAGTACGACACATCATCATTGGATTGCTCGAAGACGGTGAAGCCTCTATTAATAATGTCGCTTTAGCGCTAAATATCAGTTCGCGGACGTTGCACAGACGTCTCGAAGAAGAGAGCACCAGTTTTCGTGTGTTAGTTGATAGCGTGCGTCAGAAGACGGCCATGGAGCATATGAAAAATTCACGACTGACCGTAGAAAACATTGGATATTTGTTAGGATTTTCCAGTCACAGCAATTATTCTCGCGCCTTCAAACGATGGACGGGACTAACGCCGAAAGAATTCAGAAGTAGTTGAAAGAAGTGGGATTGCTAATGTATTGAGAGCATGCATTGTCTGTTTGGGAATAGCTTGTGTCTTGGAGGGATTATAGAAGTACGCTAAAACAAGCTATGATTTTTTACTCTACGAATAGAGCAGGATTATGCACATGGTTGAAGCGGCTAAATTATATGTAACCACCCAAGCGTCTTTAGATGAGTTTGAATCAATTCCCTTAGAAGACCGAGGCCTAGCTGCTAGCACCTATGAAATCATTGCACGAACAGCGATCAAATACCCGAATCGAACCGCGCTAAGTTTCCTTCTACAGGGAACCTTAGAAGAAGAAGCCGTACGGTTTACTTATCGAGAGTTTCTTAACAAAATAAACCAAACCGCTAATGCCTTTTATGAACTGGGTGTCGGTAAAGACGATTGTGTGTCTATGATGCTGCCGAACTTGCCGCAAACACATTTTACCATTTGGGGGGCTGAGGCCGCAGGCATTTTTAATCCCGTTAATCCCCTACTTGAAATAGAACACATCGCAGCGATCTTAAACGAAGCAAATACCAAGGTGTTAGTTACCCTTGCGCCTTTTCCTGGCACTGAATTGTGGGATAAAGCGAAACAGTTAAAAGCGCTGGTTCCAAGTCTAGAAAAAATCGTGACCGTTGATTTAGGTAATTTTCTACCCCAAGAATTCGCTAATTCAATATCAGCGGAGCGTGAAGACTATCTCAGTGATGATGTACTCGACTTTGATACATATATAAAGGCTTTTAGTGCTGATAAACTTGTGAGCGGTCGAGTAATACAGCCAAGTGATATAGCGTCTTATTTTCACACAGGTGGAACCACCGGCACTCCTAAGCTAGCACCACACACCCATGCCAATGAAGTGACCATGTCATGGCAGATTAATACCATGGTCGATAGCCAAGAGACTGATGTTTCTCTGTGTGGACTTCCACTGTTCCATGTGAATGCAGTGATGGCGACAGGGCTATCGATATTCGAGGCCGGTACAGAAGTTTTGCTCGCAACACCACAAGGCTATAGAACACCGGCCTTAATCGAGAATTTCTGGACACTGGTAGAGCGCTACAAAATTTCTTTCTTTAGCTCTGTCCCCACAGTGCTTACTGCTTTATTGGATCATAGCACCGAAGGGCATGATCTCAGTTCACTGCGCTTTGCCCTCTGCGGTGCAGCACCCTTAGCCAAGGAACTGGCCAACACTTTCGAAGGAAAAACTGGCCTTAGACTCATCGAGGGATACGGTCAAACTGAAGGTACTTGCGCCTCTTCATGTACTCCGCTGTTTGGTGAACCTCAAATTGGTTCGATTGGCTTGCGCATGCCTTACACTCAAGTGCGAATTGTTAATGTCGATGAAACTGGTAAATTTATCAGTGAATGCGCAACGAACGAAATCGGTGTTCTCGCCATTAGTGGAGCTACTGTATTCAAGGGGTACAAACAAGCATCACAAAATGCGGGAATTTGGATCGAAGATGGCTGGCTAAACACCGGTGACTTAGGCCGCATCGATGAAAATGGCTACATGTGGTTAACCGGTCGTAGTAAAGATCTGATCATACGAGGAGGTCATAATATTGACCCCCTCGTGATTGAAGATGCCCTGTACAAGCATCCTGCCGTTGCTGAGGCAGCCGCTATTGGAAAACCGGATCCCGTTGCAGGCGAACTCCCCGTAGCCTATATTCAGCTCAAGGAAAATTGTGAAAGTACTGAGGGAGAATTATTAGAATTTGCGGCCAAAAACATCAGTGAAAGAGCCGCCATTCCGAAAAACATCTTCATCATTAATGAAATTCCGACCACCGCCATTGGGAAAATCTTTAAGCCCGATCTACGCTGCGATGTGACAAAACGAACAATTAGTAACGCACTGAATGATACTCTGCTAAACAATATGATTAGGAATATCAAGGTCGAAAACTGCAAAAACCGTGGCTTATTTGTCACTATATCCACGAATGAAAGCCAACTAGCGCGGATGAAAGATGTGGTAAAAACATCTTTATCTGGTTTTACTTTTGACATTGATGTCGTAGCTATCTAAACATTTAGCAAGCAATATTCGATATTTATCATTCTCTAGCCTTAAAGGTTTCCGATAATCGTCAGATGATATTTGAAATTTAGTCAGTACTAATTGGATAATTAATTTATATGTATATATTTAATATTCTATGCTGACTAACCTTTTTGTCTCTTTAGATAAAGAAATGGCAATATATTTGTTTGGCGTGATATCAATTAGTTCTTCATCATTTCTAACAACTGCGTGTCCAATACAACCCAGAATAACTTTATTCCACATGCTTACTAACCAGCCAAATACAACCTCTCATACATTTTCATCTTCTTGGCTAAACGCCTTGACCCCGTTAGGGAGTATCCCTATAATTCGCGCCTCTTTGATGCGGGGTGGAGCAGTCTGGTAGCTCGTCGGGCTCATAACCCGAAGGCCGTAGGTTCGAATCCTGCCCCCGCTACCAAATTTTCTTGCGAAGTCTAGGACGTTGCAAGCGCTGAAGAAGTCAACAGTTTGTTAGTGTTCTAATGAATGCAGGGCACTAAGCAGTATTTATAATCCCCTATAAATAGGGGATTTTTGTTAGCTGGAACCTTGCAGTGTTTAGCTACAAGCCATAATTAGGATGAGTATGTGTTTCGCCCATCCCATTAGTCCAAGCTTCCTATTCGGTCAGATAACAGCTGGTCAATATCAGCAAGTTTCAGCTAAATAAATTTACTCTGTGAATTAACCCGGTATCCCCTAATTTTCAGAGAAGGTTTAATACATACGTATGAGTGCCGCCAGTTCAAAGCAGTCGAGAGATGGAAATCGAGGCCTAGTCATAGTCGGCTTTAGGTAAATCTGGAATACAGCCATTACAACATGACGTGTCCCCTAAGCGGAATCTGACACTACCGCATATACTTTAGCCGCATCAACATGGCATGTCTGCACAAAGCCTGTTGCAGGCATCATGACTACCTGAGGATTGCTGTAGATCTAGACCCTAGTAGACATGAGTATCTCTTCAAAAATAGCGGTATTAGCTTAAGTCAGCACCGGAAATTAGACGATTAATATTTTCAAACCCAAGAATAGTTTTTAGCAAAATAGGCTACTACCTTAGCCTGATGATCGATGTAGATAGCTACATAATGTTAGGGGATATTATCCACCTGAAATATACCTTGCACGTGATATTTATCCAAAATAGCTCGATACTTACCGTTAAATTTAATGCCTTGCAAGGCTTTATTAAACCGCTGTTGTAACACAGCTGCCCCAGGATAGTTCCGCGACATCATTAACCGCGAGGCTGACCGGCCAGAAATAGACTTGTCGAGAGTAGCAAATCCATCAATTTCCTCAGGATAAAGTCTTTTAATTTCCAGCCAACCATTAATACCATCCATAGCCACCAAATCCACACGACTTGACCAAAGCATAGGTATTAATTGTTTATCTTTTTGTACCAGTCGAGTGTCAAGTCCCGCTTTTTCAAACTGAGCCACATAACTATGTCCTAAAACGCCACCAATAGTATAAGACCGCAGTTCTTCTAGTACCTTGTATTGTTTGGGGGTCGTCCTTTCCTTGTAATAAAAAAGGTAAGTTGCGGTATAAAATATAGGGATAGAAAAATCGAAAGCTTCAGAGCGTTTGTCTGTTTTACTATAGGGGAAAATTGCAAAGGCTTTACCCTGTTTCACCATGAGCTCCCCCCGCTTCCAGGGAACGAATTTATACTCAGGCTCCATCCCCATTTCGCGAACCACAGCGGTCACGATTTCTGTCTGTACACCAAAACCGTCGAGCTCTTCTGAAGTATAAGGAGGCCATTCCCCCGTGAGTAATAACAAGCGATCCTGAGCCTGACTTGTAGCGCTTGCAAGGGTAATTACCAGCAGTAAAGTAAGCGATCTTATAGAAAAAGGTAGAAGGTTCGCTGAGTATTCTTTCATTTGTGATACGGACATGGAAACAGTATAGAAAGCCTATTACCTATATTCAAGGTGTCATAAGCACCGAGCTGAGCAAACACAAAGTAAGTTGAAATTATCACTGGCCGTCAATGATGAACTCTAAAGTGAGCGACTGGGTTGTATGAAGCAACTCGAAAAACGGCTTAAATTTTCCTAGCTTTATACGATGCTATGATCTGCTTAGATGGCAAAACTAACTAAATATTTAATGCCTGCCTTCAGTACGAACTGAACTCAAGTAAATAAGATACGTCGATTGAGAAAATGACCACTTTGGGCACACTTGAGACTAAAGGCCTAACACAACCTAGATCAACTTGTTTGTCCGCTATGAGCTCTAGAAAAAAACCTTTCTGGAGGGTCTATATACCTAGTTAGATTCCCTCAACCTACAATCCCTTCACTCCCCCCTTTGGAATCACTCTAAATTTATCACCCCAAACTGGGGTCGTAATCCCGAAAGTAGTTACATTCGTGCAGTCTTACCGTTCTACAGCTAACACTGAATCTCACTTATAATTTGTATCAAACATGATCGAAATTTAGTCTATATCGTTTATTTTTAAGAATACAAAATAGAAACTATAAGTTGCTGATCTAACTGTACACCTTTACCCTATTTATAAGGGTAAAGACCGTTTAGAGAAAAGGTTAATCAGACCCGACAAAACTATTTTTCAATAATCTAACAATGATAACAGGCTGAATGGTAGAAAATTGCCGCGTATTAATATTATAAGTTAAGAGGAAGCTTCATGGTAAACCGAAGGCCATCGTCTTCAATGTGGCTTGCCTCAATGGTACCTTTTAACTTTTTTGTCACCAAACTGTAAATAATATGCAGACCGAGACCCGAGCATCCTTCAGAGCGTTTTGTTGTGTAGAACGGTTCAAATAGGTGATCCAGCTCCTCCTGGCTTACACCGACCCCATCATCTTGATAGGTTAACGTCAGTTGGTCACCATCCCTACAAAAATTCATCCAGATATTATGTAGCTTTTCATAATTCAAACCATGCTTTAATGAATTAATAATCAGATTGCTTACTATTTGGCTATAGGCTCCTGGGTAACTGTCAAGCTCAAGACCTTTATTACCGTCAATATGAATCTCCAAACTATAGCGTCGGTATTCAGCATGCAGGCTATCAACCACCTCCTGCAAATATTCATATAACATAAAGGTGCGCTGCTTCTCGCTGCTTTGGTCTACAGCAACCTCTCTAAAGCTTCTGATATGTGATGCCGCACGATCCAAATTATAAAAGATCATATCTGAGGTTTTCTCAGCTTTCGTTAATTCCTCTTCAAGTTTAGAACGCGTAATTTGAGCCTTCCCCTTGCCAGAAATACTCTTTCTCAACTTAATCATCTGGTTACTCAAATGAGTGACGCTAGTAATACTCACGCCTATTGGCGTACTGATTTCATGTGCGACTCCCGCCACCAATTGACCAAGTAGGACCATCTTTTCAGAATAGACAAGATGATCTTGCATCTCACTCAGCGCTGTTTGCAATTCTTTGGTACGCTCATTAACAAGTGATTCAACATTACTTTTGTCTATCTGATTTTCATCAGATAACTCTTGGCTTTTAAATAGTATGCTTGCAACATAGGCCGCAGTATCAAGCAATTTCTTATGAAAGAGGGTTGGTGATCTGTGTTCAAAAGATGTAAGAGCAAATGAAGCAATGGCTTCTGCATTCTGGTTACGGATAGGCATCGACCAGCAAGAGCAAATATTGAAATTGTGTGCTAATTGCCTAACGTTACACCACCGTTCATCTTCAAAGGTGTTTGTCACATAGTGAGGTTCATTGGTGAATACTGCATTCACACACGAGCCTCCACCGGCTTCAGGCATTAAACCAGTTAGTGCATCGATACCTGCTTTAGAGAGACTAGGGGCAGATATTACATTCAATAGCCCCGTTGTATTATCTTTGAGCATGATAGAAGCAACAGAGTTATCGAGAAGCGATTCGGTCATAGTGCACAGTTTTTCCATAGTCTTCTGTGCATCACACTGGAACACTATCATTTCTAGAATAGTGGCCTGTATAGACAGAATTTGATTGTCCTCATCGGGCGTGATGGGAGCTTTAAAGCTGCTTTCTTCTGCCTGATCGTGGTTGGACATATCGAATTATGCTGCCTTATAATAACTCGCTATAAAAGCATGTTAACAATCACTTAAAAATGTTTCTTTATATGGCAATCATCAATTTATAAGTATATAAAAATATACACCCTTTTCCATGCCATGTGCCTAGTAGTTAATCAGAAAGGAAGAAGGCTAAAGCGATTTTGACAGGAACCTTAAGTGAAGGTTGTGTAACAGGCGCAGATTAACTATTGGCTGTGTATCTGTCACCAAAGCATATAGGACAGATGACTACCTAACCTAAGAGCAACCCTAAGTCCGTTGTAGGCTGCCTGATTAACTCAGATCCTTCACTACTAAAGTTTCAGGTTTAGGTAGAAATAGTATAAATTAACTATTACAAATATAACTACACCATTAATTTTCCAATTGCCTGAGATAGAGCAAGCTCTGAAGCTAATAAGGGTTTTATTCTCTCTCCCGGTAACCACA
>Ga0105352_1001766_pt1 | contig 10804 bp, 8 predicted proteins | sample EN8Hudsemesocosm_FD_83507 | JGI IMG/M metagenome (GOLD analysis project Ga0105352, IMG submission 83507) | Methane-oxidizing microbial communities from mesocosms in the Hudson Canyon - EN8B Hudson Canyon | ecosystem: Environmental > Aquatic > Marine > Cold seeps | place: Hudson Canyon | collected...
ACTACCGAAATAAATTCATTTTCCTGATTAATGCAATGGGTTTCAATGGTAAATTCATACCCTTTACGAGGGTGGTTTTGGATGATTTTTGGATCAGAAAATAATTGTCTAATTTCTCGAACAGACTGAAAAACTACGCCATCATCCACATTAACATCATCCCAAATATTATCTAACAATTCCTGTTTGGAAATTGTTTTTCCTGCTCTTTGCGTAAAATATAATAACAAGGATAAAGTTTTAGGGCGGATATTCTGGCAGCTATCTTGATCAGATAAGGTTCGAGCTCGGGTATCTAAAATAAAGCTACCAATTTGATATTTCATTAAAACAGCATATGAATGTAAACGTTGCGTCATCTTAGCAAATATTAATGATTTTAGTATATGCAATGATTTGTTTGACTAACCAATCATTGCATATTAGAGGTTATCTAAGGCTTTCACCTATTGCTGAAAGTCTATATCTTTAAAACTTTACTTCCCAATATTCACATTATTTGCAGAAGAGTTAGCTTTACCTATCAATAAATAAGTGAAATCACTATTAATCGCTATTTTGCCATTTTTTACGGTAACAGTTTGATTTGAGTAATAATCAAAAAGTACTTCTCCATCATCAAATAACTCATAAACAGAAATGTTTTTATTTCCTTTTGGTAGATCTTTAGCAACTAGCACGGGTTCTTCATTGTTCAATTCACGCTTAAAAATATACGGGGATTGGTTTAACTGCATATGTTTGCCTGAGCCAACGGCATTTTGCTGCTTTCTAAACTGACCAAGCTTTTGCCAATGGGCTAAAATAGCTTGAGTATCAGGTTTTTCAATATCTTGCCAATTCATAAAAGTTCGCATATTTGCATCGCCGTAAGCATTTTCGGCAATCATTGGACGAGCCAATTCATCGCCATAGTAAATTTGAACGCCACCTGGGGCTAACATCAACTTAAAGGCCGTATCAAAAGTTTTCTCTCGTTTTATGTCGTAAGAGTCAGGGTCATCATGAGAACCGATATAGTTAAGAATGCCCTTACCTTTTAATGCTCCTTTATTAAGTGATTTTGAGTAGCTTGAAAATATTGTTTCTGCAGATTGAGAAGCATGGGCAACAAATCCCATATTAATTAATGCATCAAAGCCATAATCAAAAAAATCTACCTGCTTGTCGCCATAATCATAACCACGTCCATTTTTTACCGTATTTTTATAATCGTTTAATCCCCAATTAAATACTTCACCCACCATATAAAAAGGTATGTCATCCTTAACTTGCTCAGGGTTATTCTTTTTCCATGCGTTAAAAGAAAATTTACTTTCCTTTTTTAAAACCGTCCAAATATCTGCCTCTACGTGTTTAGCCGTATCAACACGGAAACCATCTACTCCATACTCTTTAACCCAGTCGGTTAACCATTTAACAAGGTAATATTTTGGCGCTCTTGGATACTCTGTGCGTTTAAAAAATAGTTCAAGTTCAGCAAGCTCTTGCTCAAGACGTCCTTCTTTTTTCCACTTACTGAGTAATTGCTGTGGAAGCTCTACATTTGCTTCACTTTCCGTTTTGATATCTGTAAGAGAGGTAGCCAATGCACACTGAGTATTTTGCTGGTAGTTATTCCATTGACAAATAGGCGAGGTTCTTATCCAGTCGGATGGCCATGCCCAGTCTGACTTAGTTTCAGGCCCAGTATGATTAATAATAACATCCATGAGCACTTTAATATTGTACTTATGAGCCACCTTAATCATTTGTTTTAGATCGGCTTCACTACCATAGTTTGCATCAATAGCTGTCCAGTCTTTTGGCCAATAACCATGATAGGAATACGTTAGTCCTGCAGATTCATCATAACCGTGCACTTGTTCAATTAAAGGTGTCATCCAAATCGCATCCACCCCTAGTTTAGTAAAGTAGCCTTCTTCAATTTTTTTAATAATACCCTTAATGTCACCGCCTTCAAACCCTCTTAATACCGCAGGCTTTGCAGTACGATTGTAAGAGAGATCATTGCTTTGATCGCCATTATTAAACCTATCGGTTAACATAAAGTAGACAGTTGCATTGTCCCAAAAATTAGCTGTTTTGTGTGTCGCTTGCGCGGCATAAATATTAATTGACCAGCTAGCAGCCAGTAGTAAATAAATTAACTTGTTAATATGCATTACATGATTACCTGTATTTTAAAAGTAGCCTCATCATTGCTTTTTTTATCATTGATATTGAACTTAAACTTTCTTAAATAATCTGAAGTGCCTGATAAATAAGTGTATTTTATTGGGTGGAATTATTCTTTTGCATATTGATGAAACTAAGTATTGCAACTGATGTTGAAATTTCATCACGGTGAAGGCAGGTAATTTAGTTAATTCACTATACTGTAATCGTTAAAAATAAAAAAATTGATAGAAAATTTTATTCAACAAGTACTTTAACGTGTGAAGTGCTCATGTAAGGTGTGCGAGTACTGTTAATTAGTCAAAGATAAATAAGATAATCTGTAGTTGCTCAGACTTTATTTAACGATTCCAAATACCAGGGTTTAACTAAACCTGACAGGCAGCTTCAAGCAGTGAGTTCAACTGGTGAATGCAGCGTTATCCTTATACTAATTAAAGGAACATTTGTCATGTCATTATTCAAACGTCTATTGCATTGCAGTTAGAGAGGTAAGCTTCACCGTTAAGTTATTACTATCTTTTAATAAAAACACACGTTGTCTAGTTTCCATTTAAATATAATGTGCCATTTGTTCTAATTATTTCTAACCATTCTTCAGACATAGCAAATGCATTATCAATCTCCTCAGTCGTTAACTGCGGGTGCATCCTTTGTTGATACCGTGAATACTTATTATATGTTTTGTTGCTCTGAGTAAGTTCAAGAATTAATTGATTAAATGCAAAGGATTTAACATAACCATTTTCGCCATAGTTTTGCGAACGATTCATATGAGAAAGCCGAATTAATGCCCTGATACTACCGTTTTGAGCCGCTTGCTCCAAAAATCCAATTTTCTGCTCAATAAAGTTGTCTCGCATTATTATAAATTCGTCTCGTTCAAGGTTTTCGTAACCCTGAGATTCCATAAATAACTCTGGAGTGATGCTACCAATAACTTCCTGTGCGGCTACGTACCCATTACTTGCGGCGGCTTCTGAGTAACTATAAAACTGGTTGCGTTGTCTTTGCTCAATGCCAGAACAATACTTGTATCTTTTTGTAATATTAGCCACAGCTAGTTCGTTATCGCTAAATTCGTAGGCTTGCTCTAGCTTCTTCTCAAGTGCAATGTCATCGGCGGGACTGTAATAACAATACCTAAGGTTCATAGCAAGAACATAGTTTGCTTCAATATCTCCATTTGCTGCGGCGATTTTAAGCTTTTCAAGCTGAGCGATTAAGTTTCCATCAAATTTCCAGTCTGGTCTATGCGTGATGATCACTTGACCATTTTGCATACCAGTTCCTGCTAAAATAGCCTTCGGGTCTGAAATGTCCGTAGGAGCAGTGGTGATTTCTTCAGCTTTGACTGTAGTTTTGAGGGGGCGAGTATTTGAAGAAGTAATCTCAATATTCGGAGGATCGGCTACTGATGAGCCATCAGTATAGTTTAAGATAAATGTTGTTAAGCAAGCGATTAAAATTATTGATAAAATCGACAACTTAGTTTTGCGTTGAGCCATGAAGTTCTTGTGTCCTTACATCAGTTCCGTGTTTAAGTCTAAATTTCTAGCTAAACTCTAATTCTGCTATTTTACAATGACAAAGCTTAAAGCAAAATATGAGTACATACAATAATCCGCTTCTTGCACTTTTTCTGGTCTTAAATCCAAGTATCTATGACCTTTTGGTTTTGTTGCCAGTAGATAGGGAGATAGAATTTAAAAGTGAAGTCAATATCTCCTGCAAGCTCAAAGCTGCCGTTGGTGTTCGGTTATTGAACGTTAATTATGAGCCTAAAACAGTCATAAGCAGGCTTTCCTAAGATGAACACTTGTTGGCAAAGTTGACGTAACAAAGTGAAAAGCTTAGTGTATTCTTAAAGCGAGCAAGTTCAATAAAATAAATAGTGTTCCCCACCAATGTGTTCGTATATGTAACATCTTGATGATGTAATGAATTATTCAATTTTCGGACATAGAGAAGCGATAGATGATTGAGCAAACAACCTTAATTACTTATATGGCAATTCTGCTTGGTTTTGTATTTATCCCAGGCCCTGCGGTATTGCTTACTTTAGCTCGTTCAACAAGCTCAGGTTCTAAAGTAGGGCTAGCTACAGGTCTTGGAATAGCAGTCGGCGATTTAGTACATACTTTTTTGGCTGTTGCTGGAATTTCTTCTCTGATATTAGCTTCGGCACTTTTGTTTAATGTTATAAAATATTTGGGAGCAGCGTATTTAATCTATTTAGGCGTGAAGGCAATTTTTGAAAAATCTGACCCAAAAGTATTAGGCACTTTGAAAGCTATCAATATAAGAGATGCGTTTCGTCAGGCTGTTATTTTAGAGGTGTTAAACCCAAAGTCTGCAATGTTTTTTCTTGCATTTTTGCCTCAGTTTGTGAACCCAGAAAATGGTATGGTTGCAATGCAGCTTGTGACCCTAGGAGTTTTGTTTGTTCTAATGAGTCTAATTAGTACGATAGTAGTAGCTATCAGCGCAGGTCGCGTTGGTCATTTTCTCCGTAAAAATCCTTCAGTGATGCGCTGGCAGAATAAAGTGGTAGGAGGAATCTACTGTAGCTTGGGACTACGAATAGCTCTTCAGGAAAAATAAATAATTTCTATTATGTGTACTTAAACTGAATAGACGTTGTCGGCACAAAGAAACTCTCTTTTGGCGCTCAGTCAACTCAAACTTGCAAGCTCTAGTTATTTTGCATCATCTGTTCACCCCAACTAACCATGGCGTCAATAAAAACTTTTAGTTTAGCGGGTTGACCAAGCCTGCTTGGGTAAACTAAATAAATGACGGAGTCTGTTAGTGACACCTCTTTTGCTATTTGCACTAATTCACCTGTTGCCAGTTTTTTTTGTGCCATGCGAATTGGCATAATGGCAAAACCTAAACCTGCGTCAATGGCACTTGAAATGGCAGGCATTGAATTAACCGTTAATCTAGCTTGTAGAGTGTGCCATTTACCCTCGCTAAATACCTGATTAAAAGCTTCATCATTGCTTTCACCAGCAAAGCTGGCGATATAAGGCTGTCGACTGAGTTGCTGAATATTGTTCGCTTCACCAAATTCAGTAACATGGTTAAGAGAAGCGACGAATATGCGTTTTGATTGATAAATTTTGCGATAGATCAAACTGGAGTCTTTGACATCGGTAAAACTTGCGCGTACAGCTAGATCAAATCCATCCTTTATCAGGTCTACATTTTGTAACCCTTGCTGTATTTCAATGGTTACTTTGGGGTGTTGCTGCAAAAACGGTGTCATTATCTTTGGCAGTACAATATCGGCAAAATTTTGTGGCACAGCGATGCGCAAATGCCCCACAGCTTCTTGCTGCATTTCACTGATCAGGTCTTCCCCCTGTTCCAGTTGTGCTAGAGCTCGTTGGCAAAATTGTAAATATTGCTCCCCAGCTTCAGTTAGTTTTACTGACCGAGTGGTACGTTGCAATAATTTTACCCCTAAGCGCGCTTCAAGCTGACTCACTTTGTTGCTCACTGTAGATTTTTCAATTCCCAAGACCTGTGCCGCTTGAGTAAAGCTTTGCAACCGTGCTACTTGGCAAAATATACGGATTTGGTTCAAATCATTGTTCATCACAGAAAACAATCTTTTGTATTTTTAGCTAATTATTTATTTAAGACTATCAATTAAACTTAGATCCATAAACTGATTTTTGTTTTTTATTTGGAGTTGAACGATGGAATCTTTTAGTTGGTCATACAAGTTGTTGCATTGGTTAATAGCTGTATTAATTTTTATTATGTTTTTTGCATTGCAAGGCTTTAATCCGGAAATGAGCGATGCCGACCGCACTATGATGCTTATCGGTCATTCAAGCATAGGTACTATCATTAGCATGTTGCTATTGATGCGTATTAGCAAACGTTTTATTTTAAAACACGAACGACCTCGACACCATTCGTTATCAAAGCAGGCAACCGCAGCGAAATTGACTCATTATGGCCTATATTTATTAATGATATTGGTACCACTAACTGGTTTTATAACCGCCAATTTTCATCAATTGCCCGTGCAATTGTTTGGCAGTATTCCACTAAATGGCACCGCCAATGCTGAAGTTTTTACTATGCTACGTCTAGCACATTCAACTTTTGTAATTGCATTGATTGCATTAGTGACCATACATATAGCAGCGGCACTCTTGCATAAATTTATTTTGGGAGACAATGTGTTATACAATATGCGCCCATGGTTTGCTAAAAAATAATGGTTGGATTGGTGCTAAAGTTGTAGCTTCAGAGGATATCAAAGACTTTTTGTCCGCATTCTATGAAATGAGAGGTTGGTATGAAAGGTATCAACCTGAGTATTACAAAAAACCTATTACTAAATGATGTTACTCGAAAAGTTAATTGAAATAGTCGACTGTCTCTTAATGGCGCCATTTTGATGTAACCACCTGATATTGATATGGTCAACTTAGAGCGGACAGCGGTCGTTCAGCTTTTTTAATTTAATCTACGATATTCGGCTATAGGGCTAATGCGAACCCAACGGAATAGATACATAATAACTAGTTTAGTTATACCGCTAACTACGGCAAGAACTATGAGAGGCCAACCTTTGTTAACTCCCATAGAAATAGCAAAAGCTATAGTGGAAATGTCCATCATGAGAATAAACTGACTCATCCTTATATCTATAGCACCAGTCTTTCCAGACCTAATAATTAGCTTTATTTGATGTACGTACCCTTGAGCTAATAAAGCAGTGATGGCCACAATTAAAATTGTCGACAAATTCTGACTTTGACCTGAAAATGTATCATTGAAATAAAGTCCTACAACTCCTCCAATAAAGCTCAATCCAACAAATAAAACACAAAAAAGTGAATTTTTTGATTTTCTATCTTGCCACATTTCAAACAATATTAGTGTAACCAATACTGAAGCAATAAGTCTCGGCCAAACTATATAATGATTAAAAGGGTCAATGCTATATCCATATATAAAGAAAGAAAAATAAGCTAGAAAGCTCATTGTGAACTGGTTTTGAGACAAAATGTGAGTAACTTTAGGTTCATTGAGCCTTTTTCTCAACCAGACTTTATTAAGCTGTAAAAAAATGCCATAGATACTGACAAAAATAAATGTTGTATTTATTGTACCAAATAAGTCATACCACATTTCGAAAAAACTCCTTAACCTTTATTGTCGACAATGATACGTAGAATATTACTTTTCTTCAAGGTTCAATTAATTTACCTTGATGTATTGTCGACAATAGTGGTGAGTTAATGTTTTTTAAATAGATATAAAAACGAACAAAGATTGTGATCATGCAAGAGAATGAGTGATTTAGAGATATAACGAATATCTCTTTTTGGCACAAAGCGAAAAAAAATCATTCCTTGACTTGCCCATTTCTAATTACCGCTATGGTGTCTTTTGCGACTGACAGGTTAGATTCAAACCTCTAACCCCAAAGTTTCAGATCGAGTTTGAGCTAATACGGATAACCAGTAAATGTAGGTTTACTGCTTTAGTTGACCAAATTGATTTAATCCAAAACACAATACCATCCATAACAAACGAAATCAGCAGCAAAGCCTCCAGTTCGTGTTGAATCTTTACTTATAGTCAGTTTCTTATCTATTTGTTTCTCTGATATCTATAAAACTTACTATTCGCTAATTAATTGCGTCGATGTTTTATCATATTAAGAATAATACATACGTATGCATGGCTTTTTTGCCCAGTTTCTTCTTTGCATACGTATGTAGTTCATTGCCCTAATTTCTGAGTTAGTCATAATCGAAGCATAGGTTTTTATTATCTGAATAATTGAGAGTTAGAAGTACTTATGGTTACTAAAACTAAAACCACAGCTAAAAAAACAGCGACTAAAAGCTCAGCCGCTAATACATCTGTGAATACGACTGAATTAAAAGCGCGTATTCAACATCACCTGCAATTTACCTTAGGTGATATTGCTGATGAAGAAGAAACTAAGTCTGCCCACTGGCAAGCAACTTCTTTGGCATTGCAAGATATCGTTATTACAAAATTGAACAAAACCAAAGCGCGTCAGTTTGCCAAAGATGCTAAAAGTGTTAACTATTTATCACTTGAATATTTAATGGGGCGTTTGTTATCAAACAATCTACACAATGTTGATTTATACGACATCACAGAAAAAGCACTAAAAGCTTTAGGCTTTGATCTTGCAGATTTATGTGAACAAGGCCCAGATTTAGCCCTAGGCAATGGCGGCCTAGGTCGATTAGCAGCCTGTTTCTTAGATTCATTAGCAACTCTTGATTACAATGCTATGGGTTATGGTATTCATTATCAACATGGTTTATTTAAGCAAGCCTTTGTTGATGGTCATCAAGTTGAAACGCCAGATATGTGGCGTGAATTTGGCAACCCATGGGAAGTATGTCGTCCAGAATCGGCACAGTTCATTCCACTTTATGGTCATGTAGAGCAAGTGGCACAAGCTGACGGTAGCATGAAGTCAGAATGGCAAGCAGGTAAAGTATTTAAAGGTGTACCTTGGGATATTCCAATTGTTGGTTATCACAGTGAAACGGTTAACACCCTGCGTTTGTGGGAATGTCGTGCGGATAGCGCTTTTGATTGGGATAAGTTCAATAATGGTGATTACTTAAATGCCCTTGAAAATCAAGTGCATGCGGAAAGTGTTTCTAAAGTACTATATCCAAACGATGAACATGAAGCAGGTAATGAGCTGAGATTTATTCAACAATATTTTTTCTGTGCCTGTTCAATCAAAGACATCATTGCACGTTTTGAAGCGAAACATGGTGATTTAAATCAGACGAAAAACTTAAACATATTTGCTGATAAAGTCGCTATTCAATTAAATGATACACACCCAACCATTGCTATTTTAGAGTTTATGCGTGTTTTACTTGATGAGCATGACGTGACTTGGGATGACGCATGGAGTATAGCGCGTAAAGCATTTGCTTATACCAATCATACCTTGTTACCTGAAGCATTAGAAAAATGGTCTGTCGCTTTGTTCGTAAAAGTATTACCACGTCACTTAACTATTTTATATCGCATTAACGAAGCATTCTTAAACAATGAGGTTTCTGTTAAATGGCCTAACGATGAAGCCATGCGCACACGTTTATCTATCATCGAAGAGGGCGAACAACGCAAAGTTAGAATGGCACATTTATGTGTGGTTGCGGCACATAAAGTTAACGGTGTTGCACAAATTCATTCAGACCTTGTTAAGCAAGATTTATTCCCAGAATTTGATGCTTTATGGCCGGGTAAATTAACCAATGTTACCAACGGTATTACCCCACGTCGTTGGTTAAAAGCGTGTAACCCACTGCTGTCAAAATTGTTATCTAAAACTATTAAGGAAGATTGGGCAAAAGATCTAGATAGCTTGAAGCAATTAGCTGAGTTTGCGGATAAAGCCGCTTTTCAGAAAAAATTCATGGATATCAAGCTAGCAAACAAAATTGCGTTAACTAAAGAAATAAAAGAGTTAACAGATATTACCGTTAGTCCGGATGCCATTTTTGATGTGCAAATTAAACGTTTGCATGAATACAAACGTCAGCATCTGAACTTATTGCATATTTTAGCCTTGTATCGTCGCTTATTAGAAAATCCTGAGTTAGATATGCCACCACGCGTATTTATTTTTGGCGCAAAAGCAGCGCCGGGTTACAAACTAGCGAAAGAAATTATTTATGCAACCAATAAGATTGCTGAAAAAATCAATCATGATGTTCGTATAAAAGACAAGTTGAAAGTGGTGTTCTTACCAAATTACCGCGTGAGTTTAGCTGAAAAAATCATTCCAGCAGCGGATGTTTCAGAGCAAATCTCTACCGCAGGAAAAGAAGCTTCGGGTACAGGCAATATGAAGCTTGCCCTGAACGGCGCAGTCACTATCGGTACTTTAGATGGTGCCAACATTGAGATTGCTGAGGAAGTGGGTAGTGACAATATCTTTATTTTTGGTTTAACCGTTGATGAAGTAAAAACGTTAGATAACCACGGTTATAACTCACATCATTATTACAATATCAATAGCGAAATTAAAGCGTGTTTAGATTGGCTAGATAGCGACTATTTCACGCCGGGTAATGCTGGTGAACTATCACCATTGAAACATAGTTTCCTTGATGGCGGAGACCCGTACAAAGTCTTGGCTGATTTTCAATCTTATTCTGATGCGCAGTTTGCTTTAGGCAAAGCTTACCAAAACCAAAAACGTTGGGCACGTATGGCTATTTTAAATACGGCGATGATGGGTAAGTTTAATTCAGACAGATCAATTGAAGATTATGTTGACAACATTTGGCATTTAACCAAGTCATGAAAATGAGTTTTGAAAGTCGAAAAAGTAAGTGATGAAAGGGAAAGTATGAGTAATAAAACTAGCACAATGAAGAGTGTACTAAACAGCACCTCTATCAAACAAACTGATATTGATGCCATTGCGCAGGCGCGTCATGGTGCTGCTCATACTATTTTAGGTTTGCATGCACTCACTAACTCTGGCGTGCTTGTGATTAGTGTTTTCAATCCAGATGCCGATAGCGTTACCCTCATAGATATGAAAACTCAAAAGCCGCTAGCGACACTAACGCAAGTGGAT
>Ga0105352_1001775_pt1 | contig 10766 bp, 11 predicted proteins | sample EN8Hudsemesocosm_FD_83507 | JGI IMG/M metagenome (GOLD analysis project Ga0105352, IMG submission 83507) | Methane-oxidizing microbial communities from mesocosms in the Hudson Canyon - EN8B Hudson Canyon | ecosystem: Environmental > Aquatic > Marine > Cold seeps | place: Hudson Canyon...
CGTTCATTTTCGGTCAGCTGCGTGTAGTTCACTGTGCAATTTCCTTTGGCGAGAAAATGGCCGAACTATATCAGCTGACCACCCTCCCTGAGAAATTGCACTTATTATCCGAATCTAAGCTTTATAAATCTTCATTATAGGCTCTATTTCTACCATAGCTTCTTTCATGAAAATTCTATATTTTTTAGATCAATCCGTCGTAGGAACCACCATCAAGCTGAACATTCTGCCCTGACATATAACTTGCTTGCTGACTACAAAGAAATGCGCAAGTATCACCAAACTCTTTCGGTGTGCCCATACGACCAGCGGTGATACGTGAAATCAATTTCTCGCGTGCCTCTTCGTAGGTCACCTTAGCGAGAAGCATAATCAACTCTGCATTCTGTTGTTGACGTCCAGTATCAAACATTTCAGGTAACATGTTATTAATCGTGACATTATTCATTACCGCCTCTTTTGATACCGCTTTGGAAAGCGCCGTTACGGCACTGCGCGTTGCGCTAGAGACACACATAATCGGTGACGGTGATTTCACCATGGCAGAAGTGATATTAATGACGCGACCAAATTTGCGCTCGATCATACCGGGCAACACCGCCTGAATCATAAAAATTGGCGCCATCATATTGGCTGCAATAGCCGCATCCCAATCTTCTAACGTGCTCTGCGCAAAGCCCACGGGTGTAGGGCCTGCGTTGTTATTAATAAGAATGTCTGGGTTTGGGCAGGCTTCAATCAATGCCGCGCGGCCTTCCGCCGTCGATACATCTGCTTGCACAATTGTGACTTCACCACCCGAAGCGTGAATCTCAGCTGCAGTAGCTTCTAATGTTTCAAGGGTTCTTCCGTTAATAAAAACATGTACACCTTCTTTACTTAGTGACATTGCACAGGCTTTACCCAAACCCTCGCTAGATGCACACACCAATGCTGCTTTACCTGCAATACCTAAATCCATAACAACCTCATCTATTTTTTAATAATCCACTGATTGAAATAAAGCCTATCAGTTTTGGTAAAGTGTTTACGTCGCGACTATGTTAAAAACGGCACTATTTTTAGAGATGTACTATTCTAAGTAGTCATACTGTCTTCAGCGCTACACCATTTTCAAAGCTGCACTATTTTTAAAGCTGCACTATGTTAAGAGCGGCAATTGGTAGAAGAATCGAAAGGACACCGAAGTTAAATAGATTGGTATCAACCTCCCAGGTTTTACCCGGCAGCTTGAAACGAAAAGGTGGAATCCCGTTTGGATCGGTCAGTGTGCCGTCAAACACATTACGCCCTAACAGGGTCGCAAAAAATGAGATCAAGCTCAGCCCTATAAACACGCAAACTAATATCAGCTGTAAATCGTATTGAACCAGAGGAACCCAAACTAAAAACAACAAAACCAGTGCATTACTACTGTTATTCAACACCTGCCACACCACATGAAAACGGGCGTGTCCAGGCCAGAGCGGATTGGTTGCGTGGGTTTTGTTAAAATCAGCAATCATTGGGCCAAGACACAAGCCAATCGAAAGAAACGTCAGTAACACACGAGCTACAATATTTTGTTCAAACAGTAATTCCATCTTTAACCCCTCACCTAATAGTGACTATTAGTCAGACGAAGAGTCCATCGGCGCCTGCACTGAAAATCCACAATAGCTGACCGAAACAGTAAATGCAACACGTTGTATTATTATAATATGCGATATATGATCTAACTTATGGAGCTAATCAGCTGGGACTGCTAACACCTTAGTTAGAGCAACTAAGACCATCAGACCAAGATAAACACAGGATTATGTTATGGGCATCTCTGTCATTCGTTTTCAAAAATATAACAGCAATGCACCCGCATGGGGTGTACTAGATCAAGGGGTTATCCTTGAACTGCCATCGCAAGACCGTGAACTTGAGACTCTGATAGCAAAGCTAGCCCCTCCTTTTACAGAGGTACTCAGCAGTGCTGAAAATACCGGGTTAACGCTTGACGATGTCATCGTGTTAAGCCCGCTGACTCATAACTCTCAATTACTTTGCCAAGGCCTGAATTACACCGATCACGTTACAGAAGCAGGCATTAGATCACGCACCGCTAATAAGTCCGAAAACTCACTATTTATAAAATCAAGTGCTGCACTGACCGGAGCCTATGCCGACATTATCCGTCCGCAGGAATGCAATCTTCTGGACTATGAAATTGAGCTAGGTTTAGTCCTTAAAAAGGCCATAGATAAACCGGTGAGTGTAAGTGAAGCAGACCTGAAGGACTATGTGGCAGGCATAATTATCTGTAACGATGTCACGGCTCGTGATGTGCAAATGGGTGCGCCCGCCATGCAATGGTTTCAGGGGAAAAGTTACCGCAGTTTCTGCCCTGCAGGCCCACTGCTTTATATTCTTGATTCCGAAGAAATTGATCAACTTTCACAGTTGCAACTAAAGCTCTGGGTTAACGGTAAATTGCGTCAAAGCGCCGTAACCAGCCAACTAATTCACAAACCCCATACCACCTTGGAACATATTTCCAGGTTCAGCAATATGAAACCAGGTGACTGCTTATTGACCGGCACTCCGGGTGGCGTTGCACTGAAGATGAACCTGAAAAGTGGTCTGTCACTCCTACTTAATATGACCAAGGATGCCAAACGCAAAGCCAAGTTTACCAAGACGCAAATTAACAACGTGCATTACCTGAAAGACGGGGATATCGTCGAAGCGGAAATCACCAGTCGTGACGGCAGCATTAAACTGGGACAACAAAAAAATAGGGTTGTGGCTGAGTAAGCTCTCGACTAGTCGCAAGGACACGATCTTGCGCGCCAATATACATTGGCACTAGTAGACCAACTGCATCACACTTGAGTGAATAGCCAATATGAAACTAGATCACGCAGACATTCGCACCGATGAGGTCAAACAATGGCAGGGGTTGCACTTGCTTTATTTTCCTCTTTCTTCCTGTTCACAGAAGGTGCGCATACTGTTACAAGAAAAGCGCATTCCGTTCACCCCACATATCATAAACCTTACTAAGGCCGAACAAACTTCAAATTGGTTTTTGGGTATCAATCCACGCGGGGTGGTACCGGTACTAGTCGATAATGGTGAGGTACATATCGAGAGCAATGATATCCTTTGCCATCTCGATCGCGAACACCCCTCCGAACAACTATCACTGCTGCCTCAAAATAATGCGGAACAGAGAGAAGCTGACAGTCTTCTAGATCAAGAAGATAAAATACACACCCACCTGCGCGTGATCACCATGCAGTATTTGGCACCCACAAAAATGGTGCGAAAATCGGCACAAGAACTAAAAGCTTACCGAGAAAATGGTGATCGCAATGATTACCGACAGAAGCAGGTAGATTGGTGGCATGAGTTCTCCAACAATGGTATTTCCACGCAACAACTCAATACCGCCATCCTGGCTTTCCATGACGCCTTTCTTGCGTTAAATACCCGGTTGGAAACGCGCCCATATTTACTCACCAACCGCATTACCGTGGTGGATATATCCTGGTTTATCAGTATTCATCGCCTGGTGCTTGCTGGCTACCCACTGCATTTACACCCGCTCTTAAATGACTATTATCAACGCTTGCTGAACCGACCTCATTTTAGATCAGAAGTCTCTGCTGGCTCCCTCTTGATCCGATTGGCAGGTTGGTTAACCCGCAAAATCAAAGGGTTAAGTGGCACCCCTCTGGCCACCACATGTAAGGATTTGACGCTAATCTAAGTCCGTTTTGAAGTCGCTCATTCAGATCCCCACAAGATTACAAATTGATTACAAAACTAATAATGCAACACGTTGCATTATTAGTTTTGCCGAGATACGATGAATCATCCTAGCAGGAATCAGCAATAAACCGGCATGAGCTTAATGGCTGCCCCCACACTAAAACTAGATAGTTCTCTTGTTAACAACACGCTGAGTTTTTATCGAACTTCCAACGGAGATCACCATGGAACTTTTATACGATCACAATTTACTATCCCGCATTCTAATGACCTTCACAGGTTTTGGTTTGGCTGTTGGCCCTGCTATTGCAGATTTTAATAAAACCCATGCCACAAATCCCCTTTGGCCACCCCATGCTCGCTTTCATGTGGTTTGGCAAGTATTAACCAACAGCTCACTGTGCTTGTTTATGTTATTCGTATTATGGACACCTTTAGTTGAGCAATACGACCTGCAGCTAAAGCTAGTAGCCATTGTTCAGTTCACCATATTGATACCTATTTTTGCCACCATCGCGTGCATGGGACTATTCGACGGCGCATTAAAAGACGGTAACGGCTTAAGACCGTTTGAATTCAATATAGGCGGTAAAAAACTAGAAGTGGATACCAACGTATTTAATTTCACCTTTATTATCATTGTAGTGAGTGTTGCATTTTTTAATATTCAATCCACGGTTTTGGTGTCATAAACCTGCCCCATTCTGAATAAACTAGATAGAGAATTATTATGTCAGAAGTTATTAAAACCAATGTATTAATTGTCGGTAGTGGACCATCAGGAATGACGACAGCGTTAGCGTTAGCTAAATTTGGCATTGCCAGTACTATCATTGATCGTAGGGAATCAATTTATATGGAGCCTCGCGCCCATGCATTGAACTCGAGGACGTTGGAAATTTTCTCGGCATTGGGCATCAATATCGATGACTTTAAGGCAGTAGCTACCCCCTCCGAAGAAAGCTGCTTTGTGCGCTGGATGGATAACTTAAATGGCGGCGAGTACGGTAAATTACCCTATGAACAAATGCATACAAAACCGGATCTGCCTACACCTCACCCACTGTTTAATATATCACAACCTAACTGCGAAATCGTTTTGCAGAAATATGTGGATCGTGAAAAGTTAATTACCTTAATTCGACCTTTGAGTTGGATCTCCTGTGAACATCTGGAGGAAGGTGTTGTGTCAATCGTGGCTGACAACGCGGGCAAGGAGTCTCGTATCTTGAGCCGCTTTTTGATTGCTGCCGATGGTGCGGGTAGCCCGGTAAGAGCTTCTCAAGGTATTGAAATGAAGGGTATGGGGAATGTTCATGACTTCATCATGATCAACTTCAAGGCCGATTTAACAGATATTGTTAAAGATAAACCAGCCATCTTATATTGGATTATGGCTAATGACTGCTCTGGTACGTTTATCGCTTATGATATTAAGGACAACTGGGTCTTTATGTATCCCTATGACGATACCGTGATCGACAAATCCGCCTTTACTGAAGAATATTGCCGTCAGCTGGTTTTAAAAGCCATTGGTCAAAACGATATCGATGTAGAAATATTAACTAACGGTGGCTGGTGTCTGGGTTCTCAAATCGCAGAATCATACCGTCATAAAAATATTTTCCTGGTGGGTGACTCGGCCCATCGATACCCCCCCAGCGGCGGCTTAGGTTTAAATACCGGTGTAGGTGATGCTCATAACATTGCCTGGAAGATCGCAGGCGTACTTAAGGGCTGGGCCTGGCCGGGATTGCTTGACAGTTATGAGCCGGAGCGTAAGCAAGTGGCACAAAACAATGCAGACTTTAGCGTTGAGAATGCAGGAAAACTGTTCAGTATTATGTTGGCCACAGAGTCGCTCATGCCAGCAGGCAAGCAAAGCTCACTTGAGACTCTTCGTGCCGCCCCACACAAGTGGGCCGATATTCAGCAAGGTATCGAAGATCAACGCGATCACTTTGATGGGATGGCTTTACATATTGGTCAGCATTACGGTCGGGAAAATGCACCGGATCTGCGCGCAGATAATTTCCAGTTTTCTGATGTTGGAGCCCGCTTCCCCCATACTTGGTTAAAGGCCAACACTGAACAGGTTTCTTCACTTGAACTATTAAACGCCGATCAGTTTACCTTGATCATACGCGATGATATTGAAATACCGCACCATGAGTCTGAGGTTCCACTTCAAATCATAATTGAAAATAAACACTTTTCTGCCACCAGGGCCAATCTGAAAACGATGGGCTTGGACGACGCACTGGCTGTGTTAGTGAGACCAGATGGACATATCGCCGCACGCTTTGGCGAAGGGTCTATAGAAGGAACTATTACAACCACTTCTGTAAATGAAGCTTTACATAAAGCTGCAGCGAAATTTGTCGAATTTTCATAACGCATCATGTTCTTTTTGAGACATTGGAGGATATATGAGATTTAAAATAGTATTGTGGGTCTTGGGGTTTTTAATGGAGCGAGCGAGCAAAAAGAACCCTAGATTTCAAAAGAAACTCGAAGGTATGAATTTAACGCTGGAAGTCAGTAGTGAAGACGGTACAGCCTTTCACTATATCGTTAAAGACCAACGTGTATTGAGCTATCCTGGCAGAGCTAGCGCACCGACCTTTCTCAGCAGGGTCCACGAGCCTACTATGGCCATTAAGTTTAAGAATTCTAAAACAGGGTTTAAAATCTTCACCTCGAAAGACAAGAAATTTGCGATGATGAGCGGCATTCAGAACAAAAACATCAGCATTGAAGGAAACCCTTTGTATCTAGGCTGGTTTCAAGGTTTAGCCAATTTGATTTGAATTTTAGTTAATTGGGCCGATTTTGACTTGGCTAATACATATTCAGCCGAAATTTGAATAGATCGTCAAAATACCCCGGTAATTCCCTATTTACTGGCGGTCCATTTGAATAGAACTAGCATTATCCTTTCAAATGACCGCTGCTACTGGGTTAGATTATGCACGTCAGTTATTTATTACTTACGCAAAAGCTCTGCGTTATAATTTCTACAACGTATAGATGCTGAGCCTAGTAATGAGTCGCAGAGAAGAAAACAAACAACTCAACCGTAAAAAGATCATCGCCACTGCTAGAAAAATTATTTCGACGCAGGGCATGGACAAACTCTCTATGCGCTACTTGGCAGATAAAGCCGTAGTCAGCTCACGCACACCGTATAATCTCTTTGAGTCAAAAACAGATATTCTCGTGGCGATCGTCTTCGACGCGGTTAAACCACTGCAAATTCCGCCAGTGAATACATCGACTCAACTATCACTTGAACAACTAATCCAACTGCCTAAATTGGTAGAATCTTTTTGCACAACCGAGCACGATTTTTACCGTGATATTCTCTGGGGAATTATGAGTTCCGATGACAAGCTGTCAAGGGACAGGGCTAGTGTTGCAATAGCCGATATAATAGCTCCTCTCGTCATCAATGCCACAGAGAAAAAAGAGTGTTCAATCAAGATCAGCGTGGACGTACTGATCGCCCACTTAGTGACACAATTCTTAGCTATAATTGGTATGTGGGGTGCTTCGCAACTGGAACTTGATAATGCCATCGCCAACATTCAACTTGGCTGGACTAATACATTACTCCCCTATTCCACTCGAAAAAGTAAAGCATGGCTTACGCAAGCACAACTGGATTATGGACACATATTAGAGAAAACCCTTGCTACCTAAAACACATGAAAAATAAAACTAATCCGAACGCTACCAAGCAAAATTAAAGCACGATCAGTGGAAAATCATATATTAACTCAAATATAGCGGCTCTAAAACATGTCAGTAGTGGTCATTAAATATACAAATCTTGATATTCAATCCGCGCTATAGCCCAAGGACTTTAAATACTCGCTATAAACCCTCTCGAAGGTACCGTTCTTTTTAATTTGTCGAAGGGCTACATTAAAATCATCTCTGATTTTCTTATCTTTGAAACCCATATGCGAATAAATATCCGGGAACAAATAAGCAATAGAAAGATCTTCTGGCGTGACCTCTCCTTGGCTTATTTGTTTAACACTATGAAGGAATATATAGATGTCACCAATACTCACATCAACTCTGCCTGCCAATAGCATATTGGCTTGTGACTCAGGACTGGGCGTTTCATAAATATGTTCATCAGACACCGCCTCACTAAACGCCTGACCTAAAAATAACTTTGCACCTTGATAAGTTACAATATTTTTACCCTTCAAATCCGGCACTTTATTGATAACATGCCCTTTTTCTTTCAACGAAACCGCTACATCGCTAAAACGGAATATGAAATCTGATTTAAAACCTTCTATTTTATGATCAGTAAAAATATTAGCTGCAGCATCTATATCACCGGAATTCAGTAAGTCAACTAACCGATAGTTCGATAAGCCTAGGACATATTTAACGCTATAATCCGGTATCAATTTAAACGTTTCCGATATCAGCTCAACAAACAAGCCACTTTCGTGATTTTTGTTAAAGTGAGGTTCAAAATTACCCAATCCAACGGAGACTTCTTTTACAACCGAACCATGAGAATCATCTCCAAGCACCGTTACGGAGTCTGCGTATGTTAGCTTCAGCCAAAATATTAATACGATGGAAGATATACATTTGATTAAAAGAACCGGCATAATAATCTATACACTCTACTTTCCGTTAGAATCCCTCAAATATTTTGAGAACCAAGATGAATATTCCTTTGACTCTCTCAGTTCCCCCATGGTGTCCCATATTCTTTCAGACAATTTTGATTGCGCCTCAAAAAATTGATGAGACAGTATAAGGTAATAATCTTTATGCACTAATGGTGGCTCTAACTTCACCACATTCGCCATATCCTTAGGGTATTTACGAATATAAGCGTCACCAGAGGAGGATAGTAGCGCAACAGCATCTATCCGCCTCATATTCAGAAGTTTTAGGTTTTTAAAAAGTCTAGACGTTTCTGTAACAGTTACACCCTGGTTGGTTAAATCACCCGCTACAGAAAAACCAAGTGGCACAAATACTGTGAAATTTGTATGACTAAATATATTACCATCCCAGTGAATATCATTATCTTTATGAATAAATAGCGAATAAGAATTGCTATAGCTTCGTCGACGTTTATCAGGTTTATTATTAAGCAAGGGGTAACGACCATACTTTTGGCGCTCTTCCTTAAAGCTAGAATTGAACAAGCCATCAATCTTACCTTGTTCTAACATGCGTAAGCCACGCTTCCAGGGAACACGAATTAACGTGATATCAAGATTTAGCCTTTTGCCCATCGACAGTATTTGTTCAACGGCAATACCAGGCTGATCCGAGTTTATCTTGTCACCGTCACCCATCTGATACGGAAAGTTATCACTATCTTGATAAGCCAGATTTAGCGCCTGCTCAGCCGATGAATAGCTCACCAACCCACATAGAAACAGCACTAACACTAAAATTTGAAATTTCATGCCCTACCTTCTGGTATTGACTATTATTATCATTATGGATATCTAAGAATAAGGATAGACGCAGTGGTTCAAAAAGGCACTAAGGTAAAGTGATACTGCGTATAGACTATGATTGAACGCCATAATCAAAGCTCACCTTATCAAGCTATTTTAACTTCACTAGCCCCTATTATTGAAGACATGATAACTACGTCTAGACTGATCTAAGAGGCAATATTGGACATGGCTATGATTAAACAGATTCCCACGTCGGAACTCAAACCCGGTATGTACGTGGTTAGGCTAAATCTTAACGAAAAAAGCAGCCAAGAAGGTATTGTTCCTGATATCAGCGTCGTAGAAACACTTATTTCTCAAGGTATTACCCATGTTTCTATCGATACGGAACAGGGTATCAACGCTTCCGAATCTAATGACAAACCAGCTGAAGAAACATCAAGATTACTAAAACAACCCACAACATCGATGGAGGAAGAATTCTCACAGGCCAAGGGAAAACATCAAGAAGCCCAAGGTTTAGTACAGCAAGCTATGACGTTAGCCGCATCCGGCAAACATATTGATATTGCCGAACTCAGCAGCATGTCAGATTTTTTTATCGGCTCCGTCTATCGCAATCAAAATGCACTGGCTTGTCTTTGCCGTATTCGAGACCAAGATGCCTACTTAATGGAACACTCTGTTAATGTCTCAATACTGATGGCTATTCTGGGAAAAGAACTACAATTACCTGAGAAAAAACTCCACGAATGTGTACTGGGCGCTCTATTCCATGACATAGGTAAAATCCTAGTCCCCAGTGGCATACTCAACAAACCCGGCAAACTCACAGATGACGAGTTCAATACCATAAAATCTCACCCTACGCGGGGTAAAGAAATACTAGAACAGCACGGAGGCATATCCGAAGTCGCATTAAACGTTGTCTATCAACACCATGAACGCATGGATGGACGAGGCTACCCGTTAAAACTTAACGGCTCAGAAATAAGCTTAGAAGGATGTATGGCTTCAACGGTGGATGTGTACGATGCTATCACCGCAGATCGTTGCTACCACAAAGGAATGTCACCATCAGCGGGTTTGAAAAAACTACTTGAATGGAGTGGCGATCATTTAAATGTGGAGATGGTTCACCACTTTATTAAAGCCATTGGCGTATACCCTACTGGTAGCGTTGTTGAGTTGGATAGAGGCCGATTAGGCATCGTACTTGAACAAAATATACTATCGCCCTCAAAGCCAATCGTTCGTATTATCTATAGTATGAACAATAACTGTTACATCACCCCTGAAGAGATTGATTTATCTCATCAAAGCGGAAATATTTCCATCGTTCGTCCCGTCAGTGCAAAACAATATGGCATCAAAGTAGAAGACTTCGTAGGCTGAGCGTTAATAGCGTCAGCCTACATTAACGTCATTTAGCTAAAATAAATCTATAATTTCGAATTAGCAACTGAGCAATCTATTAGATTTTAAATCGACTCATTTGCTGTTTTAATTGCAAAGCATAGTCATGTAACTCAGCCGTTGACGTACTAACAAATTTTGCTCGTTCAGTTC
>Ga0105352_1001778_pt1 | contig 10753 bp, 9 predicted proteins | sample EN8Hudsemesocosm_FD_83507 | JGI IMG/M metagenome (GOLD analysis project Ga0105352, IMG submission 83507) | Methane-oxidizing microbial communities from mesocosms in the Hudson Canyon - EN8B Hudson Canyon | ecosystem: Environmental > Aquatic > Marine > Cold seeps | place: Hudson Canyon | collected...
ATATTCAAGGGTGGCAATCAATCACTCGTATTTTAGAAGTGGATCAAACTCCGATTGGTAAAACCACGCGCTCATGCCCGGCTACCTATCTGGGGATTTGGGATACGATCCGTAAATTATTCGCCGGTACGGTTGACGCTCGATTACGAGGCTACACACCAGCACGTTTTTCTTTTAATACTGGTGATGGTCGCTGTGCCACCTGCGGTGGCCACGGCATGGTAAAGGTGGAAATGAATTTTCTGCCGGATGTGCGGGTGGCTTGTGAGGAGTGCAAGGGCTGGCGCTTTAACGAAGAAACCTTGTCTGTGCGCTACAAGGAAAAGCACATCGGTGAAGTATTGGCGATGAATATGGAAGAGGCCGCTGAGTTCTTCTCTGCTATCACCTCTTTGCATCATGTTCTGCAATTACTCCAAGATGTGGGCTTGGGTTACCTGACCCTGGGCCAGCAGAGTCCAACGCTGAGTGGCGGAGAGGCACAACGTATTAAACTGGTTACCGAGTTGGCCAAGGCCAAGCCTGGCGCACGCCTCAAGCAGCATACTTTATACGTGCTGGATGAACCCACTGTTGGTTTGCATATGGCTGATGTGGAAAAATTGCTGCGTGTGTTGCATCGGTTGGTGGACAACGGCAACTCGGTATTGGTGATTGAGCACAACTTGGATGTGATCGCAGAATCCGATTGGGTGATCGATATGGGCCCAGAGGGTGGCAGTGGTGGAGGAAAAATCATCGCCCAAGGCACGCCGGCAACTATTTGTAAGCGAAAACGTTCACATACCGGCAAGTATTTACAGGAATTGTTGAATGCGTAGGTCGTAAGCTATTAGGGGTGGAGTAGATTAACCGTGGGGTTTTACTCTGAGGTTAATCTACTAAAGTTAATAGCCGTATCCGATCTCTGCAGACGCTATTAAATAATGACTTTTGAAAAGCGAAATCCTTTTGACATTATTTTATGGGCAGCAGGCATGTGATTACTTGAGTCCGCGGGTTACTAGTTTTTAGTGCTTGGTAGTTTAATTCTTTTGATATTAAGGTATTAACTATCAGTTGTTGGTATGAAATAAATCGGAAATTATAAATCTAGCTTGCCTTGTATAGATATCGACCTACCAGCTAGATTCTGAACAATCAATGCAATTACATTCATCAAATTTCAAATATTTACGCTCAAAACTTGCCCTAGTTCGCACTACCTAAATCAGATTTGACGTATATTGCCGCCTATCTTAACTCCCTGTTGTATAGAGGTATTATGTCGTTTAGCAATTTTTTGGTAGTGGTGAAAGATCTGCAGAAGCGTGAATGGAAAGTGCAGAAGGAATTTGTTTATTACAGTGCTGAAAAACAACAGCGCATAGTCGTTAAACCTGGCTATGAAACGAATTTCTCGTCAATACCTAAATTGCTCTGGAAATTGATTGGTCTGCCAGGTGAGATCTGCGCTGAAGCCTCCGTTATATACGATTACATCTGTACCAATTTGACGTTCCGCTTTACCAAGCGAGAAGCCGATGAAATCTTTCGTGAAGCTATGGGTGAGCTGGAGGTGGGTTATATCCGCCGCAATTTAATGTATGCGGCTGTAAGGATTGGGGGGCGTGGTAACTGGTGAAGGCGCACAATACTTTTAGTGTGAATAATTTGTTAACAATACCGCCTTTACGCTATTGGCATATTGGTGGTCTTTTATTGCTACTCAGTTTTACTAGCCATGCAAATACATTCGCTGTAGAGAATTTTAAACTCAAAGAACGTTTTGTTTATAAAGCTGATGAGGAAGATATCTGGACGGTTTTAGCAGACCACGGTGTGGTTTATGGTGATTGTGAGGATTATGCGCTAACCCTACAAAAGCAGGTGGGTGGCCAGCTTTGGTACGTGAAAGCCAGGGACCAGCAGGCGCACATGATACTGTGCCTTCATAATCAGTGTGCCGATAATCTACAGGCAGACATATTCACGTTAGACCCAACAAGGTTTGATGCTCTTGTTCGGGTGTATCCAAAGAATTAGCTAGTTTTGAATTCAATGGGTTTTTCATTGTGGTCATAAATCACATAACGATCAATACCATTGCCGGTTTCCACATCGTTGGCCATTTTCTTTAAGTAAGGCTCGGGATCTTCTGTTGCGGGGGCTTTCCTGACTTTGGCGAAAGTAACTACTGTTGCTTTGGCGTTATCGGGTTAAAATGTGCTTCTTTCGTTTAAAGACGCTGCTATCTTGAAAACCCCCGCTAAGAAACGACAGCACGGTAAGGCTGTACTTAAAACCGTGAATAAGACTGTCTTAAAGACCGCATCCCTTCATCCCCGAAACCCCCATGGGGGCCGCTACGATTTACACGCACTGAGTAAAACCTGCCCAGAGTTAAAGGCTTATCTCCGGCCTAACCCCAAGGGGGATAACACCATCGACTTTAGTGATGAGATGGCAGTGCTGTGTTTAAACAAGGCGTTGTTGGCTCATTATTACCAGGTAGAGAACTGGCAGATTCCTGCGGGCTATCTGTGTCCACCGATTCCGGGGCGAGCCGACTATATACATTATCTCGCTGATCTTCTGGCTGATTGTCGCCAATACGACCCGAATGATATGCCGGCGAAGGATAAATCAGGGAATGTACCTACCGGTAAACAGGTTAAGGTGCTGGATATAGGGACGGGTGCTAACTGTATTTACCCCATTATTGGTAGTCAAAGCTATGGTTGGCAGTTTGTGGCTACGGATATAGATCCTGTTTCAGTTAAAGCGGCGACTGTGATTGTGCAATCCAATACCTGTTTAACTAAGTTGATTCGATTACAACACCAGATAGACAGTCAGGCAATCCTTAAGGGAATGATCACGGATAAAGACAGGTTTGATCTTACTCTCTGTAACCCCCCATTCCATGCGTCCATGGCAGAGGCGCAGGCCAGTAGTCAGCGTAAGTGGCAGAACTTGAGCAAAGGTCGGTCAGGCAAAAAAAGAGATAAGGCTGCCTATAAAGGTAGAGAAGTGGCTGTTAATAAAGGCGAAGTAAAGCTGAATTTTGGTGGGCAACAAGCTGAGCTCTGGTGCACAGGTGGAGAAGTGAGCTTCTTAAAACGCATGGCTAAAGAGAGTATGGATTTCGCCGAACAGGTTTGTTGGTTTAGTAGTCTTGTCTCAAAAGAAGATAATGTTCGTCCCATTAAGAAGTTGCTGTCTCAGTTAGGTGCGCATCAGATTAAGGTGGTTAAGATGAGCCAGGGGCAAAAGATAAGTCGGCTTATTGCTTGGAGCTTTTTAACGGCAGAGCAGCAAAAAAATTGGGCGTTAGAGCGCTGGAGTTGATGGTGTTTATTGTGAGTGTTATTGCTGCTGAGCTTGCATCCCTTGTGTCCGTAAAAACTTCCGGTATTCCCCTGGCGCCATATTATAGTGTCGCTTAAAAATGCGATGAAAGTGGCTTAGGTTAGAAAATCCGGCGTCATAGGCGACTTGGGTTACACCTAGATCACTGGTGGCTAATGTAGTTGCTGCAGCATTAGATCTTAACTTCAAACAGTACTCCATTAAGCTCATCCCTGTGTGCTTTCGAAAATGACGCGAAAACACGGAGCGCGACATATTGGCTTTCGCGGCTAAGGAGTCTGTTGAAATATCGGCGACAAAATTTTTCTGCAGCCACTGAGTAATTTCTTCCATCGGATTGTGCTGGTCATCGTTGTGGTTTGATGCGTTTCCGACACAGCTCATACAATGTAAAACAATCAGTTGATTAAACAGAGCGGCAAATAATTCTTGTGCCAGTGGTGAGGTAGACTTAATTGCTTTTTGGATTTTAGCACTGACCTCTAACACATCCCCGCTAACGCTGTGGCTCGGTTCGCTGGCTTGTGGCTTCGATAACACTTGTTGAATAAGGTTAGTGGCATTAGCGGGTAAGTATTGCTTGATTGATGAAGGTGCAATACAGATAAATAAGGTTTTGGCTGGAACCGTAGAAGTCGCTGTTAAGTGATGGGGGGTTCCACCAGGAATAAATAGCGTCCGCCCTGGGTAGTAATCATAGGCTGTGCCATCGATAAAAAAGGTACCGCTATCACTCAGGCAAACGACCAGTTCATGCAGGTCATGCTGGTGCGTTTCGGTGGTATCGCTGTGTGTTGCCGTTAAGCCCCAAAGCATGGATGTGTTCCTGGTTGTTTTTGGCTTGATATATATAGTTGACCCAATAGTACATGCATTTGGTTTAATGATACAAGAAATCCTAAATAAAGGTATATATCATATTTAGCTTCAAAATTTATATTACCCAATAGTATAGAATGGCTCGTGGCTGAAGCTGATCCTAGATATGGGTTGAGCTAATGACAATAGGAGTATGACTATGATTAAAGTGCACAATCTAGAGCATTCACGCTCTATGCGAATCGTGTGGTTGTTAGAAGAGTTGGAACTACCCTACGAAATTATCCAATACCAACGGGATCCTGTGACTAAGTTGGCGCCAGAGTCGCTGAAAAAGATTCACCCGTTAGGTAAAGCACCTATAGTTCAGGCGGGTGAGGTTACCCTCATAGAGTCAGGAGCGATTGTTGACTATATGGTGAGTTGTTATGGGGATGGGCGTTTGGCGCCGTCAAAGCACAATACAGATTATGCGACTTACTTGCAGTGGCTACATTACGCTGAAGGTTCGGCTATGCCTCCGCTGGTGTTTGGGCTTATTACCCAAATTACTGAAACCAAGGCTGAGATGCTTTCCGCTGTGATTAAGCATTTTATTGATACTCACCTGAGTTACATGAATGATGCGTTGGCGCTACAAACGTATTTTGTGGGCGAGCAGTTTACTGCGGCTGATATCATGATGGGCTTTGTGATTGAATCCGCTGATGGTAGTGATACACCGGGCTTTAAACGGTCTTCTTTGCTAGGGGAGTACGCTAATCTACAGGGATATCTTAAACAAATTCGATCACGCCCGGCTTATTTACGGGCTATGAAAGCAATTGGTGAAGAAGCGTTGTCGGAAAACTTGTTGAATAAAGAGGAAGGTGAAACTGTGCCCTCTTGACGATTTTATAGTGACTAATATGATGGCTACATGATGAGTATGGGGCGTACATGAGTCCTTGTTAGAGCACTAAGTAGGGTTTATCTGTGAGCTATTAGATACACGCTAAGGTTAGTTGCCGTATTGATCTATGCTTATAGTGTTCTATTGATTTTATTGAGTGCATCATCAATTTCCGGTTCAGTGACAGAAAGACCTAACGTGGATTTTAGAATAGCGCGGATTCAAATCTGAAGAGCAAACAATATAAAGGATGCAGTGGATGTTAAAGCGGGTCTCACTAGGTTTACGGTTATGCGTAATTCACGTTTTGCTGATAGTAGCATTTAATAGCTTGGCTACCGACTTTGTCGTCGAAGTGGTAGATCAAAATGGTGACCCGATTAGTGACGCTGTTGTGGTGAATCTTGCGAGTATTATTTCAAATAATAAGGGAACTGTTAATAAGGGGGCTGTGGAGGGGCTTGTGGATGACGTTGTAAATAGCGCTACAGATGGTGCTGAGAATAGCCAGTCTGCTGTGATGGATCAGGTGAATAAGTCATTTGTACCCCATGTGCTGGCGGTGGAGAAGGGTCGGTCTGTGTCATTTCCGAATAGCGATAATATTCGTCATCATGTCTATTCGTTCTCGCAGGCCAAGCGATTCGAAATTAAGCTGTATGCTAATCGGCCAAAAGCCCCGGTAGTTTTCGATACGGCAGGTGTGGTGGTGCTAGGGTGCAATATCCACGACAGCATGATTGGTTACATTTTTGTCTCAAAATGGTCCGATTATGTGGTCAGTGATAAACAGGGTTCGGCTGTCTTAGGTCAGCAAGAAGAGATGCCTGAGAAAATATTGGTTTGGCATCCGTGGACTAAAAACCCTGAACAGCCACTTGAGATTGCTATTAAGCCTTCCGATGAAGGCTATGAGCAGGGTAAGTATCAAGTTGTGTTGAACATTACCAAGCCAAAGAAAAAAACCGGTTTCAAAAAATACAGAAGGTAATTGTGCTAAGACGATGAAAATCAGTCTGCGAAATAAAATATTACTGCTTTTTTTAGGTCTGTTGGTCGTCAGCGCAGTTGCGACCATTGGTGCTGTGTTCTTAGCCACCAATAATAATGTTGCGGTACAGGCAGAGGAAAAGCTTTCTGTTGGGCAACGAGTGTTTGAACAGCTGATAGTAGAGCGCGGCAATCAATTATTTGATTCGGCAGCGGTGTTGGTCGCTGATTTTGGTTTTAAAGAGGCAGTGACTTCCCAAGACACGGCAACGATTCAGTCTGCACTCGAGAATAACAGCGCGCGTATCAATGCAGATTTGATGATGCTACTAGCCTTGAACGGGCAGGTAATTGCTACCAGTGTTGATACTCAGAATTCAACGACAAACCTAAGCATAAACTCAGAACCAACTAAAGCGTTGGCTGTTAAAACAGCTGTGCCTTTTTCGTTTTCTGAGTTATTGACTGAGGCTGAGGAAGAAGGCGGTTTATCCCGTATAGTGTTGCTCAATGGAAAAATCTATCAACTGGTTATGCTGCCAGTGGAGGCACCCATTGCAGTCGCTTGGACCATTATCGGTATGCATATCGATAATGATTTCGCCAATCAGTTGAAAGAATTAACCAATTTGGAAGTGACTTTTCGGGGAGAAGCTAAAGTCGGTTCTAATGTCGGGGCTAAAATCAGTGCACCGGCGGAAGTGTCAACACTAATAGATGCAGCAACGATCCATCGCATCAAGAACGATAGTGATTCGATGTACTTGAAAGTAGAAAGCCATAGCCAACATTATTTGACCTTACCCGTAGCATTGGCGAATACCGATCAATATCAGGTTGATGCGCTGTTGAGTACATCACTCACTGAAGCATATGCCCGTTTCTCGCCACTGAAGTTACAGATGCTGTTAATTGCTAGTGCTGCATTATTGCTATCGGTAATAGGCGCTTTTTTCATATCACGTAACGTCACACGTCCTATTAGCAAATTGGTGGAAGCCGCTCGCAGAATTAGTACGGGCGACTATCAACAACCGATTAAAGTTCGGCAGCAGGCAAGTGATGAAATAGGTGTTTTGAGCGAGAGTTTTCAAACAATGCAGCAGGGTATTGCTGAGCGGGAAGAGCAACTCACATTCCAGGCCTTTCACGATAGCCTTACCGGTGTAGCCAATCGAACGTTATTTGCTAAGCGTTTAGCAGAGTTATTGCAGTCATTTGATAACAGCCCCATTACGGTATTACGTCTTAACGTTAACCAATTCAAGCAGGTGAATGACACCTTTGGCTATAACGTAGGAGATTCATTGCTCAAGTCTGTGGCTGATATTTTGGTGAAGTATTCCGGTGATATTCATCTAACGGCTAGACTCAGTGCTGATGAATTTGCGTTATTGCTGCCAGGTACAGGAGAAGCGCAAGTATTGTCTCGGATGGTGGAATTACAGGAAAAAATTCAACAGCCGTTGACGATTGCAGACGTTAATATGAAAGTCAGTGTCAGTATTGGTAGCGCGTTATTTCCAGAGCATGGTGATGAGCCGGAACAATTACTACGGCGAGCAGAAATAGCGCTCAGCCGTGCCCAGGATCAGAAACTACCCTACGTTTGCTATCAGCAAGGGCAAGACGAAAGTCATTTACGGCAAATAGCATTAGTCAGCGAACTTAAGATAGCGTTAGAGAATAATCAACTGCAGCGCCTCTACCAACCCAAGGTTGATCTGCAAGCAGGACGGGTGACACAGGTAGAAGCTTTGTTGCGTTGGATTCATGATGACTATGGTTTTGTGTCACCGGAAGAGTTTATTGGACTCGCAGAGCAGTCGGGATTGATGCCACTATTAACCGAGTGGGTCTTGCAGGCGGTTTTTTCACAGGCTTATCGTTGGCAGCAAGCGGGAACGGATGTTGCGATAGCGGTTAATCTTTCGGCCTATGACTTGGTTGATGATTTTCCCGATAAGGTGGAAACCTTAATGCGTGCTGTTGGCGTCACTGCTGACAGAGTTATTATGGAAATAACTGAAAGTGCGGTTATGAAAAATCCCGAAGGTGCCATCAAGGTTTTACATCGTTTGCGTGAAATTGGACTTAAACTTTCAATTGATGATTATGGCACGGGGTATTCATCGCTTGCGCAACTGAAAAATATGCCAGTCGATGAACTTAAAATTGATAAATCCTTTGTGATGACATTAGCAGAGGATGACGATGATCAAGTCATCGTTAAGTCGACCATTGAATTGGCTCACAATATTGGTTTGACAGTGGTTGCCGAAGGCGTTGAAACTCTCAGTGGTTATCAATTATTGGAACAATGGGGGTGCGATAAACTTCAGGGTTACTACATAAGTCGTCCATTACCTGTCCAAGATTTTGAAACCTGGTTGATGGAGTACGAACATCCGGTGATTGAAAGCAGAATTGAAAATAAAGTTGAGAACAAAGCTTAGTAATTAAGAAATTTAAGGGTAAGCAATATTTTAGGCTATGGGGAAAGAATTATAAAAATGACAATGAATGTCAGCGAACTGTGTAACGTGAATGATCAAACAATAATCAGACTACGTTTGTTATTGCTTTTATTTATATCAAGTGCATTAACGCTTTCAAGTTCCTTCGTTCAGGCGGATGGGAAATTGTTAGGTACTGCGGGTGCTAGTCCCGTTGAAGGTGGCGGGGGTGGTGGCTTGATCCCTTGGGCTATGTTGGCTGGCTATGCCACACAGGATGAGTGGGCAGGCGTAGCGGCTGTCAGTCATACTGATATGACAGATTTTAGGATGAATTCACTCAGCGTAGCGGCGAATTATCACGACCGAGTAGAGCTTTCCTTTGGGAGAATTGATTTTCGTAGCAAGGCTGGTGGTGACGTTACCCGGCAAAATGTGGCTGGTTTAAAGGTGCGTTTACTGGGTGACCTGATTTACGGCGATGAACCCGTGGTTAGTGTCGGTGTGCAATATAAATCGTTACTGGATACGGACACCGCTCGTGCCAGTGGCGCTAAGGACACTACAGGGACGGATTTTTATGTCAGCGCGGCTCGGGTATGGTTGGACGGGCTTGTAGATCGAACTGTGCTGCTGAACGCAAACCTGCGCAACACTGAAGCAAACCAATTGGGACTGTTGGGTTTTGGTGGGGATGAAGGTGGTCGTGAATGGTTGTTTGAAGGTGCTGCTGCTGTGTATCTCGATCGTTATTGGGCCGTAGGTGTAGAGTATCGAGAAAAACCCGACAACCTTTCTGCGCTCAGGGAAGAGGATTGGGCCGGTATTTTTGTCGCGTATTTTCCGTCTAAGTCTGTGTCAGTGACAGCAGCCTATTTAAATCTTGGTGATGTTGCTGGTGAAAGTAACCAGAGTGGCATGTATCTGTCGACACAGGGTTCGTTTTAAGCAGGTGTCTATTTTTTACTAAGAGTTGTTTTATGAAAATACTGGGATTAGTAACATTTCTTTCGCTGTTTGTTCTATTTGTTGTGGGTTGCCAAAGCATTGGTTTGAAAGAGAGAGGACTGCAAGAACAGGAAGTTCAAGGGACGCATGTACAGGATGACAGACTTTATCGCGATTTGGGCGGACTACAGGGTATTGAGAGTTTGGTTGATTTGGCAATAGAGAAGATTCAAAACGATCCCAGGGTGTTTCACCATTTTGACGGCACCAATTGGGATCGATTCCGCGAAAAACAAATTGAACATATTTGTGTTTTAGCGGGTGGCGGTTGTACATACACCGGCGACACCATGATAGATGTTCATACAGGAATGAATATTAACGAAGCTGAGTTTAATGCGATTGCAGACAATATCTATCGTTCTATGGAAAAGTTGGATATACCTGTTGGTGCTCGCAACAGATTATTGGCTATCCTCGCTAGAATGCGAGGGGAAGTCATCTACCGTTAGTTTTTTTGAGAGTTTAGGAATGAGCAAGGTAAGAATGGTTTTTGATATGAGATTTTGAATTTTGCATTAGCTCAAACTCGACCTGACTCGTTGACACTGTATTGTTAGATACAAATAAACAGTCCGCAACTCATAGCAGACTATTCAATTCAATATAGGTCTGATTTGGGCGGTGTCGGATAATAATATTTACATAGAGTATTTTACTGCTATTCATATAAGTAAAATTTTTACTAGCGAGCCAAAGCATGTGGTTTACTGGTTGCCTGCATCAGAATTAACAAATGAGAAAATTGATTAATTCAAAGAATATAGATTGAAGTCAGAAGGTCGTATAAAAAATTCATGAAGATCATGAATTTAGCATTGATGAATTTATGAAGGACTTTGAAGGTGATATGGGTGGCGTATAAATCGTGCGATAGCCGCGACTTATCCTTATTCGTTCAACAAGAAAATCATGTCGCCCACAAAGAGCATGGACTGTGACTGTGAAGCTCTGCATTTTCGTTCGTGCTACAGTCGGTCGCATATTTAGACGTATGTGGGACTAAGTCGAGGTCTTTTTGAAGAAATGTGGTGTAATTGGAATAAGCTTAGAGAATTACCCTGACAGCCACCTTAGTGCTACCCACTATAGTGTTACTACGAATTAACTAGACGCAATAAGTGGTTTTTATGCAACCTTTTAATACTCAATTTACCTTATCTAGAGATTACCTTGCTGAGTGTTTTGATCAGTCTTTACCCTATGGTAAAAATGCCAAGCCAAATTTTCACTTTCC
>Ga0105352_1001779_pt1 | contig 10752 bp, 10 predicted proteins | sample EN8Hudsemesocosm_FD_83507 | JGI IMG/M metagenome (GOLD analysis project Ga0105352, IMG submission 83507) | Methane-oxidizing microbial communities from mesocosms in the Hudson Canyon - EN8B Hudson Canyon | ecosystem: Environmental > Aquatic > Marine > Cold seeps | place: Hudson Canyon...
CCCATTTTGTGAAATTGCCGTAGAAGAAGCGGTACGTTTAAAAGAAAAGGGCGTAGCAAGCGAAGTTATCGTCGTTTCTATTGGACCTAAAGTTGCTCAAGAGCAAATACGTACGTCTTTAGCGCTAGGTGCTGACCGTGGTATTTTGATTGAAACTGATGAAACAGTTCAGTCTTTACAAGCAGCTAAATTATTTAAGGCTGTTGTAGACAAAGAGCAACCACAACTGGTTATTCTTGGAAAGCAAGCAATCGATTCAGATAACAACCAAACAGGCCAAATGCTTGCAGCGTTAGCTGGCATGGGTCAGGGAACATTTGCTTCTGAAGTAGTTGTTGATGGCGATAAAGTAAACGTAACACGTGAAGTTGACGGCGGTTTAATGACTGTTGCACTTAACTTACCAGCAGTTGTAACAACTGATTTACGTTTGAACGAGCCTCGTTACGCATCGCTTCCAAACATCATGAAAGCTAAGAAAAAGCCGCTTGAAATGACTACTCCTGCTGATTGGGGTGTTGATATCGCTGCTAGCTTACAGATTACTAAAGTTGAAGAGCCAGCAACACGCTCAGCCGGCATTAAAGTTGCCGACGTAGCTGAACTAGTTGACAAACTTAAGAACGAAGCGAAGGTGATCTAATATGAGTATTCTAGTAATTGCAGATCATGACAACGCAAGCATCAAGCCCGTCACTTTAAATGTTCTTGCTGCAGCAAAAGCAATTGGTGGCGACATCGACGTGCTAATTGCTGGCGAAGGTTGTGGCGCAGCAGCAGAAGCTGCGGCAAAAGCTGAAGGCGTTGCTAAGGTTTTAGTTGCAGATAATGCAGCATACGGCCATTCACTAGCAGAGAACCTTTCTCTTTTAGTTGCAGACTTAGGCAAAGGTTATTCTCACGTTATTACTTCAGCTGGCACAACAGGTAAGGATTTCCTTCCTCGTGTTGCGGCACTACTTGATGTTGCTCAGATTTCTGACATCATCCGCGTAGAGTCTGCTGATACTTTTGTTCGCCCAATTTATGCGGGCAACGCAATCGCAACGGTACAGTCTTCAGATAGCATTAAAGTGATCACTGTTCGTGGTACTGGATTCGACCCTGTATCTGCGGAAGGCGGCTCTGCATCAGTTGAAGCAATTGATAACGTTCAAGACGCTGGTATCTCATCATTTGTTGGTGAAGAAATGGCTAAGTCTGACCGTCCTGAGTTAACTGCTGCAAAAATCATCATCTCTGGTGGTCGTGGCATGCAGAATGGCGACAACTTCAAGATTCTTGAATCAGTTGCTGACAAGCTTGGCGCTGGCGTTGGTGCATCTCGTGCAGCAGTTGATGCTGGCTTTGTTCCTAACGATATGCAAGTTGGCCAAACAGGTAAAATTGTTGCTCCTGATCTTTATATTGCTGTTGGTATCTCGGGTGCGATTCAGCACTTAGCGGGCATGTCAGGCAGTAAAGTTATTGTAGCGATCAACAAAGACGAAGACGCTCCGATCTTTTCGGTAGCTGATTACGGCCTTGTTGCTGACTTATTTGAAGCCGTTCCTGAATTGGATGCTGCGCTTTAATTAGTTACACGCTTTAAGAAAAAAGGCATTGTGAAAACAATGCCTTTTTTTTGCCTTCAAATTGACCAACAACCACCATTAACACTCTATTATTTTTAGCAGTTAAAAACTAAAAAAGACGCCATCACTCCAAACACCAAATTTTTCAATACCCTCTCCATCGCTAGCATCGACAACCAGCTCAGCGAGTTCATAATAAACCTGACGACTAACCAAAGCACTTAGCTTATCGCGCACCCTTACATAAGGTGAGGGCTCATTTTTCTGGTTATACTTAACCGTTAACGAATGCGAATTAGAAAGCAAAAATGCATCACCAACATTCGTCGAAAAGTAAATTTTCTGAGCTTCACCCTCGCCTTCCACATCCATCATACAAACAACAAACGGCACATCATCAACAGTGATCTTCATCTTTTCAACAGGCGTGACCAAAAAGTATCCTTGATCATCTCTCCTTAAAATACCTGAGAACAACTTAACAATAGACTGCCGCTCCATTTCATTGCCCTGATAAAACCAAGCTCCATCCTTAGCGATACGGATATCAATTTCGCCTTCTCGCTCAGGATGCCAGTCATTTACTGGCGGTAGTTTTTTCCCTTCACCTACCAATACCCGAATTTCCGCCGCAAAATCAGGTAAACGATTTCCTGCTGATTCTAATGTATCGGTCATTTTAAAGCCCTCGTTGCCATTCCTGCCTTAATGGAATCGCCCCATTCAAGGCCAGATCAATTTGATTCAACATCGCTTGCTTATCCCTACCTAAATCACCTTTTAACACCAAATAATTCGAGGCATGGTCTGAGCGAAATACCGTATCGCTTAATTCTAAATGACTTATAAAGGTTCGAATTTCATGAAACAAATCATTTTGCTCAAGTGGCTCATAGTCACCATTAAATCCTGCCCGAAAGCGATCGTCACCCATTGGAAACGATACCACTAAGGTAGACACAAACTCTGGCTGAGTATCATTCATTAACTTAGCGGTATTAATGGCATGTTGCTCAGAGAATTTACGCCCACCCAAGCCATTTAAAATCATCACCGATGACTTTATGCCTGCCGCCTTTAATTTCAGTAGCGCTGCTTTAGATGTTTCAAAGGTCTCGCCTTTCTGAACACATTCCAACACCTTATCGTCACCTGATTCACACCCCACATAAACCATACTAAGACCAAGCGCTTGCAACTCGGCTAATTCTTCAACGGTCTTTTTCTTGATATTTCTGGGCAAACAGTAAGCCGTCACCCGCTCTCGCTGTGGAAAGTATCGATTAATGCACTCCAGAATTTCTTTTAAGCGCCTAAAGGATAAGGTCATTGCATCGCCATCGGCCAAAAAGAAACGCTTCATATCAGGCATTTTTGCAGCGACAGCTTTCACCTCTTCCTCAAGCTCAGATATTGCTTTCGGTTTGAATTTCTTTTGAGGAGCTGTGTACATTTCACAAAATGTACACTTATTGTACGAACAACCATTAGAAACCTGAAGGATCAACGATCGTGCTTCTGAAGGAGGTCTAAAAACAGGTTCTATGTATTCTATTGGTAAATAATTCATATATATTTAAATCAAATAGTTTAAGTCAACGAGGCATTGGTAATGGAAAAAATCATTATACGCCCAATCAGTCGCTACCGGAAATTAACAAAATATATACACCCAATACGGTTAACACCTTGCATCAGACAAGACATAAGAAGCGAAACCAAGCCCGCATAGCTATTTGGGCTTTATACTCATTGATTTATAACCATCTATAGACTATTAATTTATAGATGGTTACGCCTTTAGTAGATAAATATCACATTAGCTAAAAGCTCAATTTATTATTTCAATGCACCCCACATTCATGCACACAGGGAAAGATCGATGCCTAGTGTTATCGTCAAACGTTTTTCAATAATTCTATTTGTTATTTCTGCACTTACATTACCAGTTCAAGCTAGCTCAGAAACATTATACTTGGGAAGTATTGGCGATGACGCAGATGAAGAAATCAAAGAATTTCAGAGCTTAGCAAACTACCTTAAAAAACATCTCAAGCAAGATGGCATTGACGATGTCAAAACAGTTGTCGCTAGTAATAAAGCTTCGATGGCAAACTTCATTTCAACCGGCAAGGTCCACATTTACATAGATAGCCCTTTCCCAAGTATGATCATAGCGGAAGAAGCAGGTAGCACTATTTTTTTGCGTCGCTGGAAAAAAGGTGTCGCGGAATACCACAGTGTGATTTTTTCACGAAAAGATAGCGGCATTAATTCTTTAGAAGCCATAAACGGTAACATCATCGCCTTTGAAGACCCTTTCTCTACATCATCTTATTTTTTACCTAAAACCTCTTTATTGGAGAAAGGTTTCGAATTAAAGGAAGTATCACTAGGAAGCCGAGTTGATGCAGACAAAATTGGTTACTTATTTAGTGATGATGACCGAAATACAATGCTCTGGGTATTAAGAAAAAAAGTTCCTGTTGGCGCAATGAACAGAGCGGGCTTCGAAAAATACGCCAAGAAAAGAATCAAAGATTTACAAATTATAGGAACAAGTTTATCAGTGCCACGTCACGTTGTTAGTCACAGCACCAAGGTTTCACAAAAACATGTGAATAGAATCAAGGAAATCCTAACCAAAATGCACCTTTCAGAAGAAGGTAAAGCCGCATTAGCAAGCTTCTCTAAAACCAAAAAATTTGATAACTTCCCCGGTGGCGCTGAGAAACACCTAGACCCTTTACAAACACTTCTGAAATACAAGTAGCCTATAAAAATGAGATTTGGCCTTCGCTTAAAGCAAGCACTTTATATATTTTTGGTTTCGATAGTGATTAGCGCGGTGATTACCGTATTTGCTGCCATAAACCAAAAACAAACTATTCAGCATGAATTTTTAGCAAAGGGCCATAGCCTTTCACATCTACTCTCAGCAACTCTCGTGTCGCCCCTATATGAGCTTAAAGTGGATCAAATTGATCGATTACTTTCGCATGTATTAAATGCAGAGGATATCAAACGTACTTTTGTTTTGGACCAGGAAAGCTATATTTTAGCCGACGGTACAGAAGCAAACTCATTTAGCGATGAACTGATTTATGACGTTATTCGAGGTATTCCAACAGGAAAAATTACTTTGAGTGATATTGATTTGGAAAACAATCAAACTCACTTGATTACGTCACCGGTTCTAGCTGCCTCAGGTGAGTATTTAGGCGCATTAGTCATTGAGTTATCACTAGAAAGAACGAATCAGGCAGTTCTATCATCAGTCTATAAAATGGCGGTTATTTCGTTTATTGCCACCCTACTAGCGTTAGCGCTAGCTTATGTTACGGCAAGCCTGCTAGTAAAACCTATTATTGAAATAAAGCATGCAGCAAAAAAAATCGCTAAAGGCAACTTTAACACCGTCATTAATAGCCAACGTAAAGACGAACTTGGAGACCTAGCACGCACCATTGATCAAATGGCATTAAGCCTCAAAACTACAACTGTATCCAAAGATTATATCGATCTGATTATTCACACGATGCCGGATGGCCTCATGATATTGGATCAACAAGGCAAGATTAAGCAAGTAAACCCCTATATTACTCAATTATTTGGCCAACCATCTGAAGCATTAATGGGGCTAACCTTCAGAGATCTATGCCTCCCACAAAGTAATAACAAAGCAAGCACCAACGAGATGAATTCAGTATTTCATGGTGAATATGAGGTCAAATTAAAAGATCTGCACTTTCCTGTTCGTATCGCGATGGAAGAGTTTGAAAGCGCCAGTGGACAAGTTGAATCATTGATTGTGTTACATGATATTCGTCAGCAAAAAGCGCTGGAGTCAGAACGACAGTCAGCCTTGGAAAAAGCAAAAGAATCGGTGCAGCTAAAATCCGATTTTCTCGCGAGTATGAGCCATGAAATTCGCACACCTATGAATGGTGTCTTGGGTTTGTTGCGTTTATTGTTAAATGAACCGCTTACTGAACAACAGAATCGCTATATCACGCTCGCCTTATCAAGTGCTGACAGTTTACTCACGCTACTAAATGACATATTAGATTTCTCCAAAATTGATGCTAATAAGCTAAGCCTAGAGGAAGTCGACTTTAATATTGGTACATTATTAGGCGATTTTTCAGAAGCGATGGCCCATCTTGCACAAAAAAAGGGTCTGGAATTAATTCTGGATCAGAGCGGTATTCACCAAACACATGTCAGAGGCGACCCTAATCGATTCAAGCAAATTCTGAGCAATTTGGTTGGCAATGCCATAAAATTCACAAATTCAGGTGAAGTCGTCATCCAAATTTCTATTGAAAGAATTAATAACGAAATATTACGCTGCTCAGGAAAGATTACAGATACAGGCATAGGAATCCCTCATGATAAAATTGATGCTTTATTCGAGGCATTTACTCAGGCAGATGCCTCAACTACCCGACAATATGGTGGTACGGGCTTAGGGCTAGCCATTGCTAATCGGCTTTGCCAAAAAATGGGCAACGCGCCAATACAAGTCGACAGTATTTTAGGTGAAGGCAGCTGCTTTAAGTTTGAGCTGGACTTTACCAATAGCGCTCAATCAAAAGCGGTAAAGCCTAAGGTTTCTTTAGAAGATAAAACAATTTTAATTGTCGATCATAACCAACACAGCTCGAAAGCCATTTGTAATCAGCTTCAATATTGGGGAGCAGCGGTCACACAAGTAGATGATACCAAGAGTGCTCTTGACCTACTTAGTTCAAATGAGCATAAAGCTAATCAACACCAAGAGGCCAATTCTGAATTTCATATGGTGCTCATCAACCGAGACATGCCCCACATGGACGGTTGTGAGTTTGCCAAAGCAATACATAAAGACACCAAACTAAGCGCCCTACCCTTAATTATAATGACCGCTATTGAGCCTCATGAAGGCGAGAACATAGCTTTTTACAAAGAGCTAGGGTTCATTACTAGCTTTCAAAAGCCAGTGACACTTGCAGATTTATCAAACGCGACAGCGTTGGCTCTTAAAGTTACACTCAATAGTGATTCAAACAGTCATGAACTTGCATCACCCCAAAAGAAAAATGAACATGACTTAGCGAAAGTCCGTGTTCTTTTAGTTGATGATGTGATGATAAATCAACTTATTGCCGTCAGTATGCTAGAAGAACTGGAATGCGAAGTCGATGTAGCAGAAGATGGCATAAAAGCTCTCGAAGCATTAAACAATACGACAGATAATAAACCTTACCAACTCATATTTATGGACTGCCAAATGCCTAACATGGATGGTTATGAAGCCACCTGTCAAATCCGCGCGAGTGCGGGCGGTGCACGCCACACACAAACGCCTATTATCGCGATGACAGCGAATGCGATGAAAGGTGACAGAGAGCATTGCCTTGAAGTGGGCATGAGCGACTATATTAGCAAGCCAATCGACCCCGAAATATTAAAGGAAAAACTAACTTTCTGGTTAGATAAGATTGCAACCAATGACACACTATAAACTTTCACAAAATTTAAACCAAGGCATGATTATGCAAAATTTTAATGAGCACTTCCCTCAAGATCCATCAATTTGCTACTTAAACCATGCAGCCGTTAGCCCTTGGCCTTTATGCACCACCAATGCACTCACTGATTTCGCTAAAGAAAACTCAGTATTTGGTGCCACCAATTATTTAAAATGGCTTGAGACAGAACAACAGCTCAGGGCACGCTTAGCCAAACTCATTAACACCCACGATACCGATGAAATAACACTCGCTAAAAGCACTTCTGAAGCCTTATCTATAATTGCTTATGGCATTGACTGGCAAGCGGGTGACGAAGTCATTATTAGTAGCCATGAATTTCCATCAAATCGTATTGTTTGGGAGTCTTTAGCTCAATTTGGGGTAAAAACGGTTATTGCTGATTTTCCAACTTTATCCTCAATAGCAGACCCCATTCACTGCATAAAAAATTGCATCACTCAAAATACGCGCTTGATATCGATTAGCTCTGTTCAGTATGCATCCGGTTTACGTATTGACTTAGATGCGCTTAGCCAACTCTGTCAAAAGCAGAAAATACTATTTTGTGTTGATGCTATTCAAAGTTTAGGCGCCATCCCTTTCGACCAGAGCAAGATTCAAGCAGACTTTATTGTGGCTGATGGCCATAAATGGATGATGGCGGCTGAAGGACTCGCTTTACTTTACATAAAAAAAGACCAGCAAAACAAACTTAAATTGAGCCAGTTCGGCTGGCATATGATTAAAGATAAAGGGAACTATGGCGCAAGTGAATGGGAGCCTGCAAACGATGGCACTCGCTTTGAGTGCGGCAGCCCTAATATGCTCGGTATTCACACGTTAAATGCAAGCCTAGGCCTTATTCATGAAATTGGAATACAAACCATTGCCACTGAACTTGATAATCGTATGAGCTATTTAACAGAGCAATTAAATGAAATCAACGGATTAACAATATTATCGCCCGTTGAGAACGCTTTACGCGGGGGAATCATCACATTTAGAATTGACCATACAGATTCGAACAAATTGTATATAGCACTAATGAAAAAAGGGGTTATCTGCGCCTGCCGAGGTGGAGGCGTGAGATTTTCGCCACACTTTTATACGCCCAAAACCGTCATAGATGCTGCGGTCAGCTTACTTAAATCACTTTTATAAATGGCCTATTCACGGGGAGCCCGCGTAAATAGTTTTACGCGGGAAGATTCAAGCTCTAGCGGGTTGAAAGTTTCCAATAATGGTACCCATTCCCTGCTCTGCCATGTCACAGTCTACCACCACAATTTCACTAGTGACGTAAGGGTGTGCAAGATAAATATTTCCTTCGCAAAGTAAGCTCACTAATTCACCGACAAGCGGCTGGTGAGAAACAATCAACACACATGCATCCGACTCAAGACTTTGCAGTTTCTTAAGCACTCTGTCAGCTTCGCAATCAGGTGATAAGAAGTTTTTGGTTTCAATTTCAAGCTCTAGCTTATCGGCATAAATGCAAGCTGTTTCATTGGCTCTTTTTAGGTCACTCGCCCAAATAATCTGCGCTTGCTTTAGATCTGAAAGGTAATGATCTCGAAGCTTTTCTGTTTCCGAAATTCCCGCTGCGGTTAGTGGCCGCGCCCGATCACTCTCAGCATCAAAAGAAGCTTGCCCATGCCGTCCGATAAATAACTTCATTCCGACCCCTACTCAAAATACAAATTCAACTTGTAAATATACCATTAGTCATAAATCAAAATAGAATACTATTAAGCATTAGGCCAATCTGAAAATGGGAACGGTTTTTCCTCACTCACATAACCCACATATTCGGCTATCTGCTTCACATAAACACCTAAACTCGCCGAAAATTGCTGTAAACTTTGGTTTGGACCATCATAAAATATATTTAGCAGCGTTTGTGAAATAGCCACTAGAAGAAGTAAAAAATGACATAAGCCAAAAATAAAATAATAAAATATGACGTAAAGTATTCTAATCAATTTGTGCTCTTCAAAACTAGCCATATCTATACATCATCCTTTGATAAAGTAAATTCCACGTCTGAATTCTGCTCACCGGCCATAAGATGCTTAATCACATCTGATAAGGGAACTTGTTTATAAATCATTTGATATAAGCCTTGAACGAGCGGCATATAAATATCGTTTTCATCGGCATATCGCTTAACTTGTACGAGCGTATTCACCCCTTCTGCCACTTCACCTAACTCTTCTACCGCCTCATCAAGTGTTTTACCCGAACCAAAAGCATAACCAACTCTGTAATTTCGGCTCAGAGGGGAGCTACACGTTGCAATCAGATCTCCAACCCCAGACAAACCTAAAAAAGTCATCGGGTTTGCGCCTTGTTTTTCTGCAAAACGACCCATTTCTGCAAGGCTACGCGTCAACAACATCGCGGTGGTATTTTCTCCCAGTTTTTTCGCTGCAACAATGCCCGCCATAATGGCATAAATATTTTTTAACGCACCGCCCAGTTCAACTCCGTATATATCAGCACTCGCATAAACACGAAAGTAAGAACAACCTAACGCACTTTGAACGGCCTGCCTTAAAGCGGAATCTTCACTCGCAATAACGGTTGCGGTTAACTCATGACGCGCTATTTCTTTCGCCAGATTTGGCCCTCCCATTACACCACGTGAGCATTCAGGCAGTTCATGCTTAAGAATATCACTCATTAAATTTAAAGTGCCCGGTTCAATACCTTTGGTCGTGCTAATAACGCATTGATCAGGTTTAATAATGCCCTTCACACTCTTAACGACTTCGCGAAAAGATTTACTGGGAACGGCAAAAAAAACAAGTGAAGCGCCTTCTAGCGCTTTAGATAGGTCTGTCGTTGGTATGAGGTTTTTATGTAATATTAGGTCTGGAAGATATTTTTGATTTTTTCGCCCTACCCGTATTTCTTCAACAGCTTGTTCATTACGCATCCACAAGTGTGTTGTTACACCGTATTCAGCCGCGATGTTAGCGATAGCAGTTCCAAAACTCCCACCCCCTAAAACAGCAAGACGTTTACTATCAGACATTTATGTTCTCTTTTAGTCTTTATTTTTCAAGTAATTAAGCACACCGAAACATTAGCCTACACTTGAAGAAGCGTGCTCTTCAGCATCACACTCCAAAGCACCGACCAAATCTTTAAATTGCTCTCGATTGTGCTCGTTCAAATTCATCAATATTTTGTGTGCGCATAAAACATTCGTACGTAAAACTTCTTCGCTCATTTCTTGTGGCGCCAATTCAATCAAGGTTTGGTCTGTCAAAGCAGGTTCATCTAAAATTAGATAAACATTCTCAAACCCCATCGTCTCAATTATCCGGGTTATATCCGGATTAGTCGAAATTACGGATGGTAAAAAATGACTTTTGGCTTTTGCACGTAACGCCAACTTTACAAGTAACCCTAGCGTTGTGCTATCGATCAGAGTTGTTTCACTGAGGTCAACAACAACCGTTGCGAACTGAGGGTCCAGCGTCATCGCTTCAATCGAAGCATCGATCGTCGAACACAAGTTTAGTCGCACTTCGCCGACTAACTTCAGTACATAAACACCACTACACTCAGCTTGTAATATTTTACATCTGGACATCATAATTCAACTCTTCAATTATGCTATACACCTATTGATTCACTTCTCGCCGATTCTGGGG
>Ga0105352_1001783_pt1 | contig 10733 bp, 10 predicted proteins | sample EN8Hudsemesocosm_FD_83507 | JGI IMG/M metagenome (GOLD analysis project Ga0105352, IMG submission 83507) | Methane-oxidizing microbial communities from mesocosms in the Hudson Canyon - EN8B Hudson Canyon | ecosystem: Environmental > Aquatic > Marine > Cold seeps | place: Hudson Canyon...
CAAGCTTATAGTTCATTTGGTCTTATTTTCCTTGCTATGGCACAAAGGTAGGGTCGTCAGGGTGCTTCATGTTGTGGCCATTCAGGGAGCGTTTAAGTTTGTCAGTTTTCCTGGCGTTTTTAGCGAGGACTGTTTGAGCGCAGCGAGTTCCGCAGCAGCCAGGAAGACTGACAAACTTGCGACCGGCCACAACATGAAGCGCCCTGACAACCCGAATTATTGGCACAAATAACAAATAACAAATAACAAATAAAAGAACTCCCAACCAACCAAGCATGACAACGGAATACCTATGAGCACATCGACACAGACTGCAGTAGCCAAAATCAACAAGCCCGTGTTTATCGTATCCTCCGCCATAATATTTGTTCTAGTTCTCACCTCAGCCCTATTCCCCAAAGCCGCCGACCAAATCTTCAAACAAACACTCGGCACCATACTGACCAACGCCAGCTGGTATTACGTCAGCGTCGTCGCCATCATATTCCTAAGCATCGTATTCTTTACCTTCAGCCGTTACGGCGACATCAAACTCGGCCCCGACCACTCCGTTCCCAAATACAGCTACGGCTCCTGGATGTCCATGCTGTTCTCCGCCGGCATGGGCATTGGTATCATGTTCTTTGGCGTTGCCGAACCCGTCATGCACTATTTAAACCCACCCAGCGGCCAAGGAGAAAACATCGAAGCCGCCCGCGAAGCCATGAAAATCACCTTTTTTCACTGGGGCCTACACGCCTGGGCCATCTACGCCGTGGTCGGATTAATACTCGCCTACTTCAGCTTCAGACAAGGCCTACCCCTCACACTGCGCTCCGCCCTGCACCCACTCATTGGCGACAGAATCTACGGCCCCATTGGCCACGCCATCGACATCTTTGCCATCTTGGGCACCGTGTTCGGCGTTGCCACATCGCTGGGTTTAGGCGTCACGCAAATTAACGCCGGCTTCAACCACACCTTTGGCCTAAGCGAATCTGCGAACGTACAAGTGATGATAATCATCATCGTCACAGGCTTAGCCCTCATATCCGTGTTGTCAGGTTTAGACAAAGGCATCAAACGACTTTCTGAAATGAACCTGACCTTAGCCCTCATCATGGCCATCGCCATACTGTTCATTGGGCCCACCCTATTTTTAGTCCAGAGCCTAGTTGAAAATACCGGCGCCTACTTAGCCGAGATTGTCAGCACCACCTTTAAACTATTTGCCTACGAGCCCAACGACTGGCTGGGCGGCTGGACCATATTTTACTGGGGCTGGTGGATTTCCTGGTCTCCCTTCGTAGGAATTTTCATCGCTCGAATTTCTCGTGGGCGAACCATTCGTGAATTTTGTTTAGGTGTTACCCTAGTGCCCACCGCCATAACCCTGTTTTGGCTCACCGTCTTTGGCAACAGCGCCATTGACCTGATATTGAATCAGGGCCAACAAGCTTTAGGTGAGGCAGTCAATGCAAACACCGCAGTGGCCCTGTTCAAATTTTTCAATTACTTCCCATTTTCATCAATTCTTTCAGTCATTGCCGTACTCATGGTAGTGATCTTTTTTGTCACCTCCGCAGACAGTGGTGCACTAGTAGTCAACATGCTTGCGGCCAATGGCAACGAAAACACACCGCCCTGGCAGCGTATTTACTGGACCTGCACCATGGGCATTGTGGCAATCATCTTGCTGCTCGCAGGCGGCCTGGGGGCCTTGCAGTCGGCGGCGATCGCCACGGCTCTGCCCTTCTCCGTTATTCTCTTGCTCTCCATCTACGGCCTAACTCAGGCGCTGCGCATCGAAAACATCAAACGCAGCAGCTTACTCGACTCAATGAACACCACGCCTCCGGCCACCACCGGCAACGCTGAGAGAGACTGGAAGAGCCGACTGGAGAACCTGTCTCACGTCCACCAATCCGGGCATGTGGAAGACTTCATTAGAGGTGTTGCCTTAAAGAGCATGCGAAAATTAGCGGACGAATTTAGGCAGCATGGTCTCGAGGCAACCTTCAACAATGAAGACTCGGCCCTGCAATTGACCGTTGGCCCTGCAGACGAAAACGAATTTATCTATGGCCTACGGGTTCGCCGCCTAGACTCATCCGCGTTTCCACACAACGAAAGTAATGACCCCGCCGATGATGGCGAGCACTACCGCGCCGAAGTATTCCTCAAAGAAGGCGGAAAAAATTACGATGTGATGGGCTACAGTGGCGATCAATTGATTAATGACGTGCTGGACCAATATGAAAAGCATTTACATTTCCTTGCTCGCTTAAACTAAAGCTAGGATATTGCGATTATCTTAAACCCCAATGACTTATGAGTAAAAAATGACCCTCGAACAATTTTTAGTAGAATTAAGAAGCACACCAAGCACCATAGAATTTCAGCAGGTGATGGATATTATTGGACAGCACTACCACTACAGCGCTAGGGGTTTTCAAAATGGTCCCGACCTTCACAATGCCCCAGGCACCAATGAGGGCTCTTGTAAGATATTCGCGTTTGCGCAGCTAGAAGGCTTGTCTCAAGCCGAGACTCTCGCTTGTTTTGGCAAGTTTTATCGAGAGGAAGTGCTGGAGCAGCCAGACGCCGAAAACCATGGCAACATTCGGGCCTTTATACAGTTTGGCTGGGACGGTATTAAGTTTGATGGCTCGGTCTTGGCGAAGATCAGTGACTGAGGTCGGCGTATAATTTCACCCTATGTTGAAATATAAAAATACAACCTCTCTGGCCTTCCCACAGAACCATAGACAAGGCTCGGCTTCACGGTTCCCTGGGACACCAGAAACTCAAGATAACGTCGGGCCGTTGTTCGGCCGATACCCACCCGCAAACCCATGTCTTCCGCATTAACCCCCGCCTTACCTAATTGACTGACTTCTTCGAGTACTTTTTCAAGCGTCAGTGGGTCAATACTTTTGGGAATTTTGACTTCTTCAGAACTGCCTTCCTGTGCCGGATTAATTATGTTGTCCACATTATTCTGATCAAGCTCAACAATCTTCTTGAGCTTTTGTCTGTGCTCAAGAAACGAGGCCATTGTCGATTGCAGGCGATTAAAGGTCATGGGTTTCAGGATATAGTCAAATACCCCGCCGCGAACGGCATCCTGCAATACATCCACCTCTTTGGCAGAGGTGATGCATATGACGTCGATATGTTTGTGTTTTTTGCGGATATCCCACAGCAGGTCGAGGCCATTGCCGTCAGGAAAATAGATATCAAGTAAAACTAGGTCTGGCTGAAAAACATCTATTATGTCTTCGGCTTCTGATATTGTGTTGCCAACACCCACCACCTCAAAGCCTTCAATCTTTTCGATAAATCGACATTGAATTTCAGAGATTTTTGGGTCATCTTCGGCAACAACAACACTGAGCTTAGCCATTGGTTTCTTGCCCTTTTGAAATATACACGGTGAATAAGACCCCACCTAAATCAGACCGGTTCACAGTAATTTCGCCTTTGAAATAAGACACGGCACTTCTAACCAAATACAAGCCAATGCCTTTGCCTTTTTTATCGCTGGTGGAAACGCCGCTTTCAAAAATATGCCCAGCCACTTTGTCTGCTATCCCCTCGCCGGAGTCTTCCACCTCAATGATAAGGTCTTTTCCTAAGTCGGTTAAGCTAAGATTAACCATACGCTTCGCCTCTGGCAAGTTGACCACAGCCTCATAGGCATTGTCCAAGAGGTTGCCAAGTATGGTGACTAGCTTTTCACGGCTCATGCCCTCTGGCAAATCGGTGAAATTACTGTCTCGGTCCACGTTCAGAACAATGTTTAATTCTTTTGCACGGTGATATTTACCCAGAATGCAGCCCGATATTAGGGGATCTTGTACTGCTGATACCAAAAACTGCAGAAGGTCTTGATAGCCTGAGGTTTCACTACTGATCAACTCGACCGCTTTGTCGTAGGCCTGCAATTGAATCAAGCCAGAGATGGTGTGCAACTTATTGGAGTATTCGTGGGTTTGCTGTCTCAGCATTTGTGAATACTCTTGCACCTGAGACAGTTCTTTCTCGAGCATATCCATTTCGTCTTTTTCCCGAAAGCTCGACACCACGCCCATCACTTTCTGGTCATACCAAATGGGTATTCTGTTGGCAATAATATCTTTATCCGCCACTCGCTGCTCAGTGTCTAGCTGGCTTTCACCGGTTCGCAAGACATCTTGAATGCCATTGTCGGGGAACACTTCGTCCACATGTTTGTTGATGTATTCCCGGTCAAACCTCAGACCTAAGGTTCTTTTGGCCGCCTGATTAATCAGGGTGATATGGCCATGGCGGTTAATGGCTACAATGCCTTCGCGAATGGACCCTAAAATAGCGCTCTGTTCTTTGAATATGCGCCCAATTTCGTGAGGTTCTAAACCAAACGTAGCGCGCTTAAAACTTCGCGCCATGATAACCGCAATGAAAATGCCGAAGACTAATAAAATAATATTCGAGACAATAATGATTCCGCGCAAGCCGCCGCTCATTTGCCTAATATTCTCTTCTAGGAAGCCCACCGAAACAATACCAATCACCTGCCCGTCCGCATCGAATACCGGAACTTTGCCTCGCAGTGACAGCCCCATGGTGCCCACGGCTCTTGAAGTGTATACCTCGCCTTTCTCTAGAGCTTGTTTGTTGTCGCCGCCCACCATGGTCTCACCAATTTTCCTAAGTTTGGGTGAGAGTAACGCTTGCCTTGGCGATCGCCAATCACTACAAATTGCGCGCCCGTTTGAATTCTGATTCTCTCAGCCAAGACCTGAAGCTGGCCTTCAGGGTCTTTCACTTCTAAGAGGCTCACCACCTCTGGCATGGCAGCGATGATTAGGGAGATATCAAGCACTCTTTTGTCGAGCTGCTCTTCCAGGGTGGTATCAACTAGATTTGTGGACACCACAGCCATGCTGCTTAGCTGAAACAACACTAAGGCCACAATAAACAGAATCATCTTTAACTGCAGGGAAAACCGCCGCCGCAATTTCATCGCTCACCTATTATCTTATCCAGTCAAAAAACTAGGAGAAAGATCTACCTTAGCCCCGCAGGGCATGGCTGTCTATCTCCACGCCAAATTAGGAATTTTTCCGTAACATTGACAGCAGTTGTGGAATTAGTACCGTTGCCAATGTAATCAGTAGAATACTGGCGGTGATGGGCCTCTCCCACAAGAAGGCCAGGGAACCGTCAGAAATCATTAAGGCTCTACGTAAGTTTTCTTCCAGCATGCCACCGAGAATAAAACCTAAGAGCATAGGTGCTAAAGGAAAATTTAATACCCTGAAAAACACCGCGATTGCGCCAATCACCACCATCATCACTAAATCGAAGGGATTGAATGAAACTAAATACACGCCGATCAAAGACAGAAACAAAATAATGGGGGTCAAAAATTGCTTAGGGATGTCTAGTAAGCGTGAGATGTATGGAATTAGAGGAAGATTCAACACCAGCAGAATCACATTACCCAGATACATCGATATGATCACCGACCAAAAGACCGCAGGGTTATCTATATAAAGCCTAGGACCAGGTTGCACGCCGTAGGACAGCAGCGCTCCCAGCATTACCGCGGTGGTTGCCGAACCAGGGATACCCAAGGTAAGTAAGGGTACAAAAGAACCTGTAGAGGCAGCGTTATTGGCACTTTCCGGTGCCGCTAAGCCCCTTAAGCTACCCTTACCAAATTTCAGCTTCTCTTTTAGAGAGGCTAAATTTCTTTCCATGCCATAGGCTAGGAATGAAGCTATGGTTGCGCCCGCACCCGGCAATACTCCCACCAAAAAACCTAGCACCGATGAGCGGCCAACCACCGGCGCAACATCAAGCACTTCTTCTTTGCTCAACTTCATACTGCCCAAAGCTTTAAAACTGACATCTTGAGAGCTCTGTTCAGATTCCACCGGTGCTGGGCGAAGAATCACCACTAAGGCTTCGGCGATGGCAAAGGTTGCCATGGACAGCAGCAGGAAGCTAATGCCGTCGTAAAGGTCAGTGATGCCAAATGTAAATCTCTGAATGCCAGAAGGGTCCTCCCCCACTGTCGCTAACATCAAACCCAATACCGCCATCAAAACGGCTTTGAGTACTTGCCCTTTTCCCGCAAAAGCGGTGATGGCGGTAAGACCAAATAACATCAGAGCAAAATAATCAGCCGACTGAAAACTCAGGCTCACCTTCGCGAGAAAAGGTACAAAAATAAGTAGCAACACGGCGCCAATGGTGCCGCCGCAGAAGGATGAGTAAGCCGCTAGAGCCAGCGCTCTACCTGCCTCGCCTCGCTGCGCCATTGGGTAGCCGTCAAACGCTGTGGCCACCGCTCCCGACACCCCGGGTGCGTTAATTAGAATGGCGGAAGTAGAACCGCCAAACACGGCGCCATAATAAACGCCCGCCATTAATATAAGGCCCGAAGATGGGTCAAAACCGTAAGTGATGGGTATCATTAAGGCGATGGCCGAAACGGGGCCTAAACCCGGCAACATGCCAATAAATGTACCGGCGAAACAACCCACAAACAAAAGCAAAAGGTTGATGGGCAGAAATGCCGTGTTGAGGCCTTGTAATATTCCGTCTAACATCTTCTAGCTCCCAAAAAACATCCGGTAAACCTCACCGGAATCGAGATGAATACTGAACAACTGAGTTAACACCAGCCACATAAACAAGGCGACACCTGCTGCTACCGCCAGCGATAAAAGATATCTCTTCTCCTTCAATATGGCGAAACCCACTAAAAGAAATAGAAAGGTCGCCAATAGAAAACCAAGAAACTCAAAGCTCATTCCGTATAGGAACATGGCGGCGGTGAGCTGCAAGCAAGGCCGCCACTGGAAACCCTGAATAGCCGTATGCAAACTTTCTTCACTGTCGTCTTCAGCAGAGACAAATATTTGCAGCAAACAGACCAATATAGCCACTAAAGCCAAGCAATACGGCAAAGTTCTCGCCGACACAACGTCATAACTAAGAGACTCATTGACGGGTATTTCGAAGATGGCCGCCAGATAAATCAAGGAAAAAAGCAGAATAAAACTGCTGCCAACTTTGTTTTTACTATTCAAAAAGTTCATAATTTTTATCTATTTTGTTGAATGTTTTACGTGCGTAGATGTTTAACGCAGGCCCAGATCATCAACAAGAATGGCCATCTCAGATTCTTGCGCTTGTAGAAATTCAGTGAACTTTTTACCGCGAATAAATAAATTCGACCAGCCACGCTGGGTTCTAATCTCTTCCCACTCTTTGCTTTCATACATTTCCCCCAAGGAGTCTTGCAGGCTTGAAACCTTCTCTTCGCTCATACCTGGGGCGCCAAAAAAACCTCTCCAGTTGGTAAAAACCAGATCGATATTTTGTTCCTGAAGGGTTGGAATTGAAGGAGCATGAGAGAGCCTTGCGGGGGCTGTCATCGCCAAGATACGCACCTCACCCTGCTCCGCTAAGGCTATGGCCTCACTCAAACCGGTTGAAAGCAGTTGGGTTTCGTTTGAAAGCAAGCCCACCATGGCCTTGGCCCCGGCATTATAGGGAATATAGCGAAGTGCCTTAGCGTCAGTGCCAGACTTACTTAAGGCCATCGCCGCTACAACATGGTCCATGCCGCCAATCACCGAACCGCCCGCCACGCGAACGTTTCTAGGGTCCAACTGATAGTCCGCAATCATTTGCTGCCATTTTTGATATTTCGAATCGGCCTTAACAACAAAGGCACCGTAGTCGGCGACCACCGCCGCTACCGGCGTTAGGTCTTTGTATGACTGGGGGAAGATATTCTTCAAGGACTTCAAAATTATCGGCGTAGAACTAATCATTAAGGTATTTTTCTGTCTATCGGCCGTCTCTATCATATAGGCAATAGCTTTGCTGCCGTCACCACCTGAACGGTTTTCATAAGACGCTCCAGCGACAATACCCGAGCGGGTCAAAGCTTCCCCCACTCCCCGCGCGGTGGTGTCCCAACCACCTCCCGCGCCACCTGGAATTAAAAAGTGCAGGCGGTCCGAGCCAAGCGCGGCCGGGACCACACTGCAAAAAACACAATAAAACAATATGCGAAGTGAAGTTTTAGTGTATTGCGTGCGAAACAGTTTTATATTCAGTAAATTCATTATAATTTCTTCGATTAACGTAAGCGTTTTACTTTAACGGTGCGGGAATAATCTTCTAAGCGAAGATCGAAGCTGCCAAATATGCCAGAGGACAAATAGGCCGATACTGGCAAGGCAACCGGCCTTGGCAGACGCCTTGCTTCGATTTGCCGCCAAACCTGGCCGTCACCAAATTCAAACACCCAACGTTTTTTCTTGTCTTGTGTCATTCGAAGTAAAGCGTGAGTCGCTACTTTACTTTCACGAGATTCTGTAGGTTTTTTCAAATATTTTTCGCCGAGAGCTGCGTTCTTAGGCATCACAGGCGAAGCCATAATCTGGTCGAAGCAGTGCAATCTCTCTGCCGCCACCTCAATTTTCGAGCAGTGCTTAAGCCTTATTCCCAGGTCAATATCTACTGCGACAGACAGCGAGGAAAAAGCCGTAAAACAAGCTGCCGCACTAAGTGCGACAAGCAGTTTTTTTCTTAAAAGCAACACATTTTTGAGCCCGAAATCATTGGTATTGAAAAATTGTTTACGCGAGATATTGGGTAGTTTCTTCATAACAATTTCATCCGGGCTCGTTGCAAGTTTAGAAAGTGTGCTTTAGCTTCAAGTAGCCAGTACGACCGCGAGGGTCATGCACTTGCTGATCAAAACCAACTCGGCCATTCACCGAGCCACGATCAATTGCGGGAGGATCTTCATTGGTTACATTGTTCACGCCAAGGGTGACGCTGGTGGTGCCTGAGCCAATGAGACCATCGAAGGTATAGCCATACTGCAGGTCGAGCACAGTATTTGAATCAATACCTTCATGAAGATTATCGGGCTCGCGATCGTCATAGGCGCCAATATGGCGTAGGTGCACACCGGCCAAGTGGCTGTCACGCATCCAACTAACACTCAAGTTCAAGCGCTGATCAGGTACGGAACCCAGTAGGTCAATGAAGCTGTTGCGATTGCCAGCGCCGTCAAAAACGGGGCTGCCGTCACCAGAGTCAATATCAAAGGTATTCACAAAGGTGGCTTTCGCATCAATCATTAAATTACCGCCTAAGACGTCGCCAAAACCGTAAGACGCCGAAACATCAATACCCTGTGCATCCACACCACCCAAATTGATAAAGCTGGTGGTTACTTGGCGTATTTGCCCCGTGCCGTTGCGCCCTACTCTAGCGTCTGGTACATAAACACCGTTAACACACTCGCCAGAAACAATGGAACCAAAGGCTTCACCGGCACCAATCAGGTCTTCAAACTCGTAGGACCAATAGTCCACTGAGCCGGTAAAGTTTTCGCCCTGATAAATAATACCCAAATTCCAATTTGAAGCAGATTGTGGAGACAGGCCACCGCCGTTAGTAATTTGCGCGGTGTTGAAAGAGTCGGTTACATCTGAATCACAAGCTGAGCCAGCACCTGCAGCATAAACATCGGCCGAGATTGGGTCAGGTAGAGCGCCGCTGCCCACAGAACCTGCAATGTTACGAATGGAAGGCGCTTGGAAAGATGTACCGTAAGAACCTCGCAAACTCAATTCACTGTTCGCGTCCCAGCGGAAACCCAACTTGGGATCAGTGCTGTCACCGCCCTGATCACTGCCGTAGTCTTCGTAGCGAATAGCCGCTTGAATTTCAAAGGTGTCGCTCAGTGGAATGATTGCCTCGCCAAAAATGGCGTAAACATCTTGGGTCGCGCCCACAACCGAGAATACCGGATCCGTTCGGCCGTCAATGCGGAAAGCAGACAAGCTATCGGCGATATCGCTAAATTCCATATCGCGATATTGAGCACCAATGGCAACAGCTACTATTTCGCCGTTCAACTCGAAGGCTTCACCGCTCAATATGGTTTCAACAACGGTTTGAATCGACTCTTTTACGAAGGTGCGGTTTACCGCAAATTCACTCAAATCACTACCGGCGCCATAAACTGTGTTGCCAGCAACACTCACTCCATCTTTCACCGAAACTGCGTCGGGTGTCGCCCAGCCGCTGCCAAACGGATTCCAATTACCAGAGGCAATGGCATCCCGGTAAGCCGGCGTGTAATAGCTTCTAGGTTGAATATCTGTCAGTTTAGCTCGCGAATGAACCGCTGACGCATTAAGGCTCCAACTTTCATTCAAGTCTGCATCAAAACCAAAGACGATGCGCGTATTATCAAATTGGCGCGTGATGTCTTCGCCTAAATCGCCGTCGTAGGTGGTTAAAGGACGCTGTCTAACAATTACGTCAACCGCTTGACTTGGGTCTGCCGCCACGGCCGCTTGATCCCAAACTACGTTGCCACTACCGTCATTTACGAAGTAGTTAAAAGGATGATCTCCTGGCACGTAGTGGCCGTCATCATCAAATCGCAAGTCCATCACTGCACCACCAATGGTGTCTTTAATTTCATTGCTGGAAAAACTGACTTCAGAGAAAATTTTCACACTATCAGTGATGTTGTAATCAAATTGACTGAATATTTGCAGGCGCTCTTCTTCGGCGATCAAAGTACGCTGATTAATAAATTGGTAGCGACAATTTGAACCGTCTAGAAAAGTATTGCTACGCCCGCCGAGAGGATTTGCTTGACCACAGTGCGGATCAGCGACGGTATCGCCAGAGCGCTCATAGTAACCATCGCCATCTGG
>Ga0105352_1001785_pt1 | contig 10726 bp, 9 predicted proteins | sample EN8Hudsemesocosm_FD_83507 | JGI IMG/M metagenome (GOLD analysis project Ga0105352, IMG submission 83507) | Methane-oxidizing microbial communities from mesocosms in the Hudson Canyon - EN8B Hudson Canyon | ecosystem: Environmental > Aquatic > Marine > Cold seeps | place: Hudson Canyon | collected...
AACACTACACTAAATGGTTTGAACCTACACCTGAGGGAAGCCAGATGTCATGGATTTGGTCAAGAATTAGAGACCAGCAAATTTTTTTCCCTTGGTTTAAAAAAGAATTAGGTAATAGGCTCAACATGGATCCCTCAAACCCAGAAGTTCTTCAACCCTATATTTTAGATTTACTTCGATGCAATGAAGCCTCACAAACAGCTTATCAAGCAGCTTTTTTATATCCCTCAAGAGAACGCATAAGAGAGTTAGTGGTACCAACTTTTCTTATTAACTATAAGAGTGACCCGATTGCTCATCATCCCAGAAGACTCAGTAATCTACCAAACAATGTAGTTATTGAGCTGTTGTCAGATCCAGAGGCAGTGGGAGATAGATCCAGAGAGATTTTTAAGAAATATTCTTCTAATAAAGATTACACCCACAGAAATACTAGCGATCGTTTGCAGTCAGGAAAACAGGGGTTTGCACCAACAACAAATGGCCCTATCTATTATTCAGTTGAAGGCAATAATATAGAAAACATAGTGCTTATCCTCCATGATCTAGGTCAATCGTCCAAAGCAGAATTATTTCATTCTAAAGTGATAAAAGATTCTTTAAAGTTATTCGTAGATCTTCCGGGCCATGGCGAAACAGGACCAACGCATTTAACCAACTACTCTCCTCAATCAATAGTTAGAATGCTTAAAGAGACACTTGATTATCTAGGCATTTCAAAGCTCTCCGTTATTAGTATTGGGGCTTCTTTGCCTATCGCTTTAAGACTATCTGAACAAAAGAGTCTAACCGTAGACAATCTAGTCTTAATAGATCCTTGGTGTTTAAATGATTTAGAAAAAGAAAAATATATTGAGAATTATGTGCCTGATATTACACCCAGTAAATATGGAGAGCATCTTATGAGGTCCTGGTATTTTGCAAGAGACAGTGAACTCTTTTTTCCTTGGTTTGAAGCAAAATCCTCAACTGCATTGAATCGTCCGCCAGATATTGAAGCTGAGAGTGTCCATAAAAAAGCAGTCGAAATTTTGAAAGCTGGGCCAAGATTAAAGCTAGTGGCAAAAGATTTGATTGGATATGATATTCAAGAGGATTTAGAGAATTTTTCTCAAGAACTAACTATATTCATTTGGCAAGGCAACTTAAGAGAGATTTTTGCAGAAAGAATTTCTAAGCAACTAGATGATGTGCAGATAAATTATCTACCAGAAGATAAAAATGACTGGTTAATTGAGTTTTAGGAGAAATAAGATGTCCGAAGCGAATAAGAATATTGTTAAAGTGCTTAAAGCAGCAGTAGGAAAAGATAATGTTTTGACAGATCAGGAATCTTTGTCTTTCTACTCAATGGATGTTTATCGATCTATAGAAACACCCATAGCAGTGGTTCAACCAGGATCCATAGAGGAGCTTCAAGAAGCTGTTCGGGTAACGACAGGTTTAGGTGTTGCTATAGTAACGCGTGGAGGAGGAGCATCATACACCGATGGCTATCTTCCCACTACCACTGAATCAATAATTGTCGATACTTCCCGACTTAATCAGATTGTTGAGATCAATGAAGAGGACATGTTTATCACTGTTGAACCAGGAGTTACTTGGGCGGAAATGGCCGATGCATTAGCTAAAAGTAATCTAAGAACTCCTTTTTGGGGACCTTTTTCAGGATTAAAAGCGACAGTTGGTGGTTCAACTTCACAAAATAGTGTAAGTATGGGAACCAGTAGATACGGAGGATCCCCTGAGTCAATACTTTGTTATGACATTATTTTAGCGAATGGTGAGATTCTTAAAACAGGCTCATCTGCAATGGAACAAAGCTCCCCATTTTTCCGACACTATGGACCTGATTTAACCGGCTTATTTTCTGGTGATGCAGGGTCATTGGGTGTAAAGGCAAGCATTACACTTCGTCTTATTAAATTACCCAGTCATAGTCTCACTTGTTCTTTTGGCTTTAAGAGCTATGATGCTATGAGTCAGGCAATGGCAGCTGCCGCAAGAGAAGAATCGACTTCAAGCAATTGGGGTTTGGACCCTAAATTACAACAGGGTCAGCTTGGCAGCACTTCATTCACTGACGCTCTCAAAGCTGCTTTTGCTGTTCTGAAAACAGCTCGTAATCCGTTTGAGGCTTTGGTGCAACTCGGTAAGATGGCCCTTGCAGGAAAACGATTTTTAACAGGTTACGATTATTCTGCTCATTTTGTTGTTGAAGGCCATTCTACCAGTGAAGTCAAAAGTAAATTGGCACAGACTAGAAAAGCAGTGTCTCCTTATGGCACAGAAATTGCAAACACCATTCCAACCGTTCTAGGCGCTATGCCTTTTATGCCACTTTACCCAATATTAGGACCCCAAGGAGAGCGATGGGTGCCTATGCATGGGTTGTTATCTTTTTCAAAAATGCAGGAAATGCATAATCGCCTCATGAATCTTTACGCTGAAAAAAAAGATGACATGGAAAAGTACTCGGTTTATACAGGAGCTATGTATATGACTTATTCCACTCATAGCTTCCTCTATGAGGTCGCGTTATATTGGCAAGACGACCGGACTATTTATCATAAACTTTTCTTGGATCAAGACTATCTTGATATGCTCCCTACTTATCCAGAAAACAAAGAAGGGAGAGCTTTAGTTGCTGAGATTCGTTCATCAATTCAGGAAATATATTCAGAACTTGGTGCGGTTCATTTTCAAGTTGGAAAGAGTTATCCATATCAAAAAGGCAGACAGCCATTAGCTGCTGATGCTTTGAAAGCAATAAAAAAGTCTCTGGATCCAAAGAATTTAATGAATCCAGGAGCATTAGGGCTGTAGGTGAATTGAGCAGGCGATTTAAATATTCAAGTGCCTTTCTGATGGCTATCTGCCTCTCAGCTTGTTCTGAGTACTCAAGTCAATTGCAAACAGATGACTCTCCTTATAACGGAAAACCAAGGGTTGGAGTGCTCTATGTTTCACATGGCGGTAATGAGACTTATGGGGAAAAACATCTCTGGGATGCCACCATGCAAATATTTTCCTACGATCAGAACAGTCCTGTTTACCAACAAATAATTTGGAACTCTGATTATTGGCCTCAAATGTTTAAATTTGGCAACGCCTCTAAAGAACTTGGTAAGTATTCTTTTGAGTATGAACGCATCGGTGGTGTAGACCCTTATCCAGAATCAAAGCGTCAGACAACAGCAGAATTAAGCTCCATTTTGGATGATTATGAGAATAAAATGGAAGTCGATTTTATAGTCGATAAGATGACGTGGATCAGCCCCTATCCGAGCGAATTGGCAAACCCAAGAATGCTTTTCAATCCAGGGATTCCCGACGGTGATCCTTTGCGGTACTGTGGCTCCGATGACCCGAGCTGGCATCTTTGTGATCCCGATCGTTATAATGTCGATGGACCAGTAGAACGGATGTTAAAAATAGGTATTAACCGGATCATAATGATTGATTTAACAACTGCAGGAGCCAGGTTTTCCAAAACTTATGATGTGTATACAACTGCAAAGAAAGTCATTTATGACCACAATAAAAATCAGCAAGCTGCTGTCACTATCGAGTGGGTCAATGATCCCAAGGAGTTGATGTTGACATCCTATCCTACTGAACCTAAGGGATGGACTCGATCCAGTGGTAGACCTCAAGACAACCCTATAATTGATTATAACGAATACCCAAATCCTGTAATCGGTGATCTCAGATTGGCACAGTTTCAAGTTGATGGCATCGAAGCAGAGTTTGATGCCGAGATTGCTCTAGAGAATACAGGGGTACTGTTGGTCAATCACGGCATTCTCTCAATGAACCAGGTCTTTGATCCCAAAATTAATGACACCCTTATCCTGAATCAGAACATCAAGGATTTGTTGTTGGAGAAATTTCCTGAAATGCAATCTAAAAACATCCTGGGGGGTTGGTTTGGCGAGATGGTAAGAAACGAACTTGTGAAACCAGGACCTCCTGCTTTCACCCAGTTGGAACGCACCAGGGAAATGCGAGGTGAAAATTTAGGTTATATCGTTCTTCATGATACTGATGGATTAATGCCAGAGGGTGAATGGGGTTATCGCTATTGGGAGGCCCTTGACCAACTCAGGAAAAATAAGGTTAAACATATTGTTGTTGTTTTTCCTCAAATTATGGAAAATTCTGTTCTTAATTTAGTGGAAGTTCCTAATCAGATCGCCAAAGAGATTGGTTATAAGAATTGGCTACATTTCGATAAATTGGATTTTGATACCTATCCTCAATACGGACACCCCTTTGCTGATTACTGGGGAATTTGGGTGTCAAAGTCATGTGCTAACCCTATGGATGTTAATCAATCTGAGCAATGTTGTTTAACAATGGGTGGCTGCCCAACCGGGCAAACGTACCCACCACCTCGACAAACTAAGCTTAATGAGAGGCGCAATGATCTCGACCCTTCTTTGGCTTATGATGTTTCTGAGTTTGGGCATTTAGGCTATAAGTCTGAGCTTGGTCCCCCAAATCTCAGTCAACCTATTCAAAACCAATATTCAGGAACTTGGTCAATGTGGCAAGTGAGTGAAGACCATCATGCCTTAGCTAAGTTTCTTGCAGATAAGGTCGTTCAACATATAGAATCAAGTCAAAATTAAATAGAGAAAAAGGGGAGGAGTATGTCAATCAAGTTATTAAGGAGAGATTTTCTGATGGGGCTTGGCTTGGCTACTGTTTTAGCATCAAACAACACCAAGAGCACGGTCACAGGAAGCATACCGAATTCAGCTCCTGACTTGAGTTTACCAGTGAATAATTTAATGAACCTCATACGAATGCAATCAAGTTTAGGGAATGAGGATCAGGTGCCTTGGCATTACAATGGCACTCTCTATTTTCAAAAAGGTTCTGAACAACCAATTCCAATGATCAAGATTGAGGGTATGGAGAGTTATAAAGTCATTTTGCAAGACGATGGTTCTTATGAGATTCTAGGCAATATGCTGACTTTTTTTAGGGATCTAGACTCTGGTGACATGATTCGAGAATTTAAGAATCCGTTTACTGGGGAAGTTAACACAATTTTGCCTAACATTAGGCGGGCAAGCATAGGCAGAGGTTTGAATATCTCAACCATGGGGGTGAGGCCAACTTCTTTTATTGAAAAAATGCCTGATGATCCTCTAATTTTAGATTGGACGTTTGGCCCTAAGGCAGTTTGGTTGCATAATCAAACGGCATATCCTCCGGGACTATCTGCCCCAAGGATGCAACGAATGACAATGTTTGCACCATTAAAAGAGTTTCTAGACAAAGATTTACTTTCTTTATCCTCCATGTTTACCTCGACTGTATTAATGCCATGGCTCCCATGGATGGGTATGGATGATATTGAAGGCCATACTCTTTGGCATGCATCAGGTGTTAAATTAGACTCAATTGATCAGCTTCCAGAAGAATATTACAAAAGAATGATGGAAGAGCACCCAGAGTTATCTAGATTTAACCTTCAAGAAGACACTGGTCCAGTTATTTATGAATGATTATTATTATCCTTTATGATCACTGTTAAAAATCTAATTTTATTTACCCTAGTATTTCTCTTGATGGGTTGTAGTGATCAGAAGAATGTTGACGATGATCAACAGGATATTGTATTAACTAATACAGTTGATACAGGAGAACTAATGACTATTGATGGCGATTTAGAAAGAGGTAGAAAGCTTTATTTGCAATGCCGTGCATGCCATTCATTAAAAGAAAATGAGCCTCACAAAATAGGCCCTAATTTGTTTAAAATAATTGGCTCTAAAGCAGGCAGCATGAAAGGCTATAATTACTCAGATGCTTTATCAAAGAGTGAAATTGTTTGGACTATAGAAAACCTTGATCTTTGGTTAGAGAAACCTTATGAGATTATTCCTGGCAACAAAATGGTTTTTTCTGGTATGAGAAAACAAGAAGACAGAAATGATTTAATTGCATACGTTTATGATCAAACCTCTGAGAAATAAATTACTGATTCTACTTGAGTCTATGCATAATTTAATTACAATCGCACTTATCAAAGAGGAAATAACATGAGTTCAGATACTTTTCTAGGAATGCTTGTAGATTCACCATTCTCTGGACTACAAGATCATATGGCGCTGGGCAATAAAGCCACAGACTCGTTGGAAAAATTTTTAACCGCTGTTTCCCAATCAGATTGGAGCACTGCTTTAGAATGCAGAGAGGAGATTGTTCATTTAGAGAACCAAGCGGATGACATAAAAAATCATATTCGAAACAACCTTCCAACATCACTTTTTATGAGTGTTTCAAGACAGGATTTATTGGATTTAGTGTTTACAATGGATGGCATTCCTAATGCAGCAAAAGATATTTCAGGGGTAATGATTGGGAGAAAAATGGAAATCCCAAAAGAGATCCTAGAAAGTTTTGTTGATTGTTCTAAGGCTGCCATCAAAGCAGCCAATCAAGCATCTAATGCGATTAGAAAAGTAGACGGCATGCAAAAAAGAGGTTTTGGTTCCCGTGATGCATCAGTATTAAGTGAGCTCGTCGTTGAATTAGAGCAAATGGAAAGAGAAAACGATGAATTAGAAATAGACTTACGCAATAAATTTTTTGAATATGAGAAACAATACGATCCTGTAGAAGTTATGTTTTTCTATGATGTAATCAATAAAATTGGTTCCCTTGCAGATATTTCTCAAACTGTAGGACATCTTCTGGTGCGTTTAGTATCAAAATGATTTAAGGAAAAAGATTAATGGAAATAATAATGGAATATGGCTATATCTTGCTGATTATTGGCTGTGTTTGTGGTTTCTTTATGGCTTGGGGTATTGGTGCAAACGATGTTGCTAATGCTATGGGCACTTCTGTAGGTGCTAGAGCTTTAACTTTATGGCAAGCTGTTTTAGTCGCATGTGTGTTTGAATTTGCAGGAGCTTATCTTGCAGGCGGTGAGGTTACATCAACAATTCGTAAGGGCATCATTGATGCAGGGGTTATGTCTGACAATCCTGAATTATTAGTTTATGGAATGATCGCTTCATTACTAGCTGCAGGAATTTGGTTATTAATCGCTTCTTACTTGGTTGGCCTGTTTCAACAACTCATTCCATTGTGGGAGCAATAGTTGGGTTTGCTGCTGTGGGCATAGGCGTTGATGCTGTAGAATGGGGAAAAGTCGGCTCAATTGTTGCCAGTTGGGTAGTTTCACCAGTTATGGCCGGGACAGTTTCTTTTCTGTTATTCACAAGTGTTAAACGATTAATTTTGCAAACTTCAGATCCTTTTATGAATGCAAAAAGATATGTTCCTTTCTATATGTTTCTTGCTGGTTTTGTTGTGTCAATGGTCACTTTTTTAAAAGGCCTAAAACATGTTGGTCTAAGTTTTACTGCATCTGAAAGTATTGTATGGTCACTTGTCTTTGCTTTGGTCATTTCTTTATTAGGAACACTTATGTTGCAAAGAATTGATAACACAAAAAAAGAAAAGAATGGCGCTATGTTTGATGGCGTTGAAAGAATTTTTGCAGTTCTCATGGTGTTTACAGCTTGTGCTATGGCTTTTGCTCATGGATCAAATGATGTGGCTAATGCCATAGGTCCTCTAGCAGCAATTGTTTCAGTAGTGCAAAGTGGAGGAGAGATAGCCTCTAAATCAATTTTGCCGCCATGGGTCTTATTGATTGGAGCCTCAGGTATTGTTATTGGATTGGGTACGCTTGGTTACAGAGTCATGATGACCGTGGGCAGAGCCATTACAGAGCTCACTCCAAGCAGAGGTTTTGCAGCTGAACTGGCGGCTGCAGGAACAGTTGTTGTTGCTTCCGGAACTGGTCTACCAATCTCGACAACACATACCCTCGTTGGAGCAGTCCTAGGTGTTGGTTTAGCTAGAGGCATCGGTGCTATTAATTTAGGCGTGGTTGGGAAAATTATCCTGTCTTGGATTGTAACTTTACCTGTGGGTGCTGGCTTATCTATTCTGTTTTTCTTTGCATTGAAGGGAGCTTTTGGTTAATTGAAAATCACAGTAAAAATGATACATTCTTTATCATTCATGTTCTTAGGACTCTTAATTATTACCCCTCAATTCACACAGGCATCTGCTCTAGCGACGTCATTTGATTTTAGACACCGTTATGAGTACACCGATGATGATAGCAAGTCAGCAAAACGCAGAAGGCATAGAATACGCACACGGCTAGGCGTTCAATATTCACCTAATGAACGATTAAAAATTAAAGTAAGATTTGCCACTGCCGAAGCAAACACCACAGGAGCTAATCAAACACTTGGACATGACTTTAGTTTAAGTGATATCGGTATGGATCAGTTGTATATAAATTATGCACTAACAGATAATTCATCTATTGCACTAGGTAAAATGAGTAATCCGTTCTTTAAACCCAATAAAAGCCAGTTACTCTTCGACGGAGATTACAATCCTGAGGGAGTTACTCTAAGTTTTAATAAAGACAATTATTTTGGCAACATTGGATTCATTAAGTTTGATGAATCTTCATCTAAAGCATTTAATATCAGGGGTTTCCAAATCGGTACGAGCAACAAAATCTCAAATCAAACAAATTATAAAGTTGCCTTAGCTCAATACAATTTTGATGATATTAAAGGCAGGCCTGCTTCTGAAATTACTTGGAATGGACAAATATTTGGCAACCCTGTTGATACTAATAACAACTATTTGAATAATTATAGTGTCACTAATCTTTCTGCTGAGATTAAGACAAAATTAGGTATTGGTTTAATTCCAACAACATTTTTTATAGATTATGTAAGAAATTCTAAAGCTGATGAAGACGATTCGGGCTTCCAAATTGGATCCAAGCTGACTTTAAATGATTTTTGGAAAGTCACCTATCTTTATAAAGACGTCGAGAAAAATGCTGTCTTTGGTGCCTTAGTGGATTCAAATTTTGGAGGAGGTGGTGTCGGTCATAAGGGACATCAGCTTAATGTCAGTTATACCTTTTCAAAAAATATTAGCGTTGAATTAACCTGGTTTGATAATAAGAACAAGATGGAAATTGATTACAAAAAAACTTTTCTTGACCTTAAGTATAAGTTTTAAACCTCAATCAGTTAGCCCCCCATCCTCCCTCTGAGTAACCTTTAGGTAGACCAGAGTCTACAGTAAAACCATAGAGTTCTTCATCAGGAAGACAAGTTTTAACCATTCGATTAACTTCCATTAAAGCCTTAAGATCAATGCCTGTTTTTAATCCCATTGAGTCAAGCATAAACACTAAATCTTCAGTAACAATATTGCCGCTAGCACCTGGCGCGAAAGGACAACCACCAATTCCACCGAGAGATGAATCTAAGGTCGTAATCCCTTCCTCAAGTGAAGCCAGAGCATTAGCTAGTCCTAGGCCTCGAGTATTATGCAGATGCATACTCGAAAGATTGTTAGCACCCACTTCTTGTTTTAGTAAACGAATAAGTCTTTTGATTTGTGTCGGGTTTGCATAACCCGTTGTGTCAGACAGTCCGACTTCATCACAACCCAATTCCATCATTTTGACAGCTAGAGAAATCACATCTTTTTCAGAAACTTTTCCTTCTATGGTGCACCCAAAAGCAGTTGATAAATTACCTTCAAATTCTGGTCTTTTATTTTTATCAAGAGTGTTCAAGTACTCAGTGATTTTTCTAATTTCTTCCAAAACTTCATCATGGGTTTTTCTTAAATTTGCTTGACTATGAGTTTCACTAACAGACAAAGGCAGACACATTTTATCAACGCCTGCATCAATGGCATTTTTTGCCCCCATAAAATTAGGCACTAAGGCGACAACAGTAAGGTTTGGAAGACTTTTTGCGTATTCAACAATCTCTGAAGTATCTGCCATTTGTGGCAATAATTTTGGCGGTACAAAAGAGCCCACTTCAATTTCTCTAACCCCTGCTTCTGCCTCAGCTTTTATCCATTTTTTCTTGTCACTAGTTGACATAATGGTATCTATGCTTTGCAGACCATCTCTTGGTCCAACTTCACTTACTAATACATCAATATCAGACATATCGTTTCTTATTCATTTTCAACATAAGTTATTTTACTTCATATGAACATTGACGATCACTTAACTCATCAAGACCTAGCGCTTCCTTCATAATAAAAAATATATCAGTGTTATCAATTACTCCTGTTACATTTGATGCCCCAGGACCATAAGCAAAAGCAGGAATCATTGATCCTGTATGAGTACCTACACCTATTGCAGTATTCCATGAAACTTTCATCTTGTTGCTAGGTTTATTACTAAAATCATTCATTTCTATAAGCAGACCTCCGGTTTCATGGTCTGAGAGGACGATGACCAATGTATTTGTATCTGCTTTAGCATACTCTAATGCACGGTCGACAACTTGATTGAACTCATCCATTTCTTTAAATTGGGCATTAAAATCATTCTCATGTCCTTCCCAATCTATTTGAGAACCTTCAGCCATTATGAAAAAACCAGCACAATTATTGACCACCATCTTTTCAGACTGCTCTAGTGTGAAATTAAACATTTCTAAAAGATTTGGTTCATTTTCTTTTCTAATGAACCCTTCACTTGCAAACAAACCAAAAATTCTTTTTGAAGGGTCAAATTGAAAATTATTGAAATCTTCTTTTGAACTCAAGTAACTTTCTTGTTCTTGTATTAGGCTAAGAATATCAAGCTGATCTTCTCTTTGACCTCCTAAATCCTTGGGCAGAA
>Ga0105352_1001787_pt1 | contig 10720 bp, 10 predicted proteins | sample EN8Hudsemesocosm_FD_83507 | JGI IMG/M metagenome (GOLD analysis project Ga0105352, IMG submission 83507) | Methane-oxidizing microbial communities from mesocosms in the Hudson Canyon - EN8B Hudson Canyon | ecosystem: Environmental > Aquatic > Marine > Cold seeps | place: Hudson Canyon...
CGTACCCTACCTTGATTTTGCTGTTGGTATTGTTGTTGCCAGCGTTGCAGCAATAATGCAGTTTAATGAAATGCTACCTCTGGTTTATGTGTCTATTGTATTTGTCATAGGCCAAATGCTGGAGGGTATGGTTTTAACTCCGTTAATGGTGGGTGATCGAATCGGCTTGCATCCAGTTGCGGTGATTTTTGCCATTATGGCTGGTGGTCAATTATTTGGATTTGTGGGTATTTTACTGGCTTTGCCGGTTGCTGCTGTCATTGCCGTTTTATTAAGGCATTTACATGATCGCTATCGCGAGAGCGATTTGTATAGTGTGACGGATACTGAATCGGGTGAAAGAGATTCTTAGTGGTGTCTGAATACATGATACTTGTGGGAATAATAGATGAACATCTTCGTGGTAGAGCGTTTTTAGTTAATGTCGAAATTTGATCAATTATCGTTAGCCGTACAGTTAAGTGATTTTGCGACCTTTGATAATTTTTATCTGGGTGCTAATGATCAATTGGTCTCAACGCTTAAGCAGGATATTGCTCACGAATCTATTGCACCTGAAACCGGTGCTTCTGGTCAGTCTAATAGTTGTTTTTATATTTGGGGCGCTGATGGTTCTGGCCGTAGTCATCTACTGCAAGCAGCTTGTCATCTAGCCAAAATCCACGATCTATCATCCATTTATTTGCCGCTTAATGAAGTCATTGAGTACGGTCCTGAAAGTCTTGATGGGCTGGAAGGCATGGATGTGGTGTGTTTGGATAATATTGGCTGCATAGTGGGTAATTCAGATTGGGAGCAAGCCTTGTTTCACTTTTTTAATAAAGTGCGAGACCTGAAGAAATTACTTATTGTTGCCGCTAAATTGCCGCCCAAGCAATTGGGCGTAACTTTACCTGATTTGACGTCTCGCTTAGGCTGGGGGCAGGTGTTTCAGCTTCATTTGCTTCAAGATGAAGAAAAGCTTGATGCGTTACAAATGCGTTCTTCTCGACGTGGCATTGAACTCACGCGAGAGGTTGCACAATATATTTTGCACCGTGGTGCTCGTGATATGACAAGCTTGTTTTCTGTGCTAGAGCAGCTCGATGATGCATCGCTACAAGCGCGAAGACGACTGACCATCCCCTTTGTTAAAGACGTTATGGCATGGTAATAAATGATTAACGTTTGACGGCTTTTAATATCACAAATTTTTTATTACTGGCGACAGTCCTGCAGTTCCCAAAAAGGCGTTTGAGTTGAACGTGATACCCTAAATGCCTATTACCAACAATCCACAGTTCACCTTTTTGACGTAGCGCAGCTTTTGATTGTGCGAACATGCGGCGGGCAATGTGATCTCCCACGGTCTGTTGCTGATGGAAGGGCGGGTTGCAGAGTATAAGGTCTGCGGTATCACCGCTGGTGTCGGTTAGACAATCCTGAGTTAAAAAGGCGGTGGAGTTAGTTACACCCTGTTCTTCAGCGGCGGTAAAGGTTTCCTTTGCCGATTGAGTTGCCAGGTAAGACTCGTCGGTGCAGGTCACTTTTGCATCAGGGTTTTTCTGGGCCGCCATTAACCCCACGACACCGTTACCACAGCCTAGATCAATAATATGCTGGTAGTCACCCTGAGGGATATTTTGTAAAAAAAGCCGGGTACCTATATCTAGGGATTGCCGAGAAAAAACATTAGGGTGATTTACTATAGTGAAAGGTGTTTTTTCGAGTTTGAAATAACTGCGATATTGATATGTTGATGATTCGCCGGTTGAATTAATTTTTGTTTCAACTCTGGTGTTAAAAACACGGGCCTTTTTCCAGGCTAACTGTGTGGTGGTTTCTCCGAGAATGTCAGCAACGAGCTCTATGGCTGATTTTGGTAGGTGCTTAATCATAGCACCGGACAGTATTAAGGCATTTTCTGCAAGTAGAGGCTGGATTTGATGAAGTTGATATTCCAGTAATGATAGGTTTTTTGGGATTTGGATTAATACGAGGTCAAAACAGCCCTGTGGTGTTTCAGTGCTCGGCACTAGATTTAGATGTGAAATGTTTTGCTGATTTAATTGCGCATTTTTTTCTATATTGTCGAATGCGATTTTTGAATCACTCCAACAGGTAACTTTTTCAGTATTAATGCCTAGTGAGAGCGCACCAAACTGATCATTGACCGTCAAACAGTGTGAAAAACCTATACGAGCAACGTTGTCTGGCTCCATTGCATGGTTTAAAAGATATTCATCAGCCGTGTTCCAGGCACGTAGTAATTCACGCTTATTCTCTGGAAAACGTTTTAATGTGATGATCCCGGAAGGGGTTGTGAATTCGGTTTCCATACGGCTGAATTACTTAAACCTAAAATGTGTCAATAAAGAATGGGTCGTATTATAACAGGTGATAGGTCGGTTATACGGAAAACAATTTTCAGCTAGGAAATCGGTTTTAGTCGCTGTCGACCTACACGCTTATCCAGCCAGATAATGAGGTCTTTCATGCAAATTGGCTTGCTCAGGAAATAGCCTTGAGCTAAATCACAACCCATATCCTTCAGCATATTGAATGTTTCTCTATCTTCAATGCCTTCGGCGACCACTTTTAATCCGAAGTTGTGTCCCATGGATAGCGTGGTGCTGACAATATTTACATCATCCTCGTTTACTGTCAGATCGGTAATAAATGAACGATCAATTTTGATTTCTGATACGGGTAATTGTTTTAGATAGGCAAGGGATGAGTAACCGGTACCGAAGTCATCGATAGAGACATGTAAACCTAGTCTTGTTAGGTGAACCAGTACGTCCTGAGCCTTATGCGGGTCTTCCATCATGGCCGTTTCAGTGAGTTCAAGAATGAGCTGGTTGGGAGTTACCTCATGTTCAGTTAACAGTTTCGAAATCACGTTGCTGATGTCAGGATCGAGTAAATTGGTGGCTGATAGATTAACGGACATGGTTAATGGGTAGCCGCGTCTGTTTAAATCGGCTAATTGCTCGAGGGCTGAGTTTAAGACCCAATAGGTTAAGTTTTTAATCGTGCCGCTTTGTTCTGCCAGTACGATGAATTCATCCGGTGGGATAAAACCTAGTTCAGGGTGATTCCACCGTAATAGTGCTTCTACGCCTTCTACTCTTTCCGATTGGAAATTAACTTGCGGTTGGAAATATAGTTCCAGAGTGTCTTGTTCGATAGCTTGTTCGAGTTCCCCCATCAGCGACAGTCGACGTGAGCTAAATGTATCTAGATTATGATCAAAAAAGGTGAATGTTTCGTGTTGACTGATGGCATGCCCCATGGCGATATGAGCGTTTCGAATGAGTGTATCAAAGGTCTGGCCATGTTCAGGGTAAAGCGAAATGCCTATTTGAGTCGACACTGTTAATGACATACCTTTAAATTGGAAAGGTTGTTTTAGTGCAGAGTTAATAAGCTCCGCTGCTTGTTTAATTTGTTGTATAGACTGAAAACGGATTATGGCTGAGTAAGTAACACTTTCCGTCAGTGCAACATAGGACGGACTTTCTGCTTCTCGCTCTAGATTAATAGAAGCATCAATAGACTTTAACGTGTCATGCAAGCGCTGGGTGACCATTTGTAGCAGCTTGTCACCATTGGTTCGCCCTAAGGTGTTATTTATTTCACGGAAGTTGGAGAGGTAGATGATGAAAGTGGCAAATTCTTGTTCTTTTTGACGTGCTTGCTGAACGATATGGGGGCCTTTGTGCTGCAAGCCTGCAAGATTGGGTAGTCCCGTTAGCGAATCGTGAAAAGCAGAATGTATCAGTTTTTTCTCTGTATTAATTAAATGGCTTTTGGTTTCATTTTGCGCCGCCAATGCTTTAAGGCGTGCGCGCCGTTCTTCATTGATTCGGTCAGCTAATGCCAAAGACAGTAATAGTATCTCCATAGCTGAGCCAATTTTAGGGGCATTAAGGGTTGCTATATTAATAGGTAATATATCTATTGCTCGTAGTGATGAGATAAGTATTCCGGTAAAAAAAGCCCCGTAGGCATAGATAAAGTAGCGCGCGGGGCGATAGTCCTTTAGTAAACAGCCGATGCCAACTAATAGTGTCGTTAGTGTCATCAGTGATCCATAGCCGATTAGTACGATACCAACTAACTTTCGTTGAGTACTGATAATAGTGAAAACCATACAAAACACGCTGAAAGCTAGCCCCCATTTTAAGATTTTATCGCCTAGTGGGAATGTTTTAGCTGTTTTGAGGAAATGTTTAGTGAATAACAAAGACCAAATGGTAGAGGCTGCGGCTATAAATAATACGCCTCTTCCGGTCCACCAGGGCTGCTCCGGCCATAGATATTGATAGGCGTGTCCATCGACCATGGCAAGGACGGTAACGAAACACGTGATATAAAATGCATAAAACAGATAGCTAGGGTCACGTATACCTGTGTAGAGAAAAAGATTGTATAAAATCATGGCTATGGCAAAGCCATAAAACAGTCCGTAGACAATTTGCTGTATATTAGAGTGAACCAAAAATTCATCTTGGTCCCAGATGAAGATTGGCAGTTCTATTGCACTGTTGGATTTTATTTTTAGATAAAAGGTTTGTATTTTTTCGTTGGATGTAGAAATCTTGAACAGAAAATTTATATGTTCGAATTGTCGATTTTTGAATTCAAATGCATCGCCGGTTTCATAGGTGCTGTAGCTGCCATCTTCTTGGGGGGTGAATAACGTAATCTGATCAAGCTGCGGGTAACCTAGTTCTAATAGCCAGTCCTTTTGTGAAACGATATTTGAATAGTATTGAATATCTAATTTTAGCCAGTAGGTTGATTGAGAAAAGCCGAAACTAAGGTGCTTGTCCGGTGCTGTTATAAAGTGTTGGTCAAGTGTGCCCGATAAAATCTGGTCAAAGGTATAGTGATTGTTGGCATCTTCCATAAACTGAATACCGAGGGCTTGCTTGGATATAACGTTAGTTTCGTCTGTCAACGTAGTTATCGCGACTGCTTGCAGGCTCTGCGATAAGAGTAGGTAGAAGGTGATTATGCCCCAGAATAAATAGCGGTAGCTCTGCGATTTTACGCTGGTGAGATGCGCGCGGTAGGATGTGCTACAAAGATTAGGGGCTAGATTTAAAAACATGTACTGAAACAACGTCTTATTTTGCTAATAACGTGTTTCAGTATAGTTGGAATTGTGGGCCTGTTGCCTGTTAGTTTGTTACTTTATATTACCGAATCAGCAACTTATCAGATGTTTGGTCAATGTTGATCTCAAGGTTTCTATCGGCGTTTAGTCAGGAATAAGCCGCTTTCAATGTGATGGGTGTAGGGAAACTGATCAAATATCGCAAAGCGTTCAATGCGATGAGTCTTAGTTAGCTGGACAAGGTTGCCTGCCAGTGTCTCTGGGTTGCAGGATACATAGATTATTTGATCGAACTCTTGTGCGAGTTTGATTGTATCTTGATCTAGACCTGCACGAGGAGGATCCACAAATAATGTGCTGAATTGATAACTGGATAGGTCGATGCTTGAAACTTCTAGTCGGCGGAATTCACGAACTCCGTGGTAGGCTTGAGTAAACTCTTCACTAGACATACGAGCTATTTGCACATTGTTTATTTTATTCTGTTCAAGGTTATAGAGTGCCGCTTTTACTGATGTTTTTGATATCTCTGTAGCAAGCACACGATTATATTGATTAGCCAATGCCACGGTGAAATTAGCATTGCCGCAGTAAAGCTCTAACAAGTCTCCCGTTATATTGTCGGAAACACTTTGTGCCCAAGATAGCATGTGCTCACAAACCTTGGCGTTGGGTTGACTAAACCCACCTTCTATTTGTCGGTATTTATAGTGAGCCTCGTTAATGATTAGAGTTTCATCCACATAATCTCGCTCAAGAACTCTTTTTATTTTCCTTGCCCGCCCTATCAGCGGTACGCCAAGTTTTGTTTGTACTTGCTTGGCTGCTTCATCCCAAGTTTCGTCTATGGGTTTATGATAAATCATCGTAATCACAGCATCGCCAGAAAGCGTGCTTAGGAAATCTACTTGAAATAGTTTTCTACGCAATACGGGATTATCATTGATCGCTTCAAGCAATAGCGGCATTAACTTGCAGATGGTTTCAGAGGCGATAGGGAAATTTGTAACTTTTACCTGCCGAGTACGGCCATTTTCATCTTTTTCGTGCATCACATAATATAATGCTTCTTTTTCGTGGCGGATTCGAAATTCTGCGCGCATACGAAAGTGCTCTGGATCGGAGGGAAAAACTTCCATCGCCGGAGGCTCAAATGGGGCGATTAGGCTTTCCAGCCGCCGTTGTTTCTCTGCGAGTAGGTCTTGGTACTGTTCGGGAAACGTTGATCCAGGCATAGCGTTGAGATTCATCTAGTTTAGGGGGCGGCTATTTTAGGGCAATTTAGACCATTTGTAAGCGGTTATTGTTAAGTGCATATGTTTCTATTACGTAGGGTTAGAGTTGATGTCAGCTCAGAGCTTAGTGGTCGTATTTGCTCTTAAGTCTATGCCCTGGTTCATAAAGTTAGTGGCGTTGAGCCGGGTTTAGTGGAGCTGTAGACCTGTGCCTTTGGTGGTAGATGATTCAAGGTTTAGTTGCTTAATAGTGAGGGGGCCTTTCATTGCCGGAAGGTATAGCCAGGGCATCTAAATCTTGGGAGAACTTGTCTTTCCAATGGCCTAACAAGAGCTTTAATTCATCCATTTTTTGATATTGCTCGGCAATTACATCACTGAGTTCTTGTATGGCTGCTTCTTGATAGGAAACTTTAGTTTCTAACTCGATAATGCGTTCTTCGTGGTCGATGGAACTGTTACTGCTCATGATGATGGAAGCTCAGTTAGGTAATTAAAGAAATAAGATCTTAACATTTTCTATTTGAATATTTTATAATACGTGGGTTGTTATGGACGCTATGTTTAGAAGTGTCTGTTATCTTGTTGATTTTAAAATAATTATGTCAGAGAGTAGGTTATGAAAAATATATCTGTTTTACGTTGTTTAGTCGTTGGTGTGTGTATCGGGTTACCGCTAGCGTCGTTACTTTTCTTCATTCAAACCCCTGCAGTAGGTGAGACTGATAAGGTTGAAGCTGTATTAAAAGCGTTGGGTGATGAGTTGGGTTTACAAACTTATATCCAGTATGCATCGGCCTTGATCTTGAGTGGCTTCCTTTCAGGTCTTCTCATCGCTAAGGCAAGAACCGCTACAGGTGGATCGACAGCTCGATCGGGTTCTCGTTCTGATGCTCAAACTGAAGCGCCAATATCGTCTGGTCCACGTGAAAAAGGACAGGTGAAATGGTTTAACAAGATCAAGGGTTTTGGTTTTATTACCCGCGATCAGGGCGATGATATTTTTGTCCACTTCCGCTCTATTCGTGGTCAAGGACGTAGATTTCTGCGTGAAGGCCAGGAAGTTGAATTTAGTGTGGTTGAGAATGATAAAGGCTTACAGGCTGAAGATGTTGAAGTTGCAGCTTAGGTAGCACCATTTGTTCTTTGTGAACTAAATGTAAAAAGGGCCAGTTACACTGGCCCTTTTTTATGTGCTGATTTTATCTAGATACTTGATATAGTAGTTTTTATCGTTGTTGTGATGTTCTCTTAGAGGTGCTGTTCTTGCCAATTTGAGAATTACTGTTCTGAGAACTGCTGATTTATTTGCTGAGCTCGCCAGCGCGTCAGCATCATAGCCATAATAAACAATATGCAGCTCACTCCTGTCTCAATAAGGCCTGGTACTAGCTTGCCCGGCATCGTGGTGGCTAATACACCGCTGGTGAAATAGAACAACACCATAAAGCAGAGTAAGGCGTAGGTGTTTGGGTGGTTTTTCGGGAAGGCTGGTATGAACAAGGCTAATGGAAGGAGTTTTGCTCCTAACCAAAGCCATTTATTACCTGCTTCATATAACCATACATTTGTGGCGAGTGTTATTAATAAGCTCACATACAGAATGAGAACGATTTTGCGGGTGAATTTGACGCGTTTATCAAGTTTATTCATGTTGTCTCAGTCAGTAACCGTGCGTAATGAATATTCATGGCCGAATTTAGCCAGGCGTTTTCCGAGTGCCTTGCACAGGTTTTTTTCTTCATCTGATAATGGTGATTTACTATCCGTACCCGCTGTATGGCTTGGGCCATAGGGCGTTCCACCTGTTTTTGTGGTTAACAGTTCATTTTCACTATAGGGCAGACCTACCAACACCATGCCGTGATGAAGTAAGGGCAGCATCATGGAGATGAGGGTTGTCTCCTGACCGCCATGTAAGCTGGAGGTTGAACTGAATACACCCGCGGGTTTATCGATAAGGGCACCGGATAGCCAAAGCTCACTGGTGCTATCGACAAAATGCTTTAAGGGGGCGGCCATATTGCCAAACCGGGTTGGGCTGCCTAGTGCTAAACCTGAACACTGTTTGAGGTCATCGATAGTGCAGTACAGAGCTCCATCTTCTGGAATTGAGTCTGTGGTCTGTTCACTGGTGGGAGATACTGGTGGCACCGTGCGAATACGAGCCTCAATCCCTGTTTGTAGTTCTACTCCACGAGCGATTTGCTGAGCCATTTGTAGGGTTGCGCCATGACGGCTGTAGTACAACACGAGTACATAGGGGGTACTCATGATTACAATATCTCCAATACAGATTCAGGAGGTCGCCCTAATGCCGCTTTGCCGTTAGTGATCACGATAGGGCGCTGGATTAGTTTAGGGTGTTGCACCATAAACTTAATCAAGGCTTCGTTGCTCAGTTCAGGGTTTTTAAGGTCGTTTTTTTTGTACGCATCTTCACCAGTACGTAACAAGTCTCGGGCTGACATGCCGAGCTGCTGTAATGTTAACGATAGTTGGTCTGTTGTAGGAGGTGTCTCCAGGTATAACACAATTTCGGGAGAAATCCCTTTTTCTTCCAGTAGTTGTAACGTTTGTCGAGATTTAGAGCAGCGTGGGTTGTGATAAATGGTTACTTTGCCCATGAGTAGCTATCATCCCTTTAATACAGAATTTGAGGCGGCGCATTGTAGCATAACTGCTGGAATAGTCGCTGCAGAAGGAGAGGTTATGGATAAGAGGGGGAGTCTGTGGAAGCTAGCTGTGTGGAAGGAGTGGTGGCAAACTTTTTTACAATTCTTGGTGTTTATTTTGCGGCGATTTGTGCGTGATGGATGCGTTCCAAGCAGTGCTTCTTTGACCTATACCACACTATTTGCTGTGGTGCCGTTAATGACCGTCACCTATGCCATGCTGGCGGCGATTCCTTCATTGCAGGGCGTAGGGGATGAAATTCAGCAATTATTATTTAAGCACTTCGTGCCTAGTACGGGTAACACCTTACAAACGTATCTGGAGGGTTTTTCACAGCAAGCAAGGCAGCTTACTTCATATGGTGTCGGCTTTTTGGTTGTGACCGCCTATATGATGCTGAAAACGGTCGAAAAGGCATTTAATGGTATTTGGCATGTGTCTGAGCCACGTAAGGGAATGGCGAGTTTTTTATTGTACTGGGCTATTCTTAGTCTAGGCCCTTTATTGCTCGGTATGGGTTTTGTGGTGACGTCATATCTGGCTTCACTTTCATTTGTGCAAGACACCACCGAAACCTTAGGTATTAAGCAACATTTACTCAGCATGCTGCCCATGTTGTTGAGTGCGACGGCTTTCACCTTGATTTATGCCGCCGTGCCTAACGTGAAGGTACCGCTGAAACACGCTTTTATTGGTGGTGTGACGGTGGCTATTCTGTTTGAAACGGCAAAATCAGCGTTTACTTTATACGTGACCCACTTTCCAAATTATCAGTTGGTTTATGGCGCTTTTGCAGCAGTGCCTTTATTTCTGTTGTGGATTTACTTGTCCTGGATGATTGTTCTATTGGGTGGCGAATTGGTGCGAGGGCTATCGGTATTTCGCGCAGAACGTTTATCTGCGCGGCGTCTAGATCTTCTCTTGGTGCTAAGAGTTATCAATTGGTTTTGGGCACGCTATCAAAAGGGTGATGAAGTTAAGCAGGATGACTGGACAAAGCTTGAATTTCCTATTGGGCAAGAACAGTGGTTGGAGGTGATTCAGTTACTTCAGGATAATAAGTTTGTACAGAAAACCTCGAAAGGTTTTGTGTTAGCTCGCGATTTGCACACGGTATCCTTGTGGGAGCTTAATTTGTTATTAGATAAACCATTACCTGCAGATGTTCAGCTACCTGAGGAGGTCGATGGCCTAAGCTGGTATCCTGAGCTTAGAAAAAAATTAGTAACTATAGAGACGTTAAGTGTCGAGCAACTTAATTTTCCCGTAAGTCGTTTGTTTCTGGACAAAGGTTAGGGCCGGTTTGCGGTGAGTGGACTAGGGAGCCTCTGAAAAACTATCTAACTTAGTTTTGAAAAAGCATATTGATCGATCATGGATGATTGATTGATGAGGCGCTTGGAGCAAACATCATAGGTTTTGTTAGATGCTAGCTGTAGTTTGAAATTTTCCGATAAACTGAGTGAGCCGGTACCCGCAATGAGTGAATGATGTTTCTTATTTTCTTTTTGTTCTGACACTAAGATGGCTGATTTTTCAGTGGGTTCCAGCATTCCCTGTTGCACGACGCAAATTCTACATGGATGAGGTGTTCCGTGAATATATTCAAGTCCGAGCGATGGCTGGGCTTGATTGTTCTGTTTTACCCACCGTACCACGCACAGGCGGGGAGCATTTCTTTCGTTAAGACTCCTAGGCCAAACGA
>Ga0105352_1001793_pt1 | contig 10693 bp, 10 predicted proteins | sample EN8Hudsemesocosm_FD_83507 | JGI IMG/M metagenome (GOLD analysis project Ga0105352, IMG submission 83507) | Methane-oxidizing microbial communities from mesocosms in the Hudson Canyon - EN8B Hudson Canyon | ecosystem: Environmental > Aquatic > Marine > Cold seeps | place: Hudson Canyon...
AAGATATATATAAAAAGTTTGGTATTCGGCTAGAGATTGAGCCTAGGGTTCTGAGCTAAAGCTTCATCCCGATTGCATAGAAAAAGGGCTAACATATGTTAGCCCTTTTTCAATCTAATCAATCGAAGTGCTTAGCTCTTTGAACTATCATCTCCGACAGCCTTATCAACACTTGTAGTAGCTTCTGCGACCTTACGTGCTTCCTCTTCTTTTTTGAGTCGTCTTTTCTCTCTAGGGTCATTAGACGCTCTTTGTGCAGGTTTTTCTTCTGATGTTGTCACGCTAGGTGAAGGCACAGGTGCAACTTGTACATCAGGCTTAGGGGCTGCTTGAGGCTTCGGCGTTACCTGCTGTTGAGTTTCAGTCTTTTGCGGCTTGGCTTCTATAGCATTGTCAGTTTTACTAGTACGCGCTACGGTCGCAGCTTTAGTCTTCACTTGAGCTTTTTCGGAAGCTTCGCTCGGAGAGGTTGAGATTTCAGCCTGTTTCGATGCTGTTGTTTTTGTTGGGTCCTCGGCTTTCGAGTCCCTAGCTTCGGAATCAGCAGGTTTAGAGCTAGAGACTTTAGGTTGTGTTGTTGCTTCAACATTAGTCTCAGGCTTAACTGCTGGCTTAGCTACAGGTTTAGCTACAGGTTTAGATTCTGGTTTTCGCGCTACGGTATTATCTTTTGAAGAATCAATTTTTGCTGAATCAATTTTTGTAGTATCTACATTCGTAGCGTCTACATTTTCTGAACTTGTTTTCTGAGTCGCTGGGCTATCACCGGAATCTCTACGGTTTCTGTTTCGTTCCCGTCCACGCTGCCTCTGCTTAGGTTTGCTCTGTCGTTGTTCATTTGCGTCTCTTGATCCAGTATCCTTCTGGTTATCACCTTTCGCTTGCTCTTGCTTCTCTTGTTGTTGGCGAGGCTTAGTGTCTTGACTACGACCTTTATCCTTACCATCTTTAGATTGAGCTAGTTTTGGTAATGTTTCAGTGGTGCCAGAAGGGCTGTTGTCAACAATAACATCTGGACGCTCTTTTCTTTCACCCCTATCATTTCTGCGTGGATTGCGATTCTGGTTACGGTTTTGATTTCGCCTGTTACCGCGCTGCTGATGGCCGCCACGTCCTTGAGATTGACGCCTTTCCGTCGCTTTAGTCTCGGTTTTCTTTTCTTCTGGTGCTTCGGCTTCGCTAAACATTGAAGAAATAGAAGTTACCAACTTGCTAAACAAGCCTGTCTGTTTGGCGTCATTGGGTGTAGGTGCTGTAGTGGTAGGTGCAGGCGCAGGACGTGCTGGGGCGACCGCTTGCACTGCAGCTTCAGGTTGAGGAACCAGTTTACGAACCACATTTTCAACGGCTTCATCGGCTGTATCGGCTTTTATCTCCCAGCTCGATTGGGAGCCAGCATCAGCCACATGATCATCACGTAAGCGTTGCACCTCAAAGTGTGGCGTTTCCATATCAGTACTAGGAATCACCAGTATTTTGAGTTTTAGTCGCGTTTCAAGCTCACTTATAGCTGCACGCTTTTCATTCATGAGATAAGTGGCCATTGATACAGGCACCAGGATTCTAATCTCAGCTGTTCTTTCTTTTAAAGCTTCTTCTTCTACTAATCGGATGATTGAAAGCCCAAGTGACTCAATATCTCTAATGGTTCCTTGGCCTTTACAGCGAGGACAAACAATTCCACTAGTTTCACCAAGAGAAGGGCGTAGACGCTGACGTGACATCTCCATCAAACCGAACCGGGAAATACGGCCAATCTGTACACGCGCTCTATCCATAGCAAGTGCCAGTTGCATACGGCTTTCAACTTCCTTCTGGTTTCTAACCGGCGTCATATCAATAAAGTCGATCACAACAAGCCCGCCAAGATCTCTAAGTCTTAGTTGACGTGCGATTTCATCTGCTGCTTCAAGATTTGTGACTAGCGCCGTTTCTTCAATATCGGATCCTTTAGTCGCTCTTGCTGAGTTGATATCAATAGAAACCAATGCCTCAGTATGATCGATTACAATCGAACCACCTGATGGCAATTTAACCTCACGCTGAAAGGCCGTCTCAATCTGACTTTCTATTTGAAAGCGATTGAACATTGGGATGGTATCTTCGTACAGTTTTATCTTGTTTTGATACTGAGGCATTACTTGCTGTACGAAACTCAATGCGTCCTGATAGACCTTCTCGTTATCAATAAGAACTTCACCAATATCTTGGCGCAACGAGTCTCTAATAGCTCGAATGATGACATTCGATTCTTGATATATAAGGAATGGAGCAGGGCGTTGTACGGCTGCATCTGAAATTGACGACCAAAGATGAGCCAAATAATCTAAATCCCACTGCAGATCCTCGGAGTTTCTACCGACACCAGCAGTTCGTGCTATTACGCCCATATTGGTAGGAATTTTAACCTGACTCATTGCTTCTCTTAACTGAGTCCGATCATCTCCTTCAATACGACGAGAGATTCCGCCAGCACGAGGATTGTTTGGCATCAAGACGAGATATCTGCCAGCCAAGCTAATCAATGTGGTAAGTGCAGCGCCTTTATTTCCACGCTCTTCTTTATCCACTTGAACAATAACTTCCTGGCCTTCTTTAACCAGTTCTTTAATATTGAGGCGCCCAGATACTTCGGATGGCGACTTACTAAAGTATTTTTTTGAAATTTCTTTTAACGGAAGGAAGCCGTGTCGTTCTGCACCAAAATCAACAAATGCAGCTTCAAGGCTTGGTTCTACGCGAGTAATTTTCGCTTTATAGATATTCGCTTTTTTTTGTTCTCTTGCTCTAGATTCAATATCTAGATCGATTAGTCGTTGTCCATCTACAAGTGCAACTCTCAACTCTTCTTTATGAGTTGCATTTATCAACATTCTTTTCATGTATGACCACTGTCAAATGTGTGCCTTTTTAGTAACACTTAACAGCATTAACCAACGCGCTAATGTGATCTACTGTAAGTAAGATCTACATGGCGACTAGCTTATTCTCCGAGACACAGTCGTATTTCTCATATTTCGCTGTGTTTTGCATCTACCAATCATTCTCTTTGATCGTTGGCAGCTCGCATTGAGCTGAATCAGCATCTAAGGGCTGAGCTTCAGCTCATGAATATATTAGCTTTCCTGGTTAACGCTGCCTTATGAAGGCACTGTTAACTTTAAGCGCTCTAGTTTGAGCGCCACATTCTGCTACTAACGGCTCCTTTAGCACGCTTCCAACTGAAGCTTAGCCTGTCTTCTCAAAACCGTTAGTAATAATTCTTGCTGTATCAACAGGTTACAGCCGCAAAGCATACTTAGCTTTATAGGCGGACTGCCAGCAAGGCCCGAATATAACAGCTTTTCATATATGCTTCAATTAGTTAGAAGCTGTTACAATAGTGACATGTCAAGTATCAAAACACCTCAAGCCAATACCCCCCCTGCAACCAAAGTACACTGGTTTCAAATAACCGATGAGCACTGCGGGCAACGAATCGACAACTTCTTGCACACCTATCTAAAGGGTGTTCCGCGCTCAAAAATATACAATATTCTTAGAAAAGGTGAAGTTCGTGTAAATAAGCGACGCGTAAAGCCAATTTATCGTTTGGCGCTAGGTGATGAAGTAAGAATTCCTCCCGTTAAAATTCAGACGAAAACAATTCCGCAGGCTAAAACTTCGATTATTGATCGAATAGAAAATAGCATTTTATTCGAAGATGAAGAACTTATGGTAATCAACAAACCATCCGGTATTGCGGTGCATGGAGGTAGCGGAATTAGCCTAGGGCTTATTGAGACACTAAGACAGTCTCGACCACAGCAGCGCTTTATGGAGCTAGTACACCGGCTCGATCGAGATACCTCTGGCTGTATAATGATTGCGAAAAAACGTAAAATTTTGACGGAATTGCATGCCGCATTAAGAGAAAAACACGTCCAAAAAACATACCACGCTTTAGTTTCTGGTCGCTGGCCAAAAAGAAAGCAGCTGGTTAATGCTCCGTTAGAAAAAAATGTACTCAATTCCGGCGAGCGAATGGTTAGAGTTAGCCCTACCGGAAAAGTATCCAAAACAAGGTTTAAGGTTTTAGAGCCATTTCAACAGGCAACTTTGATAGAAGCATCACCCATCACGGGCAGAACGCATCAAATCAGAGTTCACTGTCAATATGCAGGACACTCTATTATTGGTGATGATAAATACGGTGATTCTGACGTTAATAGTAAAATGAAGATGAAAGGCATAAAGCGCTTATGCCTGCATGCATACGAACTCGAATTCAAACTACCAAATAGCGGCAAACAGCTCAGCATTAGAGCCCCTTACGATGACGCGTTATCACGCGCCTTGCAGCAACTATCTTCAACTGACTCTGTCGAATAACAGCCTATTTACAGATCAAAAAAGTGCAAAACAAAACAGCATGAAATCATACGAGCTTTTAATCTTTGACTGGGACGGCACACTCATTGATTCTACCGATAAAATCATCACATGCATGCAGTCTGCATTTGTTAGCAGCGGATTAACACCGCCACCTTATGCAGACGTCAAAAATATTATCGGGTTGGGTCTGCCAGAAGCCATTTGTAAACTTTTGCCTGGTATAGATAACGAGCTTGCTTTGGCCGTCAGGGAAAGTTATTCGGCTCATTTTTCGGAAGCAGACAAAACTCCGTGCAACTTTTACACAGGTGTTACGGAAGGACTTAATGCTCTAAAAAATCAAGGCTACACGCTTGCAATTGCAACAGGCAAAAGTAGAAAAGGGCTGGATAGGGTGCTTTCAGCACTTGGACTGGATAATTTTTTCCATTTAACGCGGTGTGCAGATGAAACCGAGTCAAAACCATCTCCGCTCATGCTCAATGAAATCATCAGCGAGGCTAGAACGACTCCCGCCAATGCTTTAATGGTTGGTGATACCGAGTACGATTTAGAGATGGCACGACATGCCAGAGTAGATAGTGTTGCTGTTAGTTATGGTGCCCACCATATAGAGCGACTACTAAAACACCACCCGAAAAAGTCTATAGATCAGTTCTCCCAACTGATAGACTTCCTTCAGGATAATCACACGGAATGAACAATGTCAGATCAGAATTGGCAAAATAGTACCAGCACAGTGGATACTGCAAAAAACGATACAGATAGCAAGCAATGGACACTCATCCAAGACTTGGTTTTAAGCATCACAACAGAGCAGAGAAGGGCGCGCCGCTGGAGTATCTTTTTTAAGCTATCAATACTGGCTTATTTTATCGCGGGCTTACTAATATTTGCCAATATTGGTGGAAGCAAAATACCCACCACTTCTGACTCCGCTACGGCCATGGTCCGTGTAGAAGGCGTGATTGCAGATCAAGAAAAAGCCAGCGCAGATAGGATTGTTACCGGTCTTCGTAACGCCTTTGAGCATAAATCTGTTAAGGGTGTCATATTGAAAATCAATAGCCCCGGAGGAAGCCCTGTACAATCAGGTCAGGTCTTTGACGAAATAAAACGACTAAGAAATCTACACCCAGAAACGAAACTCTATGCTGTGATAACAGATATTGGCGCATCAGGTGCTTACTATATAGCAGCTGCAGCTGATGAAATTTACGCGGATAAAGCAAGCCTCGTTGGCTCTATTGGTGTTGTCAGCTCCAGCTTTGGTTTTGTCGATAGCATTAAAAAGCTAGGTGTAGAGCGGCGACTTATGACTGCAGGTGAGCACAAGGGTTTTCTCGATCCTTTCAAGCCGCTTAATACTGAAGAGTCTGGTTACTGGCAGGAAGTTCTAAATACAACTCACCAACAATTTATTAACCAGGTGAAGCTTGGGCGTGGGGATAGACTTGCTGATAATGAAAAATTATTTTCAGGGTTAGTGTGGTCTGGAGAGCAAGCTATAGACCTTGGCTTGGTAGATGCACTCGGAAGCCCTGGTTTCGTTGCTAGAGAAATAATTGGTGAGGAAAATATCGTCGATTTCACGCCAAAGCAGTCGCCTTTTGAGGCGTTTGCTGAGAAGTTTGGTGCTACTGCTGCAAAGGTCTTGGCGCAAGAAATGATCACTGGTGGGCCGCAGCTTCAATAAGTGGAGCTACTTCTGAATTAGCTGCTCTTAAGCAAATCGCCCGCCGATAGTGGGCGATTTGCTAGCTACCATTTCAATAATACCTATTTCTAGGGATTGTTAGCAGGTGTTGCACTAGAGAAAATCATCACGACCATTAACTAACCTAATATTTGATAGCCTTCTTTTTCAAGCATGGCGACTAGCCTAATTAACGGCAAGCCAATTAAGCTGTTAGGGTCATTACCCTCTAGTTTGCTAAATAGGGCTATTCCCAATCCTTCGGACTTGAATGAGCCTGCACAATCTAAGGGGCTCTCCTTTTCAACATAGCTCTCAATCACTGCTTTTGAGAGCCGTCTGAAATGGACATTAAAAACATCAACCTCAGTCTGGCAATTTCCGGTAGTGGTATTCAAAAGGCATAGGCCGGTGAGGAAGCTTACCTTTTTGCCTGAGGATGATAATAGCTGCTCTATGGCCTTGTCCTTGCTGCCTGGTTTTCCGAGTATTTCTCCATCCAAAACAGCGACTTGGTCAGAGCCAATAACCAGGCGCTCGGTACCTGCATTTACTGCTTTTGCTTTTATTTCTGCTAACCTTGCTACCAAAGCCTCAGGACTTTCACCCGCTAAAGGGGTTTCATCTATATTGGGTTTTGCTGTTTCGAAAGGGACCTGTAACTTTTCTAGTATAGCTTTGCGGTAAATAGAAGTAGACCCCAGCACAATTTGGTACATGTTCATTTTCCAAGTGAATGATTTAAAAGAAATTCTACAATGATGCCTAGAGACCTTACTAGCCCTAAAACATGTCTTTTCCCTTTGACAGCACACATTTCTAACCGTACAATCGCGCCCCTATGTTAAAGGGCCAGATACCCAGACAGGTAGATCCTCGAAAGTTAGCGTTAAAAGACGCTGAATTTGATGGGGAGATTACCACCAGCGAACTCAGCCGTATTACTGAATCGGTGCTTAGTGTTGACAGTGATGTTAGCGTGAAAGTCCAGTTTAGTAGGGATGAGCAAGGTCTGCTAACGGTTAAGGGCTCTGCTGAAGCACAAGTATCCCTGGAGTGCCAGCGCTGCCTTGAACGCATGCCTCTTACACTCGCAGCTAATATTAATGTGGCTATAGCGAGAAAGGAAGAAGATTGCGCTCGTTTACCAAAGTATTATGACCCTTGGGTTGTGGATACTGAGTCAGCTGACCTAATTGCTCTGATTGAAGATGAGCTATTACTGGCTCTGCCTATTGTTGCCCTACATGAGCAACAGTGCGCTGAATTTAATGAAGAAGGTGTATCGACTGCCTCTGACTCATCAAATGAAACAGAGGCAAGACCAAACCCTTTTTCAGTGTTAGAAAAATTGAAGTCCGGCAACAAGCCGACAGATAATTAAAGTAGGAGCAAATTGCCATGGCTGTTCAAAAAAGTAAAAAAACTCGTTCAAGACGAGATATGCGTCGCTCACATGACGCGCTAACTGAATCTACATTATCCGTAGAATCGACTACAGGTGAAACACATCTTCGTCACCATATCAGTGCTGATGGTTTTTACCGAGGCCGTAAGGTTATCAATAAAGACGACGAATAAGGTCGTTTTTATCAAGAAGGCGTGTTGGTTGTTTAGGCAGTCACACGCCTTTTTTGTGTCTGTTATAAAATAGGATTGCACATGGATACACAACTGGGATTTATTTTTCCAGGTCAAGGCTCTCAAAAGCTTGGCATGCTTTCGGATCTTGGTGAGCATCAAATCATCAACGCAACTTTTGAAGAAGCTTCTGACGCTTTAGGTTATAACCTTTGGGAAGTCATTCAATTAGACCCAAATGAACGCCTCAACAGCACAGATGTGACTCAACCAGCATTGCTTGCTAGCAGTGTCGCACTTTGGCGTCTTTGGAATGAGAGCATTGATCGAGTACCAAGCTTACTATCTGGTCATAGCCTTGGCGAATACAGCGCACTGGTTTGTGGTGGTGCACTAGCATTTGCTGATGCCATTAAACTGGTTAAACTTCGTGGAGAGCTTATGCAAGCTTCGGTACCAGTAGGTACGGGTGCTATGGCTGCTATCCTCGGCCTTCAAGACAGTGATGTCATAAAGTCTTGCGAAGCGGTTTCAGCAGGAATAGTTCAAGCTGTAAATTTCAATGCACCAGGTCAAGTTGTAATTGCCGGAGAAAAGGGCGCGGTAGATAGCGCCATTGAAAACTGTAAGAATGCCGGCGCCCGAAAAGCTATGACCTTACCAGTTAGTGTTCCCTCTCATTGCGCTCTTATGATGCCTGCCTCTGAAGGCCTTGCGAAGGCTCTAGATCAAATCAGCATTAGCCAGCCTAAGATTCCTGTCATACAAAATGTTGATGCTATGCTAGCCAGCTCACCAGAGGCCATTAAGAAAAATCTTGTTGCTCAGCTGCACAAACCTGTTCTCTGGGTGGGCTGTGTCAACGAAATGAAAAATAATGGCATTACAGAACTTGTTGAGTGTGGCCCAGGTAAAGTACTTACGGGTCTGAACAAGCGCATTGACAAAACTATATCTGCCAGTGCATTTGGCACATCATCTGACTTAGAAACGCTTAACAACTAAAAGGAGCCAATCGTGTCCCTAGAAGGAAAAGTAGCACTCGTAACAGGTGCAAGTCGTGGAATAGGTAGAGCTATTGCTGTAGCGCTAGGAAAATCTGGTGCAATCGTTGCTGGCACAGCAACCACCGAAGCTGGAGCCAACAAAATCACCGAAGGCTTTAAAGATGACGGCATAACCGGGCAAGGTTTTGTGCTAGATGTTTCAAGTGATGAATCTGTCAAGTCTCTAGCAACCAGCATACAAGAAACATTGGGCACACCACAGATTATAGTTAATAACGCAGGCATAACCGATGATACTCTTTTCTTGCGAATGAAGGATGAGCAGTGGAGCGGCGTAATCAGCACAAACCTAGACTCTGTATTTAGGGTTTGTAAGGCTTTCGTTAGAGGTATGACTAAAGCACGTTGGGGGCGAATCATAAATGTCGGCTCAATTGTAGCTTCTCGCGGTAGCGCGGGTCAGGCTAATTACGCGGCAGCCAAAGCGGGCATGGAAGGAATGAGTCGTAGTCTTGCCGCTGAATTGGCAGCACGAAATATCACCGTAAATGTTGTCGCTCCAGGCTTTATTGATACAGACATGACCAAAGAGCTGCCTGATAATGTAAAAGATACATATATACAGGCTATACCATTAAGTCGTCTTGGCAAGCCTGAGGATATTGCAAATTCAGTGCAATTCCTCGCTAGTGATGCAGGTGAATATATTACAGGTCAAGTGCTACACGTTAATGGCGGCATGTACATGAACTAACTATTCTTTCGGATGGTTTTGACACAGCTTTGCGTTGTGGTCTAATAGTAAGGTTTTATGCTTGCAACCCAATAAAACCACCAATAAAATTGCACAGAATTTGCTGTAGCATAAATTTTAATAGGAGCTAACCAAGCTTATGAGTACTGTAGAAGAACGCGTAAAGAAAGTTGTTTGTGAACAACTTGGCGTTAAAGAATCAGATATCAGCACATCTTCTTCATTTGTTGAAGATTTAGGTGCAGACTCGCTCGATACGGTAGAGCTTGTTATGGCTCTTGAAGAAGAATTTGAAACTGAAATTCCTGATGAGGAAGCTGAAAAAATCACTACAGTACAGCTAGCAATTGATTATGTGGTAGCGCATCAATAGCTGTCAGTATATAGAGTGTCTATATATACGAAAGCACAAAGAAGGCCGCCGCAATCTTGCTGGCGGCTTTTTTCTTTCTGTATTTAAGTTGGAGAAATAAGTGACTAAACGCCGTGTAGTAGTAACCGGAATGGGTACCGTTAACCCTAATGGTGCAAATATTCAACAAAGCTGGGATAGTTTGTTAAAGGGAGAAAGTGGCGTTAGTGCTATCGAGCATTTTGATATTTCTAAATACAGCACTCAGTTTGCAGGCATAGTTAAAGACTTTGATCCTGGTCATATTCTAGCGCCTAAAGAAGCACGCAAGATGGATCGATTTATCCAACTAGGTATGGTCGCAGCTGCCGAAGCAATTAATGATTCAGGACTTGATTTTGAAGATCAGCAACTTAGCGTAAGAACAGGTGTTGCTGTAGGTTCTGGAATTGGCGGATTAGGTACGATTGAAGACAATCACAAAATACTACTCGAAAAAGGTCCACGTAGGGTCTCACCTTTTCTAGTTCCTGCGTCCGTCATCAATATGGTAGCTGGCAACATTTCAATCCGATGGGGATTAAAGGGACCTAACTACTCTATTACCACCGCGTGTACCACAGGTACTCATAACATAGGGTACGCCGCGAGGACCATTGCTTATGGGGATGCAGATGTAATGATCGCAGGGGGAGCTGAAGCGCCTATAACCCCTGAGGGCTTGGCAGCGTTTTCTGCAGCCAGAGCGTTATCAACAAAAAATGATGATCCAGCATCAGCTAGCAGGCCTTGGGATAAAGATCGAGATGGCTTCGTACTAAGCGAAGGTGCAGGTATATTAATACTAGAAGACTACGAGCATGCCAAGGCGCGAGGCGCAACTATACATGCAGAGCTCACTGGTTTTGGAATGAGTGGTGATGCTTATC
>Ga0105352_1001795_pt1 | contig 10675 bp, 9 predicted proteins | sample EN8Hudsemesocosm_FD_83507 | JGI IMG/M metagenome (GOLD analysis project Ga0105352, IMG submission 83507) | Methane-oxidizing microbial communities from mesocosms in the Hudson Canyon - EN8B Hudson Canyon | ecosystem: Environmental > Aquatic > Marine > Cold seeps | place: Hudson Canyon | collected...
AATACAATAGTAAGATTTGTATCAGGGTAATTAGTTGCAATCGTATATGCAAACCTTAACAAAAGATTATTCTTTTCTACTGGCAATAAAAGATGGTAACCGGCTAGTTCAACAGGCCAAAAGGGAACATTTTTGCTCTAGAGCCTGTGGTTTATCAAGGTTAAAAAATGTCGCTTTAACGCCTTTGACCGCGCTTTAGAAATCATCGAAACCTTGAAAACTAGCAAATTAGAAATTACCTCCTTCACCTAACAATTGAATAAAGCCGCCCGATATGATTCTGAAAATAATCTAAAAACACTCTTACCTTAACAGGCAAGGTTCGGCTTTGGTAAAGCACTGAAAGCTCTTGAGCTAAAGGTGGTATCGTTAACTTAAGTTCTTTTAGTGCACCACGCCGCACTTCAGCTTCACATTGATAGTCTGGAAGTTTTAATAATCCTAAGCCTCTTACTGCAGCTTCAATCCTCATTTCCGGACTAGATAATTGCACTCGACCTTTAACCGGCACAGACTGTATTTTTTGATGATCTCTAAATAACCATTGCTGCTCTCCTGTATTCAACACACAACATTCCTCTCCCAATGTTTCAGGGTCTAGACTCTGCCCTACCGAACTAGCACAAAGTCTAACGTTTGAATTATTAAAACTATAAACATTTGATACATAAATTGATTGAGGAATACTCATTAATGAACGGGCTATCCAACTTGAATCTGGCAAATCATGCTCATGGAGAACAAAGGTTAAGTCATAGTTTTCAGATAGCTCTGGTAAAACGCCAGGATAGTGACTACAACACAAGGTTATTTCTGGATAGAGCAGTGAGAATTCAGCAATTAATTCACTAATTAACCGGCTTAAAAACTCTGAAGGCAGCAATACTCTAAGTTGCCCCCTAGGTTTGGATATAAGTGAGCCAACCTCTTCTTCAACAAGAGCTAGTGCTTTTAAATGCTCAACACTACGTTGATATAACAATGCACCACTCTCAGTTAAGCGTTGTTTGCGAGTGGTCCGTATAAGTAACGAGCTTCCAATCTGAACTTCCAATGCTGCCAGCCTTCTGCTGATTTTCGATTTTGGAATATTCAGCTTTAGAGCAGCAGCAGTTAACGACCCAGCTTCAACCACTTCAGAGAATATATACAAGTCTTCCAGGTTAGAATTCATACTTTTGTCTCATAAATAGAACAATAGTTTCTATTAAACCCATCTAATCAACAAAGTTCAAGCTGGTTAAACTTCTTCTCACCTTATCTCAGCACCTGTTTTAACAGGTTCTAAAATTAAGCTAACTAAAAAGGACATAACTATGAGTAACCCAACATTAATTACAGCTGATAAGTTTGCAACAGAAGTTGAGAATCATACAGGCGTAACTTTAGTAGATTTTTATGCCGACTGGTGTGAGCCTTGTAAAATGATAGCGCCTCTACTCGAAGTGGTTGCAGATGAGTTTGAAGATGACTTAAAAGTAGTAAAGGTTGATGCTGACCAATCTTCAGAGTTATTAGCCAAATACAGCGTAAGAGGCTTACCCACTTTAATGCTTTTTAAAGATGGAATACCTGTCGCCACAAAAACTGGTGCCATACCACTCAAAGAGCTGAGAAGCTTTGTAAGTTAAAAGTTCCTGGGGCCTAGCCCCAGCATATTAGCCCTCATATTTGGAGTAAGGTCTAATATTTATTGTATTCAATCCACTCAAGGTCATTGACCATTCATTACACGAGTTGCCCCATGGTGGTTAAAAGCGTACATCAAATTCTGAAGGATATTTCTACTTACCTACTTTCTCAGATTTTATTAATAAAAGGTTTATGATAACTGCACTGTTATGCTGAACAGACATAATTTTTGTGTATTCAAGACATAAAAACGACCGTAAATAAGACTCTAAATTTTTACAAATATAAAATTTCACCTGCCCTATCAATGCTAAACGTTAGTTCGTAATACTCTTCCTATAACTATTAATAAGATCAAATAGTACATACTTACTTTGCCCCTACTCTTTGAAAATAAGTCACTTAGTTATCAAATCAATCAATAAAAGTGAAAATTGACCTATTTTGACCAAACTCGACCTAAATTACCTCGCCATAAGTATTCGTGTTCCCTAGGGTTTATAGGCCTTTATATTATTTAGTGTTACTTATATATACATATAAAAGCATTTTAAAAATAGGGAGCTGTAATCAGCAGGATGCATCTAAAAGACACTCTTAAAAGTAAAAACAAATATAAACTTGTACGGAGCTAATGATGATCAAAAAAACAATTAAGTTAATCTCTATTTTCATGCTAATGAGCCTTACCAGCTTGCTTAGCGCTGGTGAAAAAGATGAAGGCATTACCTGTCTTAATAAAGGAAGTACCGTTAAAGCTATTTATGACAAGGGTTCAAACGGCACAGTTATACAAACCAATATCAAGGTCGGCAATGGTTACAAGGGCGGTGAATGCATGGGCCGATGTGGCGGAGGTTGTGACAAATGGTGGGCGGCTAGCGCTTGGGCGAAGGATTGCTTAGACCATGATATTTGTATTGTTGACCAGAATGGCAAAAACGACCTAGCTAACGACACAAACTGTGGTGATGAGTTCGTGCACGCTGCAGATGATTACGTGTTTGGTGTTCTGCGTGGATGCAGTGGTTAGCTAAGATTTGTCTTAGCCATCGAAATAAGAAAGTTCGGAGTTTTCGAGCTTTCTTTAAGTAATCCTATCATGACAGGTTATACAATATAATCCTTTGAGTCTGGACTTGGCAGATTACTAGCTATAGTGCCATATATACTTCGAGTTTTTGCAAGTAAGCCATCTTAGTAGGAATGGTCATCGAATTACTAAAACTACAAAAAAAGAGGTGTTTGGTGAAATTATTATTCGCAACCTTATTCATATCTACTGCGTTTTTTCTTTATCTTTCATTCTCAACGGCAAAAGACCAAACAAAGCCATTAGATTTTATAGCGCAAACGTACGAACAAACTTCTTCTACGACCATAAATAAAGAGTTAAGTTCATCAAGTACTGAAACAACCGGTAGAAAATTTGTTGGTAAAAATAACCCAAACAAACTAACTATTGATCATCAGCCCCAAGTTAATAATTCTCAGTACAACAATATCGAATACACAAATAACGAACCTCCTACGATAATGGAAGCAGACTCAGGCATCGATGAAGACACACTTGACCAACAACCAGATTTAGAAAGAACAAAACCTGAATTGCCAGGTGAAGAAGTTAATTTCCTCCTAAAACTACACTCTTCTACCCATCATATGATTGAAGGCAAAGCAACATCGGATATCGGTAAGATAGTATTCAAATGCAGACTAATGCCAAGTAATGAAGTAAAGCTCTCGATGAAATTTAAACAAAACGAATCAGAAAATGTTGAGCTTTTAGCTTATGTGGATTTAGCCAATTTTACGCTTGAGTTAGATGGCTCAAACAGTACTTTAACTAAAGACCATAAACAGCTTTTGAAGTTTGCTTCATCACACCTTGAGTCTAAGTTCGAAACTCAATATAAAGACTACGATGCACCAGAGCATGCTCTTGTGTTATTGCGCATGATTGCGTACTGGTCTGTATCTCCCGAAGGTTATGTTCATGAAAAAAGGTCTATTGTCAGCCAATAGTTTTGACACATAATGCATATAGTATTCACCTGATGGCGTTACAGATTTCTTTCACCGCCCTAACAATACAGCTCCCATACGAAGCAACAGCTATTGGCACACAACATACTTCTTTGTGCCAATAGCTAACATCGATCGATTTTATTTCTGACGTTTCAAAGACAATTTAACGAACTAATTTTTATAAAAAAGTAAATTATTGTTAGCAACTCATTGCAGACATCATTTTAGCTGCTGATCGATTGAGCACAAAGGAAAAAAAAGGCCATATTGAACATCTAATGAATCTAGCTATGAATTATTATCGTTACCTCTTGGTGGGACTGAACTCTTTGGGCCTAGTGACACTCAGCCCTATCAGGGTAACTCTGACATCTAACCTTTCTTAATAGCTTCAACATTTTAGCATTGTAAATACCTTGCTCTGTAAGTTCCCTACGACTACGGCTGAATACATTGTCCCAGTGGTAGAAACCTTCGATAGGAATGTCGAACCAGTATTTATCTGGAATTAGCGCTTCGTATGACTTTATTGTACGCATGATGGAATCATATGAATCCGCCACATGTTCTCGTGACTTTTGTCCTGTGCCTTCAGGAAATTTTTCCCAACGAGCAATCAACTGCATGGTTGACATCGCAAAGGGGTAACGGCTAATTCCACCATTCGGTTCAAGCCCCTTATACATTTCCAAACCCTCGTAAACAATAAGAGGTGCCACTGTAATGTCTACTAATTTGTTATTAAAGTTAGTAAATACTTCCGATAAACCCGAGACGACTTCAATCAAGCCACTTTGCTTGTTGAGATAATCACTTTCTTCTACACCTTCCAGAATACTAATACGTTTACCAACCAACGATTCAGGAGTTACCCAACTACGGTCAGAAAGAAAACTATGCATTCCGCCCACTAACGAGATGCCATAAACTTCATATTCATCATTAATCATCAATGATTGCGCTTCAGTTTTCGCAAGTGTTCTAATCACAGTACCGAGGTGCTGATAGCTGGGAATAGCACCAACAGCATTAATACTGCCGGTAAAGTGATTGTATTTTCGTGCTCTAAAATCAGGCAAATTAACCAGGTCGCAATCGCCTGATTCAAAATGAAATATCGCGTCCTGCTCGTCAGAATAGTATTCAGTTTTAAGTACAAGCCCCCAACGTAAAGCTCGAACTTTATAATCATCTACCATTTGTTTTGATGGTCCACTGGCACCCAGTACATCAAATACGCACCAATTTATTGGTTCTGACTCTGATGAATAAACATTGCCTACTAATAGGCTAGATAAAATAATTGCACTGATAAAAAAAGATATACATTTAATGATATTACTCATGTTCCTCTCCGGTTTGGGATCTTACATTTAGCGTCGTCATCAATATACTAAGGCAAGTACCTAGTGACCGGTATAGGAAGTTCCTACCTCAGCATCATCTTCAAAATAACAGTTGTATGCGTGCAGAGATCGCATCGCCTGAACCATCCATATGTAAAGTATTACCGCTAATATCCGGCTTCAAATAATTCACCATTAGCTTATAGTTTTTAGTCCAATGGTAATTAATACCGACCATAACTATTGAAGACTCACTGCCAAAGTTTTGATCGCGAAGCCCCAACTCACCGTAGCGAGCTACCACTTCTAAGGCACCGGTATTTGCAGCAGGTTTAACGCCTTTAAAGCGTCCTTTTTTGTAAGATGAACTTTCGCCTGTGACAAACCAACTAGCCTGTAGGTAGTAACCATAATAGTTCCAATCCTGCCCACTGACCTGCTCTATTTTTTCTGATATAAACTCAGACTGAAACCTCACTGAATTGTACTGCCACGCAAATTCAATACCACTAAGGTGTGATTTATCTGCATCAAACCGAGCACTTCGTATAATGTTATCGGCGGTATTAACCTCCGCGCTTTCTTTAATTTGAAAATCATTATTTTGTCTATCCCGGATACTAGCTGACAGGCCTAAGTGCAATGTTTGGTTTTTATTACGTACAGGGGCAAAAGTCGCTCTTGCTGTCACTGCCCTAGTAGAATCACTGTTTGTTTTTTTTTGAAATACACCTAAACCCCAAGTGTAGTTTTTTTTATTTTCACCCACTTTTACTCCGTAACTTCTTCCCGGTGAAAATGCACTGGTGACCATAGAGCGCTCAATAGTGGTAAGGCTCGACGACCCGGTGAGTCGTTCCAAACTAAAGGGTTCTTTCATCTTACCTGCTGTGATGTCTACCCACTCAAACCCGGAGTAAGCGATGTAAGCATCGGCCACTTCAAACTCTTTATGAGCACTATCTTCATAAGCATATTTAAATTGAAGCTTGCTCTTCCAGTAAGCTTGCGGCTTATATTTAGCCGTTATTTTTGCCTGTCTGAGCTCAACATTTGTTGTGGCGTTTTTTGCATTTTCATCAAAAAATGCGCCATAGTGGTCAGTATCAATCATAATTAAACCACTAAGATCAAAGTTTTTTTTCGACAGTAATGTTTTTGCTGATGCTTGCCCGATCAACATTACCGACAAAAGCAAAGTAACCGTTGTCAAAATAAGTAAATTTAAGTTTGAGCCTCTAAAGGCCTTCATGATTTGCTAGCCTGATCTTGTTTTATTACCATTTGTTGCTGCCTTTGTTTACTTGCTTTCTTTGCAAGGAATTTACGTCGATCAACGGGCGAGAAGTGAATACGTAGCATGGCGGTATCCCTAAGAAAACTAATAGATACAACTTCAACCATTCTAATATCGAGCCCTGTTCTAGCACTCAAATCATCTTGCAGTTGTTGTTTTCTTTCAGGCACAATATTTTCAATTTTCTCATACTCAATATCCTTTTTATCAAGTAGTGGCAGCACAAAATTGGTTTCAAGCAGCAATGCCGAGCCGCAAATAAACAAATTGATGACGGCGAGTTCAATATGCTGCATGGTGCCAACGGAAGACAATAAAGCAATCGCAATGACCAAGAACAGATAGGTCATTTCTTTAATGCTGATTGATTCAGTTCGATATCGCAGCATCGAAAACACCGCAAACAGTCCAAATGCAAACCCCATAGATACATCAGCGGTATGCAATAAAGAGGTGACCAGAAAAACACCCATTCCAAATAAAAGAAAGGAGGATGCATTGGCACGATGACGTGAAAAAGCATAGTAACTGCGCACCAACAATAGGGTGGCGATCGTATTAATAAGCAAGCGAATAATGAAGTCTGAGCCAAGTGATAGGGTCATAATAAGGTTCTACTGTTAGTTAAATTTTTGTGTTTATGTTTGTTTTTTCTATATTTGTTAGGCAGCCAATCTTTTGAAGCGTTGGTTTAAAACGATTAGTTTTTAATTTTCCGTTATCAGTCAATGCACTTCCGATACAGTATTTACTAAAGCTGACTGGGCTTAGTTGCTGTTGTTTCACCAGTGTTAAAAATGAAGATGCGCAGGCTTTACGATCCCGTTTAAGTTCAGCGATCCACATATCTGGCAAACTAACGTGTGATGCTACGTTCGAAGACTTAAAACTAAGCGACAAATCTAACGTCAGTCGCTCAGTGCTATTTTTATTCATTAACGTGATACGTTGGTATTTAACAAACAGCGCTGTTTCCAAAATATTCACATGACGTTGCAAACTTGCAATTAAAAACTGTTTTGCGTTTTCAAACTCAGGTTTGGATGCATCAAGTGGCATACGTTTTTTGATCGTACGTTGTTTATTATTTTTGAGTTTCACCTCCATAAATGCGGTGTTGGTGTCACGGTAACGACGAAACCGGACTTTATTTCGATTCAGTTTCCCATTGTGGTGAGAGCGATAAAAGTATCTGTCTGGTGTATCAAAATAAGTAGTTTCATAAGTAAATAATCGACGCCCCTCTTGCTCAAGAATTGTATATTCGTCGTTTAGGTCTGTCAGAAACGTTGTTAGTAAACACATTGGTATAATAAATTTGGTATCTACCCTATCCATCAATGCAGCGTTCGATTGATCAGCTAAAGTATGGCTCTTAAACCCTTGCAATAAAGATGTAATGGCTACATTAGAAGTCACATACGCCATTTGTTTGGGCAGATAAGTCCGTTCATCTATTTTTAATTTTAATGCTGTTGCGGTATCCCTTCTCATTACGAACCGCCTTGAGGAATAAATGCTAACTCAGCATTAATACTCATCCTGACATCACCTTCTGAACCAAGGCCTCCTACCGAGTTAAGTGTGATCGTACCGGAACTACCTAAAGCGATTGAATGTACTCCACCTATCGCATTTTCATCGACTTCGAACAACAACAGATTCGTCGCAAAGCCCTGTAAAATATGGTCGCCTTCCACGTAATCAGGAGCCTCGATGAATACCTGTAAAACATAGGATTTAAACGCATCACTGACATCAGCGCCAATAAGCAAAAGGCTCACCACCGATGGTAAGGTTGAATCGCTAACTGAATACTGTAAGGCATCAACTTCAAAGCTCGCGTAGAATAAACTGGCGGTAACCGACTGGCCTGCCAAATTGGTAAAGGTGAAGGTGCCCGAATCTGAGCCATCATCACTTTGGACCGTGGCCGTTAAGTTCGTCGTTGGCGCTGGCGTATCGCAGTCCAATGCTTCGTCATTAATCAGGTATTCTGTTTGCTCAGGCTCCAGACCAGCGATGGCACTTGTAAGTAACTCACGCTGACTTCTAATATATCCTTCTTGCCCCACAATACCCGAACCTGAAATAAACGTTCTCATATTGGTATAAGCAGACTCCGGCGTCGATGTGATTTGTTTAATTCGATCAACTTCTGCCAGTAGTACTTGTTCATTCCAATGAGTGGTCATTAACTCAGTAAGAGTGCTGTGGTATTGGGCTTTATATTGCTCTATTGCATACAGTCGCGAAGCAATATTGATATTTCGATATAAAGGTCCCGCATTTGGTTGAAATATATTCACCCCGGTAAATGCGGCGTCGGTTCCCCAGGGAATATAATGAAATAAACCATCATCAGGATTCTTATAGATATAGTAATTATTGGCATTACCTGTTGCGGAATCCCAATGGCCGATCAAGGTTTCAACAGCCCAGTAGCGGATAAATTCATCGATATCTATCAACTGCCCAAGTGTAGTAATCAGGTTTTCATCATCCAAAGTCAAGGCACTAGAAATCTGAGCAAGGTCTGTACGATCATTTTCTGATTTGTTAGTTTTCTTTTCAAACTTGTCGTTAGTGTAAACACCAAAATCAGCGATCTGTGCCTCGTATAGGTTACCGCCTTTATTACTAAAATTACGTTCAAGAAAAGGCTTTTTTATATTCTCTACATTCGTATAAATACCAAGCTCTTCACCATTCACCGTAACCCTAGCAAGATTACAACGTGGTGCTGACAACCCCGCTTTAAGGAACATATCGTAAGCCATACATTGGTGGGTGTGACTTGGGTCCTGACGGTCATTATTGAGCGTCATTCGACTCATTTCATTGTAAGTTCGATCATCAACAAAGGTATCGAAATCTAATTTTAGTGAGGGGCGAACTCGTGAAATAGAGCCTAAAAATCCTTTCTTCCGGATTTCAACGTTGGGGATCGACACGCCATCTATGGTGACACTGGCAACAAATTCAGTAAATTCATAGTCCTCTAGGCATTCACTCGAAGCAGATGCGAGAGTCCGACCCTCAGCTCTCAATTTTGTAAAGTCGGCAGCAGACATTTGAATATTCACATCGACAATACTTTGCCGGTCGAACAAGTCATCGCTGGAACCCGTGCCTAAATTAATAGGTTTATCTGAAGAAACCTTAAAGTCTGATTTAGCAGTCTCAGTCGAACGGCCGTCTGTTCCGCAGCCTATACAGAGGTACGATAACATCAAGATCGCTAGTACTTGCTTGGTTATGATTTGTTTTTTTATTAAATATGAGCCTGGCATGGATAACCCTCTTACGTTTTATTATGTCGTCAACCGTTAGTTACAACACAATATTCGATAGGATTAATCAGCGGTATAGGAAGTTCTTACAAAGAGGTGTGAGCAGGAATCGTCAAAGTGGTTTCCGTCCACTCGTTTACCTTGCTTTTAATGTCGATACTACCGCCATGATGACGCATAATAGTTTGGCAAATGGTTAGCCCTAAACCCAGGTTGTCTGGTGATTCTTTATCGGAATAGAAGGAATCTGTTATGTTTTCAAGAATGCCATTATCAATACCGACCCCGTTGTCATTGAGTCTAATAGTGAGTAACTTATATTGCTCAGCGCTGCTTATCGATATCGTTGGAATGCTCTCGCCTCCAAAAAATTTCGGCTTTAATGCGGAACAGGAATTAACCAGTAGGTTTATAAACACTTGCGTAAGTGCGATGGGGTGACAGTGAATTAGTTGATTTTTATCCACCTGAAAGTGTACTTCAACCCCTCCAGACTTAAGTTCACTTTGACAAAATTTAATTGCTTTTTCGACCAACATTTGCAAATTAACAGTTTCAAGCGGGTAGGTTTCTTCTGGCTGCGCAAAGTTCCTAAGATCTGTCACAATGTCAGAAATTCGTAGTTGTTGTGACATCACATCTTCCAAGACCTCAGCAACTTCTGCATCCTGATTGATTGATTTCGCAAAACCCAGAGCTTGGGTCGAGATATTTACCGGATTGATGATCTCGTGAAGTAAGCCATTCGCCATATGGCTCAGAGCTTGATGTTTTTGTTCGTGTATTAATTGGTTTTCAGTCGCTTTAAGCGTTTTAAAAGTTTCTCGTAGAAGTTCATTCTTATCATTCAACATAAACTGCATGGCATACAAATTAGTGTATAGCCAACGACTAAACACCGCCGTGACGGGCGCAACTAGCATACACATAAAAGCAAACCAGTTTGTCAGCATAGCAATCACCTCTTCCACCCATCGGTCACCTTCAAAAAGTAACGCACTGGCTAGCGATAACAACAAGCCATTAAACCATAATATAATGAGGGTATGCTTAATCGACATGGTGATAAAACCAAGTGA
>Ga0105352_1001802_pt1 | contig 10652 bp, 9 predicted proteins | sample EN8Hudsemesocosm_FD_83507 | JGI IMG/M metagenome (GOLD analysis project Ga0105352, IMG submission 83507) | Methane-oxidizing microbial communities from mesocosms in the Hudson Canyon - EN8B Hudson Canyon | ecosystem: Environmental > Aquatic > Marine > Cold seeps | place: Hudson Canyon | collected...
CATGTGACCTTGGCTATCAAAAAACAATTTCCATTATATTAAGTAGTGAGACAATCTAAATGAATTTGTCCAACAAACATTTATACGTAATGCTGCGCACAACGTATAAATGCTAAGTGGTTATTCGAATGCAGATGTTTTAACTTAATTGGATATTCTTTTTTATAACGTGCTTTACTATTCTCAGGATACCATAAAAAGAATGTTTGTTCGTTAATTGTATACCCCATAATTCTTTACGCTCATTCATCCAGTCTTTTTTATAATTGTCATCACCTGTTAAGAAATCAATTTTCAGTACTTTATCTTGATTTATTGCCGTTTTTATAAGGTATTCTGTTAACAAGCTACCGATAGAGTACTTAGAGTATTTAGATAAGTGGCACATTTTGTATATATAAGCAGTATTATGTAAGGTAAACCAGACTTGTATCGCTGCAACTTCGTTGTCAATAATTAACTGTCCCATTCTCAACCAGCCCTTTTTAGCAGATTGCTTAACCAAGTTTGGAACGAAATTCTGATATGGCTCTGTTTTTTTCCAGGATTGCGAGTAAATTGATTGATAGTGCCGTAAAGTAGCCTCTGTTTCTGAAAAATTTGTGCAGATTTTAAATTCAATTGAATGTTCTTTTTTTAATTTATTTGAACGTCGTTCAAGTGTGTTTTTTAGACGGCTAGGAAGTGATGAATAATAAGTGGCATAGTTTTTATTGTTGGTTAATAAAAACCAATTGCCATACATAAAGTAAGGTTGTATGTATTTGTTCTGTTGTTGAAAGGCCTGTATGAGGAGGGTGAAAATTGGTGATTTTGGGTTTAACGGGTAGAAGTCGATGTAATCCCAATGAAGTTGGCATATTTTTTTAGCCAATATCATGATGATTTTCTCTAGTAGCAACTCGTCTGAAATTGTATGAAGTGGCTCATAAAGTGTTGTGTAATAATTTGCTAAGCTTGTTATTCGGGTGGGGTGAAGAGTTTTATTTGGCTGTTGCCACAATGGCCAGAGTAATAGTGGTTCACCTTTTTCAGATTTGCAACCAAACCATGTAATAGTATCTTGGTCTGAAACTACGGTTTGTAAAAAATTATCAAACCATAAGCGACTAAAAAATATACTTTCTGCTTCAAGTTGTAATGCTAAAGCATGGTAGTCTTCAGGGAATTTTGAACTTGTGATCGTTTCAAAAATCATTTTCTTAGTAGATTGTTCTTTAAAAGACGAATAAGCAGAAATGTTTTTTGTAAATATATGGATCTGTATAGTGTTATATGTCTGATGGATCGTTTTCCTGTGCTCCAGCTGAGTTGGTCCGTTGTTGCATTTGTGTAGAATTCAATATGATTGATGCGGTTTAAAGTAAATTCTCGTTCTATTAATCGATAAAGCAATAAACGCCCAGGAGAATATTTCGAAAAATTTTCATCATAGGTTGTTTTTAAAATAATAAGCATGTTTTTATGTAATAAATTAATTCGAGACGCTGTTAGAACATCATTTAAGTATAGTTCAAGTATTTCTGCTTGGCCTGTTTTGGCAAAAGACTTTATAAGGTCTAAGTAAAATTGACCTTGCTGGTTGTTTTGATGAATTGCAGTACCTTTTTTAGCCTTCCAGCTCTTTATTTCCATTTCACCATACCGCGATAAAGCGTTTTCAATTTCTCCTAAACTTGTATGGCTTTCAATGTTGATACTAATGTCACTTTTACCTAATCGATTAAAGTAGCGTTTTATATTTCGTTGTAAATTTTTAGATCGTCCTTGCCAATAGCTCTCAAATGAGCCTTGAATTGTAATATTCATCGTTGTAGCATGATGCATCTTTTCAAGGTTATCTAAGGAATGCAGTGTAAATGTGTATTCAGGGTCTTGGGCTAGTAGCTCTATTGATAGGGAGTATGGGGAGAGTCTTTTAAATAGTGTTGGTAATGATTGAGGCTGGCTACAGAGTATAGGTGCTATTTGTGCTTGGCTAGGTAAAAATACTCCCCAAATTCCGGGTTGTCTTTGTTGTAACAAGAGTAAGTTTTGTACTTCTTTATCCTCTGTTATGTATACGGCCAGCTTAATGTTTGTATTACCAAAATGATGAAGTAGTGCTTGAATAAAGCGTGAATCAAGTAATGGATGACTACGAAAAAGTTTTTTATTTAGTCTGTCCCAATCATTGATAATGTTTGGAAATGATGAGATTGCTTGAGAAATTTGCCATTGATTCACTTTTTTTCACCTAATGATTGTCTGAGCAAATTCAGCATCCAGCTTATTTCATGAGACTTAAGTTCTTGGTGACAGGGTAAATGGAGTAAATGGAATTGATAGTGTTGACTAATAGTACAGTTACTTTTCGCTAACTCTTCCCAGCGCCATATTGGCAATCCTTTACGTTTTAGTTTGTCAAAGTCTTTTTCTCCTGATGTTAATAATACTGGAAACATATAAGGGATAGTGTTTGTTGGCAGTGTTTTAAAAAGTGGTTTCAAGTGCTGAATGTTTTTAATTCCATTTAATATGGTTAGGTAATTTTTCTTCCTGCAACTTATGATTTGTTTTAAATTACTGTGTTTCATAAGCCAATGTGAAAAAAAACTTCCTTTTAAATTGGATAGGGCTGGATTGAACCACTTCCATTGCGAATGATTATGCTCTGTAGGTATTTTAGCTGGTATTATATCGCTGTTTGGTGTGATGGCTAAGAGGTGAGGCGGAGGTGTTTTTTTAATTGAAGAGAAAAGAAAGCTTGAAATGTTCAGCCTTTTATAGTGGGTTGAATATTGAAGTAAAAGTAGTAGGCTACGAATTTGTGCCATGAAACTCTGTTTTTGAAAGGGGAGGGCGTTTTTTTTTAAATTTTGAGAAATAAGAATGCCGCCATCAGGTGTGCAAAAAAACTTTCTAACACTTGCAATGGCAAAATGTCCTTTTGTTCCTACAAATGAATTGTCATTAAAAAGACCAAAAAAAGCATGAGCACAGTCTTCTATTAAGATAATATTATGTTGCTCACAAAACTTACGCCAATAACTAGCATCTTGCAAAAAGCCAAAATAGTGAGGGAGAAGCATGGCAGAAACGTTTTTTTTTGAATTAATGATTTGGTATTCAATATCATTAAGGTTTGGAGTAAGGTCTTTATTTACTTTATATAATAGAATATTTGCTTTAAGCCACATTGCTGGCTCAATCATTGAGCCACAATGATAGGCTGGTAATAATACAGCACAATCTTTATTAACATTTGATAGTATTAGGGCATTTGCAAGAGCTGACCTAGCGTTACTATAAAACACGCCTTGTTGAAAAAAAGGGGATTCTGAATTTTTGTTGTCTACCAGTGTGAAGGAAGAGAAGTTGGCAGCAGGTAAAACAGGAATTAAAGGTTTTGGGTAGTATTTAGCGTTTGTGTTGATAGGGCTGAATTTAATCATATGGTAAACCAATTTTACTGGATACTTAAAGTAAATTATTGCATAAGTCTTATTTGGATTTTATTATAGTCACTTTTCCAGTTTAAATTTTAAAATTATGGCAATTATTGATGATATTTTAGGTATTTTGACAAATGTTCTTCAATTTGGTGAAAACAATAACACTCTTTCTGAAGATACTTTGCTTTTAGGGGCTATTCCAGAATTTGATTCTATGGCTGTGGTTTCTATATTGACAGCATTAGAAGAAAAGTTTGGGTTTTTTGTTGATGATGATGAAATGGATGCTGAGATTTTTGAGACAGTTGGATCTTTAGTGGCTTTTGTGGAACAAAAGTTAGCATGACAGTTTTAATCCAAGTAAATTCGGCACGAGTCAAGTTTTGATGTTCAAGTGTATAGGTGGCTTTTTATGAACCTTAAGTAAAAGAATGAACTTTTATCAAAAGGTATGGATCTTTCAGTTGATGGGATTTGAAATGAAAACTCAATTAATGATAATGCGAAGGTAATAGTTGTAGAAAATACTGATCAGAATCGTTTATTTGGCTGGAGAGTGTATTGGCAGTTTGAATGTTTTTATTATGTAGTTTGGAGTACATTGGTTTTTAGTGTAAATACATGTATGCTTTGTTAATGATGACTTGGCATTGTCAGTATCATACTGTTTGGATGTCCAAATATCGTATTCGATAAACTGGCGATTGAGGTGTCGAAAAGTATTTGAATTTATGCAGAGCGATTTGGATGTGAATTTGTAGAATTAAATGTTCAGCAAGATCATGTGAAGCTATTGGTAAAAGTACAACTAAATGTTTCTATTTCAAAATTAATGGGAACCGCTAAAGGATATTGTGTTGATACGGTAGTTTTTGATGAAGAGATGATACGTAAGTATTTAAAGTATCAAGAAGTTAATGAAAAACAGCTAGATATATATTTTGACTAGTTAATATTAAAAACGGTGAGGATATTCATGGCTAGCCTTCTCATAGGGCTAGCTTTAAACACCCTTATCGGGTGAATCAGAACTACGTTCTAAGGACGTGGATTTTTAGTATGGTCGGTTGAATAGAGAATGTTGAAACATAAGGTCACTCCTTTTTTTATTACTGGCGAGCAAGGGTCTTTGTTTGCCATGCATTTTTCACCCATTTTAGGGAGTACTTCTAAATGTATTATTTATATACCCGCATTTGCAGAAGAAATGAATAAATCTCGGCATATGCTTGCTATGCAAGCACGAGCTTTTGTAGATCGAGGTTATTCTGTATTAATAATTGATTTATGGGGGACAGGAGATAGTCAAGGTGAGTTTTCTGAGGCTACTTGGGGGATTTGGTTAAATGATATTGATGCTGCTGTAAAGTGGGCTCAGAGCAAGGGGCATACTTCAATTAGTTTTTTGGGTTTAAGGGTTGGTGCATTATTAGGTATGGATTATCTGCATCAATATGGCCCTCACATAGATAGGTTGATTTGTTGGCAGCCAGTGTTAAATGGAGAGCAATTTGTTATGCAATTTTTACGATTGCGGGTTGCAGCTGCAATGATGGATAAAAATGCAGCTCAAGAGAAAACTTCGGATCTAAAACATAAATTACTTGATGGGCAGTATGTTGAGGTTTCAGGTTATCAATTAAATCCTAAGCTTGTTAATCCAATGATGGCTATTCGTGCTGAACAGTTAAATCTGCAAACTATAAAACAATGTAATGTCTTTGAGTTAACAGTAGGGTCAGATTTGGACGCAACCTATACGCTTTCTAAATGGGTTAAAACTATTGAACAGAAAGAAATTAATGTTTCATTAGATGTCATTAATGGAAGTTTATTTTGGGCGACTCAAGAAATATCTGAGTCATCTGATTTGATTCAAATAACATCAAATAAATTGAGTGGCTCTTAAGTGAAAACGATAGAAACTCCAGTAGTATGTTCTTGTCAATCCGATGATTTAATAGGTATCGTTCATCAACCTGAAAGCCCTTTGAAAGTTGGGGTTCTTATCGTTGTGGGTGGCCCTCAATATCGAGTAGGAAGTCACCGACAGTTTGTTTTGATGGCTCGTATGCTGGCTGATAACCATATAGCAGTAATGCGTTTTGATTATCGTGGTATGGGAGATTCTGAAGGCGTTGTACGTTCATTTTCTGATGTAGATGAGGATATTAAGTCTGCACTTGATGTGTTTTACAAGCATACCCCAGGTTTAAGAGGTGTGGTTATATGGGGCTTGTGTGACGCTGCTTCAGCCTCTGCTTTTTATGCCTATCAAGATAAGCGAGTTAAAGGCTTAGTTCTTTTAAACCCTTGGGTGTTTACTGAGCAAGGTGCTGCTAAAACGTATCTTAAACATTATTATTTGCAGCGCCTTTGTAGTCCCGCTTTGTGGTGTAAGGTTTTTTCTTTTCAATTTGATTATCAAAAGTCATTTTCGTCCATTGCTTTAATGTTAAAAAAGATAGTATTACCCAGTATTGAGAATGCTTCTTTGATGAGGCAAGGTGTTATTGACTTAGTGGATCCAAATTTATCTTTACCAGATAGAGTGCGTGAGTGTTTGTTCAGGTTCAAAAGGCCTATATTATTTATTTTAAGTGGCAGGGATTTGACAGCAGATGAGTTTAGAGGGGTGGTGAAGTCATGTGAGAAGTGGCAATTATTATTAGAGGGATGTGAAGTTTCAACAGTTGACTTAGCCGGGATGGATCATACTTTTTCTTCGCAGAAATGGCGCGATGAGGTTTCACAAATAACTTTAAACTGGGTTAAAGAGCAATCGCTAAAATAATTTCCAAAGTAGGCGGGCTCTAAAAAACCTTATCATTTAAAATAAACTGTGTAATAAAGGATTGTATCGCTGGTGTTGCAGTATCTAGAGGCTTTGGTTGAGTTGTAAAAACTATACAATAAATTTCAGGCTCCATATTTAGTATCAAGCGTTTGTAAAGTTGATATATTTTAGCTAAATAAGGATTGTTAGTATTAAAACCACCTATTTGATACCATTTTGCTGTGAATAGATGATTAGTTGAATTTCCGTATAGTTCGGCAGTATCTAATGCGATAGATTCTTTGTTCTTCGGGTTTGAAAGGACTTGGGTTGATTGCTTTATAAAACGCCAGTTTTTACGGTCATCAGAATTAATTAATGTATTTTGCATGTTAATCAATTCTGAGCCTTGTGTTTCATCGCCAAAATTAGCTTGATATAAACCAATAATAGATTCCTTGTTTTTAAAGTAGCGTAATGAATCGGTGCTAACACCTTTAAATTGAGGTTGCCAATTCCAATTGGGCGCTTTAACTTCTTGCCATTGTGTATTATGAATCAAAGCTGACCATTCTGGAATGCTAGTTTGTGCATGATAACGTGATTGTAGTTGTTGACTACTAAGAGGCCAGGTGATCTGGCTAAGTAATAGGCAGGCTATAATAATGCTATTTTGTTTTTTTGAGTAGGTGTTTCTATTGATTGCTTTGTTTGAGATATTTTCTGTTTTTACTTCAGAATCTCGCCAAAAAGAACCAATGTAAAACATAATAAAGATAATAATGGCAAAAAAGAAAGCACCATAGACAATATGGTCAACACCTGTAGCTAATTTCATATTACTTAAATGCCCAATCATGACGATCATGTAAGCACGTAAGCCATTAGCAATAATGGGAGCGATTATAGAAAATAATATAAATAATATACGTTTATAGGGTTTACTGTATGTTATGTAAGCATAAATAGTACCTAGAGTTATTGAAGCAATCAGATAGCGTATTCCGCTACAAGCTTCTACTACAGACCATTGACCTGATACTAGTGTGAAATGCAGTCCTTCTCTGTAAACACTTATGCCTGTTAATCTTAATAAAGCGACAGTAAAGTTGGCAGTATAATTCATTAAATGAGGGAGTAGTTGCTCCTCTCCCACAGGTACCATGAAATATAAGAAAAATAAGGGGAATATTAGTTTTTTGCTAGTGCTATTTCCAAGATAAAACCAATAGCTACCAATTAACATGCCGACAACAGCTAACTGTTGAATGACTAGTGTTTTAGTGATAGCGGAAAATAACCAAAATAAACCATTCAGTAAAATAAAGCTTGCACCTAAAAGACTTGGTGCTGTTGGTAGTATTTGACTGTGTAATGATTTGTTTTGCCATATTAGCCATAAACTGGCAGGTAAAACGAAAAAACCATGGGCATACGTATCTGAACGCATCCATATAGCTATTAATGACATCCATGTGTCAAAGAAGACAGTAATGGAAAGTAGTAGTATTGAAAAAATATAAACGGAAAAGATTATTTTATTATTCTTAGTTAATAGTATTGATGTATTCATAATATGTTTTCTACTAGTGGTCTAACAATATAGGAATGATGAATAAAATAATGTAGGTTGGGATAGCTTATCAAGCAAGGCGCGATAACGTAACCCAACATTTTTAGCTGGAATGTTGGGTTACGTTTTTTTCTACACTAAAAAATCTAACCCAACCTACCCATCAAACCAAAGTTGATAGGCCGCTAGTAGTTTGTAGAAACGTCTAATTAATAATTTTAGATCTATATAATAACTTCTTTGCACTCTGGTTGACTTAAAAATTGATGAGGACTGGCTGTATAGCCATAAGCACCTGATTGATGGACGGCAACAAAGTCACCTATTTCTGCTTTTGGTAGAGACATATTATTAGCAAGAATATCAAGGGGTGTGCATAAAGGCCCAACAATATTGACTGTTTCAATTTCTGTCTGGTGCATCTTATTAGCAATAGAAACGGGGTAGTTCTTACGTATTACCTGACCAAAATTCCCTGAAGCGGCTAAGTGATGGTGCAATCCACCATTCACAACAAGATAGGTTTGGCCTCGGGATATTTTTTTGTCTATTACCTGGCAAACGTATAAACCTGCTTCGCCAACAAGATAGCGGCCTAGCTCTATAATCACTTCGGTGTCGGAGTGATTATTTTTAAAGTTATGCATGGAAATATCTAAAGCATCACCTACTTGTTGGATATTTAAGGCTGTTTCACCAGGAAAATAAGGAATACCATAACCGCCACCAATATTAAGCTTTTTAATTGGGCTGGGGCAGTACTCTGAAAGGGTGTCAGCGAGTGCTAGACTTTTTTGCTGAGCATCAATTATAGAATCTGCTTTAAGGTTTTGTGATCCACTATAAATATGGAAGCCTATAAAGTCTAAATCTAGCACTTTGACGCGCTCCAGAATGTTGGGTAATTGTTCTTCATCAATACCAAATTGTTTAGGTCCCCCACCCATTTTCATTCCAGACGCCTTAAGTTCAAAGGCTGGATTTATACGAATGGCAATATGCGCCTGAAGGCCCGTTGTTTGTGAAATTTGAGCAATAGACTCTAATTCATGAGCTGATTCAACATGAATGGTAATACCTGCGGCAATAGCCTGGCTCAATTCTTCTGGACGCTTGCCTGGACCAGCTATACTGATGTGCTGAGCTGGCATCGGAGTATTTAGAGCGTTTTGCATTTCTTTTGCAGAGGCAAGATCAAAGCCATCAACAAGTGTTGACATATGCTGAACAAGTGCAGGCATAGGGTTGGCTTTTATCGCATAGTGTATTTTTAAGTCAGCAGGCATTTGTTGACGTAAATGATTCATACGCTGGCTAATGCGTTGTCGATCGTAAGCATAAAATGGGGTTTGCCCAATACGCTGAGCAAGTTGTGATATTTTAATGCCACCGATTAGAATTTCACTATCATGAGTGGGGAATGAGTGGCTAGTGTCGTGCTGAGGCAATGTTTTACTCATAATATTTGATCTTTATATTTGTCGAAAAACCGGGATAATTACAAAGTCGCGTTAGCTGTTGTAGAAAATTGTGTAGTTAAGGTTTTTCTATCAATTTTTCCATTTGGGTTTTTTGGTAATTCATTTAGTGCAATGATTTTAGCAGGAATCATGAAGTTTGCTAACTGTGATTTGCATAAAGCCATTAGTTCATCCTGATTAAACTGCTGATGATCTTCTGTGCTTATGATGACATAGATAGCATGGCCTAATGTATCATCAGGAATACCAATAGCAGCCGCTTCTTTTACTAGCCCTGAACTGTAGATTATTTCTTCTATTTCAGTTGGACTGACACGATAGCCTGATGTTTTTAACATATCATCTTTACGACCAACAAAATATAAATAACCCGCCTCATCCATGCTGACCTGGTCACCTGACCAGACGGCTATCTCTGTAATAGGGAGTTCTTTAAGTTGAGTTGGGGCAGGTTTAAATCGTTCAGCTGTTTTTTCTGGATCATTCCAGTATCCCATGGCAACTAAGCTTCCTCTATGAACTAATTCACCCGGTTCATGTGGTGCACAAAGGCTACCATCTTCTCTGACAACTAATACTTCGGCATTGGGTATAGCTTTCCCCATAGAGTCTGGTCGATGTTCAAGTTGCTCTGGTGGTAAATAGGTGGAGCGAAAGGCTTCGGTTAGGCCATACATAAGATAGAACTGACAGTCAGGTGCTTTGGTCCGTATACTATCTAGTACACTTTTAGGCATTTTACCGCCTGAATTTGTCATGTAGCGTAAGTGTTGATTGATTGTTTCTGGCCATTCAATGTTGGTCAATTGTGTCCATAAAGGAGGTACGGCTGCTAATCCGGTAATTTTATGTTTATCTAATGCTTTTATTACATCTCTAGGTAATAGATAGTCTAACAATACACAGGTCGCACCTTTTAATAATGCACTGGTGAGCTGATTTAGACCATAATCAAAGCTTAACGGTAGTACTGCGAGTATTTTATCTTCGGCAGTAATGTCTAAATATTCAGCTACACTGTCAGCCCCTGCGACGATATTAAGGTGGGATAGAACAACACCTTTAGGTTTGCCTGTGCTACCCGATGTGTAGAGTATGGCCGCCATATGTGTGTCTATAAGCGTAGGCATAGATTGGTTATTCGCATGGCTAAGGAAATCTTGCCATCCTAATATGCATTTTTCAGGGTGAATATCCAGTTCAGGCAGTTGATTATCAACAAGTAGGATCGTATGTAAATCTGGGCAATTTTCTAATTGTGTTGATAAGCTTTGTAAGCGACTTTTTGATGTGATTAATATTTGTACATTACAATCATTTAAAATATGACTGACTTGAGGAGCCTTGAGAACTGGATTAATTGGAACAAAAACGCCACCAGACTGACA
>Ga0105352_1001820_pt1 | contig 10570 bp, 9 predicted proteins | sample EN8Hudsemesocosm_FD_83507 | JGI IMG/M metagenome (GOLD analysis project Ga0105352, IMG submission 83507) | Methane-oxidizing microbial communities from mesocosms in the Hudson Canyon - EN8B Hudson Canyon | ecosystem: Environmental > Aquatic > Marine > Cold seeps | place: Hudson Canyon | collected...
AAAGCTCAGCAAATTTTGGCAAAGCAACGGCTGACAGAATGGCCAAAATGGCAATCACCACCACCAATTCTATCAATGTAAATCCTTTATTTGTCTTCATGACAACCTCTTCAACATTTAATACTCTGAAAGCGCTGTATAAAAATGGTGCGCGGAGCACACCCTATAATTTTTTTATACCACGTTTCGCTTATCGCCTATTTGTTGGCGATTCACTTCGTTCATCACCAACCTACAAAATTATTTCAACCAAACGTAGGTTGGGGTGAGTGCAACGAACCCCAACAAGTCAATTCACCTAGATATTCAAATTTTTTTCGATGGTGAATTTCTTTTGATCTATTCTTTAGTTTTTGCCTTCGACCTGTTTTAACCTTAGACCTTTGGCAGTTAAATTACCCTTCTCTTTAGACAATAGTGCAACTACCTTAAACTGCAACCATTTCGACTCAGTTTTACTTTTATACGCGATGACTTTCCGCTCAGGATCGTACACCCAGTTACCTTCCTGTCCCGTTACAGACTCCAGTCTCATTTCGCCTAAATAATGGCTCGTGCCTGACTCCATCCAAGTCATAGGATTTAAGCCTTCAAAGCGGTAAGCTTGATTCATTTGATCTTTCGCGACGAGAAGCCCTTCTTGCAATAATACGGCTGAACGTAATTCCGCTAAACGAAACTCAAACTGCTTTCGCTCTACATTCTCAACTTCCTGCTCTAATTTTGACGTTACGATATACATCAAAATCGCGATTAACATAGCCGTAACCGCCACAATAAAATATCGATGACTTAAGCTCTGTTCAGATAGCGATAATCCCGCGTATTTCATAGCTACTTACCCATCGCAGCACTACCCAGATCCCAAATAGGTAAAAACACTCCAAGTGCAAGCACCAACACAATACCGCCCATCGCGACAATCAAAATCGGTTCAATGGCTTCTGACAAGCGTGATAAGGAATAATCTGCTTCTTCATCATAAAAATCAGCCACTTCGTTAAGTAGACTATCAATCGAACCCGTTTCTTCACCGACTGCAATCATCTGTAATACCAAAGGCGTGAAAATTTCGGTCGCGCGCGCCGTTCGAAGCAAACTATCGCCTCGCTCGATGCCAATTTTCATATCCAAGATACGCCCTGCTATAAATTTATTACCAACCGACTCTGCGGCAATCGCGAGCGCATGCGTAATCGGCATACCTGCGGCTAACATCATTGCGAAATTACGGGTAAATCTTGATAAGGCGATTTGCTCAAATAAAATCCCGACAATGGGAAACGTGAGTTTTTTCTTATCCCACTTATAATTACCTTTTTCGGTTTTTACCCAGTGTTTGAAACCATAAACGGCTGCGACAAATAACCCAATCATCAGCCACCAGTAGTCTAAACAGAAGTTCGATGTCGCAACCAATACCTGTGTGGGTAAAGGTAGTTCTGCCCCAAACTTTGCAAATACACTGGCAAATTTTGGTATCACAAATAAATTCACAATGAATAATGCCGCCATAATGGCGCTAATCACCATTTTGGGATAACCCGTCGCCTTCTTAATCCTTTTTCGCGTATTTCGTTCCAACTCCAAACTTTCGCTTAAACGCTTAAACGCGGTTTCAAGTTGCCCGGTATTTTCACCTACATGAATCATACTAATAAATAATTCAGAAAATACATCAGGATAAATTTGCATCGATGAGGCCAGGTTAATACCTGACTCCAAACGTTTCGCTACATCACCCAGTGTTTCACGTAAAAGTTCTGAACTCGTAGAGTCTGCCAGACCTTTCATGGCACGAATAATCGGAATACCCGCACGCGTTAAGGCGCTCATCTGGCGACAAAATATAATCAATTCATCTAGGTTAACTTTAGGTTTAAATATTTGGATATTAATCTGGCTAATATTTTTTTCTGAGCCCTGAACCTCCGTAATTTTAATCGGCGTCACACCTCGACGAGATAGCTCACTAACCGCCGCATTTTGTGACGCGACTTCCAGCTCGCCAGTGACAGCACCGCCTTTTGCATCCCTCCCCTGAAATTGGAACTTGGCCATGTTATTCCTCAAAATCCAATTCAAAGTCATCCTCAAAATCACCGGCATCTTCCAAGGTTGCCGAGACCCTAAATACCTCATCAAGCGAAGTTGTACCCGAAATGGCGAAGTCTAAAGCACACAATTCCAAGGGTTTGTAATAAGCACTTTCTTTTGCTGCTGCCGCAAAACCATCCGCATCCGCACGCCTTAAGCTGCTGAGTGTTTTATCATCCATCTCTAACCATTCATAAATACCAATACGACCCTTATAACCGGTATTACTGCATTGGTAACAACCTGTCCCGCGTGTAAAGGTATCAGGAAGCGTCTTAACATCAGAATTAGCGACCATACTTGCGAGCCAAATTTTTTCTTGCTCCGTTGGATGATATTCCGCAGTACAATCCTGACAAATCCGTCGAATCAGGCGCTGTGCCATCACCCCCTGTAAAGAACTTGCAACCAAATAAGGCTCCGCCCCCATATCAATCAGGCGCATGGCACTACCAATGGCATCATTGGTGTGTAAGGTAGACATCACCAAATGCCCCGTCATCGCAGCCCGTAAGCCAATCTCCGCGGTCTCCTGGTCACGCATTTCCCCAACCAACACAATATCCGGATCTTGTCTCAAACAAGCACGCAACACGCTTGAAAACGTTAAACCCACTTTTGGATTTACCTGCACTTGCGTAATTCGGGGCAAGCGGTATTCCACAGGATCTTCAGCGGTTATAATTTTGACCTGAGGTTTATTTAACTCACTTAAAGCGCCATATAAGGTTGTGGTTTTACCACTCCCCGTCGGCCCTGTGACCAAAATCAAGCCGTGAGGCCGGGTAATGGCTACTTTAAAGCGACTTAGAATTTTAGGTGGCATACCGATATTTTGTAACGAAAGCATCCCTTCCGTTTGGTCCAATAAACGCATAACAACCGACTCACCATATTGCGTCGGCATGGTCGATAAACGAACATCAATTGATTTTGCTTTGACACGAATATTGAAACGGCCATCTTGAGGGATACGCTTTTCAGAGATATTTAAACCGGACATCAACTTTAAACGCAATACCAGCGCGGAGCTAATACGAGTTTCGTTCATCACATGCTCTTGCAATACACCATCAATGCGTTGGCGAATGCGTACTACTTTTTCATCTGGCTCAATATGAATATCCGAGGCACGCGCCTGCACCGCATCTTCAAAAATAGATTGTAGTAGTTTTACGACCGGTGCATCACTGTCATCCCCCGTCGCGGTCAATTCCGCTAAATCGAAGCCATCATCCGCTAACTCTTCATTTAACTCTTCAGCAAGGTTTGAAATTTCATCGGTGCGTCGATAAACCAAATCTAAGGTATTGAGCAGCTCACTCTCTCGAACAACCGCTTGACGAATAGGCTGATTCACCACTCGCGATATTTCATCAAATGCCATCAAATCCATCGGATCAGCCATTCCGACCAATAACTCGCCTTGCTGTTGATCTAAGACTAATGCCCGGAAACGTCTTGCCTGGCTTTCAGGCAACTTTTTGATTAAGTCTTGGTTAAATTGATAGTTGCGTAGTTGTACAAAAGGAATTTCTAACTGTCGCGATAGCAGGTTTAACAGGCTATCTTCATCCACATAGCCCAAATCAATTAACGCAGCACCGAGCTTTCTGCCCGTTTTTTTCTGTTCAGACAAGGCCGTCATTAATTGATCTTCAGTAATGATCCCATTCTGGATCAATAAATCGCCTATACGAATTTTTTTCTTTGGTTCTGACATTAGTATCTCATGTATATTTTTTTCTTAAGCACTCAACGTTAGGTGCCTGCCACTGCTAATAAGCTTAGTCTATTTTCAATATATTCGAATAGTTCCGGACTTAAATCAGGCATTTCCAAGGCCTGTTTATAAGCGTTAACGGCGTCCTTATATTGCTTTGAACTATCAAGCGCGATCGCTAAGCCAGCCCACCAATTGGCTGACTCATTGTCATATTCAAGTAAACGGGCATAGGTTTCGGCAGCCTTCGCCGAAAAACCAAAGCGCTGATAATAGGCGGCAAGTAATGCGTAATACTCAGGATAGCTGTGTAATTCCGGTAAGCGTTCGCGCAAGGTATAAAGCGCCAGATTGTGTTCACCTTGCGCAACATACCAACGGGCTTTTAGTTGACGAAGCTCAGGACTATGGTCTACTTGAGTTGTGACTAAAACATCTCCGGCTTCAGCAATTCGCTCATCCTGCAAGAGATAACTAATTAATACTGTGCGGCTTTCTTGGTCAACCGCTTGAGTCGCCATAAACTCGTAAAGTGAGCGATAGGCTTTTCTCGACTCACCCGCTTTAAATAATTTACGGGATAAATCCGCCATATTCTGATCACGCTTTTGAGGCGACACTACTGACTTACGTCTAACGATGGGTTTGGTTGAAAGTGTTTTAGGTTTAGATGTCGTATTAGCCCGTGTGATGACTTTGCCCATTGAAGCCTTTTTATCAATAACATCAGATTGCTGAATATTAGTAATATGAGGTTTGGCTGCCGCTATTTTAGGCTTTGATGCTTTTGCTTTAGAAATTGGTGCTTTAACTTGAATCGTTGCTGCCTTTGTTTGTTTCTTCTCCACAATACCTTCTGCTACCACATTAGGCTTCACTACTTGTGCAACAGAGGGCTTTTTCAGCGTTAGCTGTCTCGAAGCTGGCTCTAGTTTCGTTTCTGCCGAGCCGACATTCGTTAATCGTTCAGGGTCAGATTCAGGCGTCATCATAATGTCGCTATCACGAAGCAGTAAACCACCGACTCCAACACCCACCGCCAGCAATAACACAGCCAGAGCGATCAGGTATTTCTTCACGGTCGAGGATTTTTCCTCAATCAAACTTCCATTTGCAGATACGGTTTCAAGCTCACTTCGGTCAGGCGCTTTACGCTGCTCCAGGTCACGTAGCATATCGTTAATGACACTCATATCATTAAGCCTATGTTAGGCATGTTCACACTCTGCATTCCAATACCGCTCACACCGATAGCAACAAATACAACAACAGCAGATAACTGCCAAGTAAAACGCTGCCAAAGCGGTACATGAATACTCTCAGTATCACGAATTGCAGCCACCATGTGCTTACTTTTTACGATTTTGGAGCCCTTACCATAGGCCGACATAAGCGCTTTATGGCATAAAATATTCACTAATCTCGGAACACCTTTTGAGGCACGTGTTAACTGGGTAATCGCTTTCGCTTCAAATAAACGTCCACCTGTATATCCGGCCAACAATATACGATGCGAAATATACTGTTCAATATCTTGCCGACCTAAAGGCTGAATACAGTGTTGAAACGTAATGCGTTGTTGAAGTTGCCGTAAATGCTTTTTCTGTAGCATCAGATCCAGCTCAGGTTGCCCAAACAGAACGACTTGAAGTAATTTCTCAGATTCTGTTTCCAGATTCGTCAGTAAACGAAGGGCTTCGATCGTTTCATCCGGCATCGATTGCGCCTCATCTATGATTAACACCACCTGCTTACCATTTTTTGCAAATTGAATGAGGCACTCATTAATTCGTTGCAAAGCCAGCACGTGTTTTTCACCCGTCACATCCTGATTAAAATAACCATCAATTTGACTAAAAATAGCGTGCAAATTTTCTTCTTTCTTCTCGCGTTCCCGATCTAATTGCCGCGCACGTTTTTGACATGCCGCTAATTCGCCCGTGAGTTCATCGGCCAAAACACAATAGAGTGATTCCGCTGAAAAATGAGGGTTTGGGATATAAGCGGTGATATAGCTTTCATCCAGAGCATTTAATAACTTTCGGCATAGAAGTGTTTTTCCGGTCCCTACTTCGCCAGAAATTTTAATAAAGCCTTCTTTATTTTGAAGTGCGACCAACAACATCTCCAACCCTTGCTGATGGGTTTCAGACTTCAAGAAGAAATGTGTATTTGGCGTCAGCGTAAATGGCGCTTCTTTCAACCCAAAATATGATTCATACATCAGCGGCTCGACTCACTCTTTACCTTCACATACTTGATGTTTCATCGTCGTAAAAGCTAGTTTCTGTCGCCTCAGCCATTTCATCTCTGAATTCGCGAAAACGTTTCTGGCTTGCGCGCATATCATCATTGAAGGTATTGGCATTCGTAATTGTAGGTCGAAGCAAAATCACTAATTCAGTTTTTTCAGTTGTGCTCCCTTTCTGCTTAAACAGCTCCCCTAGTAATGGAATTTCACCCAAAAATGGTACCGAGGCGTTGTTATCTACACTGTTATTTTGAATCAAGCCACCAATCACCACAATTTGTCCATCCTCAGCCGCAATCACACTATCCGACTCACGAATCCTCGAGAACGCTAACGGTAGGCTGACATCCTCCCCGCTAATGGTGATGATTTTCTCCTGATCCTCTACCTTGCTAATCGTCGGGTGTACATGTAAAACGATTTTTCCATCTTCACTTATCTGAGGTGTCACATCCAAAGCTATGCCAGAAAAGAACGGTGTAAGGTCAATATCGGTTGAATTTGAATTTGAGTCATTATTTGATTCAAAATCGATATCCGTCACAAAGTATTCATCCGTCCCGACTTTTATCACCGCCTTCTGGTTATTCACCGTTGCAATACGAGGACTAGAAAGCACCTGCACATTGCCCTGAGTACCTAATAAATTGATCGTGGTATTAAAATTTCCTATTTTAACCGTCGAGGCAAATACACCACCGGCACTGCCAGAAATAATTTCTCTTGAAAGTTGTGCTAGATTAATGCCGTTATCAGGATTACCACTTGAGTCAAGTGAACTACTTGCTTCAGAGAAATTCCAATCAATTCCTTGCTGGTAACTATCGCTCAAGGTTACTTCTAGGATTTTTGCTTCAATGATCACTTGTCGCTGTAAAATCAGCTCAGCACTTTTTAAGTAATTTTTAACTGATGCTAGCCCTTTGGAATCTGCTTTAACCACCACCACGCCTGCACTAGGGGTAACGACGACAGTTTTCCCGGCTTCATCTCCTACAATTAAATTGAGCGTTTTCTCTAAGTTTTGCCAAAAATTATTTTCATTCTGAGTGTTTATCTTCGTGCCAGTTCCACCAGAAGACTGGTTAGAACTAGAGCTGTTACTCGAACTTCCATCTGAATCATTACTCGACGATGAATCGCTTCCACCCGCAGTAATTTGCCCGGAACTGACACGTGTTTCCGAACCACCTGTTCGTTTAATATTTAAATAGTTAATTTCAAATATTTCTGTACGTAAGCCTAGAGGGAATATCTTAATTAACCGGCCTTTTCTTTCAAATTCATAGCCATACATATCACGCGCAATTTCTAATACCTCAGTAACGCTAACATCCTTTAGTTGTAAGCTAATGGTGCCCGCTACATCAGGGTGCACAACAATATTCAACTTAGTTCCTTCGACTAGTCCCGCAAAAAAATCTGCCGCTGGTAGCTCATTTACACCGATATCAAAACGGGGAATTTTATTTCTTTTACGTTTTTTGGGCGTTCGATCAGGCATCATCGAAGGCGTTAAAGCGTTCACCACATTATCAGGTACTGCAGGAAGAGGGGCTTGCGAAATTAAAGCTTGATCCAAAGTATCATTAATCTGTTCAATGCTACTTGTATTATTTGCCTGAGGAGACTGAAGCAACGCATTCTGATGGGCACACGAACTTAACAAGATCCCCCCCAGTAAAATCATTGCGCTTTTTGTTAGACTGCTAGCCATGCTTACGCTCATTTTGTTTTAACTACCTTCAAATTTTTAATCAGTCTTTCAAACAGAAAGATCTGGCATTCATGTCGATGTTGCAAGTGTAGATGTTCATTTTCGAATGCTACCGCCTTTATTTAAGTGCAGTGTTCTACGCTTGCCATCAACTAAAATCATTACTGTATTTTGATTAATCTTTATTACTTTAGCGCCTGAAACAATTCCACCTTCGGTCACTTTTTTACCATTAATAATCGCATTCGTACGCTGTGGGGTCTTCAGTATATAGTTCAAGGTAAAGTGTTTTTGCTTCGCTTTAGGCCCACTTGCTTTATTCCAATTATGTGGCCGAGTTGGATCATTTAACACCTCACCGTTTGGTAATTTATACTGTCCCGCGGCATAAACCGCATCGCATAAGATAAAACCAAGCAATATACTGGCAACAACAGACTTAACATTTTTTAATTTAATAGAGGTCTGTTTAAACACCAATCCAATCCTCTTCCAAACTCAGGGTGCTGATTTGTATGGTAATTTCAGCTTTCGGGTATTTTCCTACCTTATAATCTAAAGCCTGCCAATAAAACCCTTTCATATGTTCCAGATGCTGTAAAAACGCTAAAGCTTGAAAATACTCCCCTGAGAGCACCATCTCAAAGCCATGCGCAAAAAGCACCGTTTGCTGCTCTGCCTGAGCGCTATCCCCAGATTTAGTTTGAGTCGCCATCGACTGAATTTGAAGCGGCTCAACAGGTAAGTTTTTAGCACTGAGTAAACGAAGGCCTTTATAGTCAGCCAAAACATTACGCATCAAGTCGGCCATTTTTTCAGGTGCAACCAGATTACTCAAACGACTCTCAATTTCAGCAGTTAACTCCGCCATCTCTATTTGCAAAGACTTTTTCTTCGCTCTTAATGGTGCATTTGGATCATTTGAAAGCAACCCCGTTAATACTGATAATCGATCAGATTTTGTAACGATTTGTTGCCCTAGCCCAGCTATTTTTATCGTATTTTGCTTTTGCTTCTTTTCATAAGGCAGAAAAACTACCTGCGACCAAATAAAGAGAACAGCCACGACCGATACGGCAGCCAGAATACTGCGCTCACGCAGGCTCAGTGCTGCCGTTTTCTCTCGAAGCGAATGCCATTTTTCTAGATTCACGGCAGTAACTCCTGTGCAAAATTCACGCGCTGCTTCATGTTTTCAGCCATTTGAGTACTTTCAGATAAACTCATTGCATTGGCATCTTCCAGAATCAGCATCTCATTTGATTGTGACGCTTGTGAACGAAGACTAAAATCTAAACGGTTGGGCCTGTCAGGATCAGCATCAAGATTAAACAAGGTAAACGTCCGCCCAACAAAACCATCTTCCTTACGTAAATTTTGTAAGTAGGCAGGCACAGCATTGGCATTAAGCGTTGTGCCTTCAATGGTCATATTTTTGCCTGATGCCCCAACTTGAATGCCGGTTAACCACAAACCTTCGGCTTTTTGCCGCGCTAATGATAATAGAATATTTGAAAATCCTTCATCATCTTTTACCACTACGCTATCGAGTACCTCAATCATTTGACGCCGCGCACTCAGTTTTGAACTTAAGCGCTGATTAGCAGCCATCAAAGAATCGTCTTGACGCAACAGTTTTGCTTTTTCCTCTAGTACCACTAGCTGACTTGCCAACTTATCAATCCGTACTTGTTCCTTCTGAATACGTTTGTCAGACTTCGCTAAACTTGCATTCAAAAATAGCGTCGAGACAACCACAATCACAATGGAACTTACCGCTATCAATAAAATTTGTTCTAACGATAAAACGACTTTTTGCGGACGAAAAGCGTCGGTATAAAGATTAACCTGCTGCATTATCCTTCCACCTCACGAATAGCACAGGCAATAGCCGCAAAGCTATTAATCTCATTGCGTTCAGTGGCTTGCTCTTTACCATAGCAACTCGCTAAATCAAGCCAAGCAACATCGGCAGCGATACTTCCACCCAACATATTCGCAAGTGGCACATTTGAATCAGGACCGATTAATGAAATTGTTCGTGGTGGAACCTGTCCCATCTGACTTTCAAAATAATCAAAAGATCGTTGAATTTCTAACGCAAGGTTTTGAATCACTGAATCCTGCTGAGAAGGTTCATTCAATGATTGAAGCGAAAAATCAAAATGACGAGACAAGTACAAATCGCCATTTTTTACTAGCACCATGATGCCCGCACCATTTCTTAAATAGAGAATTGCTTGGGCTTTATGCTCATCATCTGAAAGCCGCATTGCGACATTGCGTAAGGCAAGGTCAACGATATCAATACTATCTAGCTCTAGGCCCGACGCTGAAACCAGCTTTAAAGCTTCCTTAATAATGGCAGAGCGACACACCACAACATTTAACTGTTCGGGCCGACCTCTTAATGCATCACTTGGAAAGTCATATACATCGGTTACTGCATCATCCAAGTCAAAATCCAGCATATCTTTCACACGCCATCGAGCAGCGTCTGACAGTTCACTTTCTTCTACCTTAGGTTTTTCAATCGGAAAAGTTTGATATTGCTTCGCTGGTAATACGAGATTACACAACCAACCTTTTGCATTCAGGTCATTAACAAGCTGAGTAAGTACCTCGACTCTTTCAGCAGCCTTACATTCTTGAAATTTACTATCACTAACGTAAAGCTGGCCGTTATCTCCAGGTATAGCAAGTGCTATCGAAATGCCATCAGCCCTAACCTCAAGCCCAACGCGACCTGCTTTGGACTTTGGACTCAATTTTAACCATCGAA
>Ga0105352_1001822_pt1 | contig 10568 bp, 10 predicted proteins | sample EN8Hudsemesocosm_FD_83507 | JGI IMG/M metagenome (GOLD analysis project Ga0105352, IMG submission 83507) | Methane-oxidizing microbial communities from mesocosms in the Hudson Canyon - EN8B Hudson Canyon | ecosystem: Environmental > Aquatic > Marine > Cold seeps | place: Hudson Canyon...
ACTCCACCTGGAGTGTGTTTTAGTCTAGATATTTCTTTATCAGATTCAAAGCTAGTATCAATAATCTCTTCGTTAAGAGCACCTAAAATACCATTTTTTGCAGCAAAAATTTTGCCTATCCTTTTAGACTTGCGTCCAGCTTCTAAAACACCTGCAGCAGTTGCATTTATTACAGAAGTAACTCCACCAGATTGTGCATATAGAACATTTCTATTCTTCATAGGTGCGATGTTACTTAAATCTTGATCAAGAGGGAATTAAAGGAGATCGGTATAATTAAAACGTGGCAGTGAAAAAAATTCATATATTGGGCATATGTGGAACCTTTATGGGCGGACTGGCTTTGCTTGCAAGGGAATTAGGGTTTGAAGTTTCGGGTTGTGATGAAAATGTTTATCCACCTATGTCAGACCTTCTGAAAGAACAAAATATTAAAGTAATTAAGGGTTATAACAAGAAAGACCTCCCTGAAGCTGATCTCTATTTGATAGGTAATGTGATTTCCAGGGGAAATGAATCTATCGAACATATTTTGGATTCCAAGCTACCCCATACATCAGGTCCAGCGTGGTTATCAGAGAATGTACTTAAGAATCGAAGAGTTATCGCTGTGTCTGGAACTCATGGTAAGACATCTACCACAGCGATGCTGACCTGGATACTTGTGAATTTGGGTATGGATCCGGGTTTTTTAATTGCTGGAAGGCCTAAAGATTTTTCGGTTTCTGCTAAATTAGGCAAAGATGAAATATTTGTAATTGAGGCAGATGAATACGACACAGCTTTTTTTGATAAAAGAGCAAAACTTATTCACTACAATCCGGAAGTTTTAATAATTAATAATTTGGAATTTGATCACGGAGACATATATTCAAATTTAACGGAAATTCAAAAACAATTTCATAATTTAATTAGAACAATGTCCTCAGAAGACTGCATAGTATTTCCTGGAGACGACAAGAACATTAGGGAAGTCTTGGATTTAGGGGTGTGGAGTAAAGAAGTTGAGTTCGGCATTGAAGGAAATAGTTCAAATTACTTTGAAGCTATAAAAAAGGATCATTCTTCAGTTAGATTTTCTATAAACGAAAAGGTTGCGGAAATAAACTGGAACTTGTTGGGTGAGCACAACGCAAGAAACGCAATCACAGCTCTATTAGCCCTTCAACATTTTAATCTATCGTTATCAGACTCTGCTAAGTGCTTAGAAAGCTTTTCTGGAGTTAAGAGAAGACTAGATACAATCATAGATAGAAAGGACCTAAAATTATTTGACGATTTTGCACATCATCCGACGGCAATCCAGGAAACTTTGAAGGGTTTAAGAGCTCGATACCTAAATAATAGGATAATTGCTTTAATTGAAATAAGATCAAATACTATGAAATCTGGCTTACATGACAAAAATCTTACTAGCGCAACTAGCGAAGCAGATCTAGTTTTTTGGAAGGGACCCGATAAAGATCAACTGAATAACTTAGTTAACAAATCTCCTGAAAAAAATTATGTTATAGATTCAGTAGACTCTTTCTCTGATGAACTTAAGAGTTCTATTATTAAAGATAATGACGTAATTATTATGATGTCAAATGGAAGCTTTGATGGATTAGCAGATCTTCTGAACTCTAAACTATAACTACATGAAACATCTATTTGTAATTTTTTTATTTCTTATCTTACAGTCTTGCTCGGAAAGCAAAATTAGTCTGAACGCCGATGAAATAGCTCAAGATTCATTGATATTAGACTCTCATATAGATGTCCCATATCGTTTATGGAGTCAGCACTTAGAAGGTTTAGAGATTGATGACATATCAGGTCCGACCAATGGAGATTTTGATTTTATTAGAGCTAAGAAAGGGGGGCTTAATGTTCCCTTCTTCTCAATATACTTACCAGCGAGCACTGAGGAAGACGGAACTTCTCATAAGATGGCAAATGACTTAATAGACATGATTGAAGACATAGTTACTCTTTACCCTGAGAAGTTCTTATTAATTAAGTCTGTAGATGACCTAAGTTCATTAACAAATAAAAATATAGTTGGCATAGCACTGGGCATGGAAAATGGAGCTCCCATTCAAGGCGATCTTTCTAGAGTTGAGTATTACTATGATCGAGGTATACGTTATATAACTTTGACTCACTCCAAAACCAACCATATTAGTGATTCCTCTTACGATGAAAATATCCAATGGCATGGGTTGAGTGAATTTGGTAAAACTCTAATTGAAGAGATGAATAGGGTAGGACTCATGATAGATATCTCTCATGTAAACGATGAAGCTTTTTACCAAGCAATAGAGTTAAGCCAAGTACCAGTTATAGCAAGCCACTCATCTTTGAGGCACTTTACCCCTGGTTTTGAAAGAAACGTAGATGATGCCATGCTCAATAAATTAGCTGAAAAGGGTGGTGTCTTACAAATTAATTTCGGTAGCAGTTTTATTAGTCAAAGACCAAGAGACTATATGGATCTAATGAACAATTTTTTAGAATTAAAATTTGGTCAAAGTAGAGAAGGCGTTTCCGAAGAAGTAATCAACGAAGCTAGAAAAGAGTTTTTTTCAAAAAATAAATATCCCTATGCCACTCTTGATGAAGTTCTAGATCATTTTGACAGGGTTGTAAATTTAGTTGGAGTTGATCATGTGGGGATTGGTTCAGATTATGATGGAGTAGGGGATACATTGCCCATAGGTTTAAAAGATGTTTCTAGTTACCCAAGTCTAATAGAAGGTTTTTTAGAAAGGGGCTATAGTCGAGAAGATATTGACAAGATCCTTGGAGGTAATCTCATTAGAGTCTGGAAAGAAGTTGAAGAGTATGCCAATAGAAACTAATTTAACAAAAGAACTTCCTATTTTTCCTCTGACAGTCAATGTCCTGCCTGGAGGATATTTACCTTTACAAATCTTTGAACCTAGATACTTGGATATGGTGAAGAGTTGTATGAGTCAAGAAACAGGCTTTTGTGTTGTTCTTCTACGGGGTCTTAACGAGACAGGTTCATCTAAGCTACCCGACCACTCTCCAATAGGGACTTATGTTGAAATTGTTGACTTTAATCAACTCGAAAATGGTCTCTTAGGAATAACCGTTCAGGGTCAGTACAGGGTTAAAATCATTGATAGAAGAAAACAAGAAGATGGACTAATAATGGGTGATTCAATTGAGCAACCCGAAGAGGAAGAGTCTATAACCCTAGAGCCTCAGTATGAAAATATCTGGCGAATACTTAAAGAAATTTCCAACCACCCTGAAATAAAAAAACTTGAATTGGCTATAAATTTTGAAAACTCTTCAAGTGTAGCGTACAACCTAGCTAGCCTATTGCCACTGACGCCTCCAGAAAGACAGAACATACTTGAATTTCAATCCAATGTGGACAGATTTGATCATCTAAATAAAATAGTCAAACAACTTGGAGGTTAGCCGCTTTAATCTGCTTCTGCAATTTTAAGCAGTTGCTTACCGAAATTTTGTCCAGTAAATAATCTTACTAGAGTATCAGGCGCATTCTCTATCCCCTCTTGAATATCTTCTAAGTAGGTTATTTTTCCTTCTTCGACCCATTTACTTAGGCTCTTTATTGCTTCAGGGAATCTGTCCAAGTAATCCAGAACTATAAACCCTTCCATTCTTGCTCTCATTATTACCAGGGACATATAGTTAGATGGTCCAGGAGAAGGCTTTTCATTGTTGTACGTTGAGATAGCGCCACACAGGACTATTCTTGCATTCATATTTATCAAAGTTAAAGCTACGTCTAAAAATTCTCCTCCAACGTTATCAAATACAACATCAATTCCATTAGGGCAGAGTTCTCTTAAGGTTTGTCCTAAGTTTGCACTTTTATAATCTATAGCTGCGTCGAAATTAGCTTCTTCCGTAAGCCAATTACATTTCTTTGTCCCTCCGGCTATACCGATTACCCGACATCCTTTTATTTTAGCTATTTGTCCAGCTATAGAGCCTGTAGCTCCTGCTGCTCCAGAAACAACTACTGTATCACCCTCCTTAGGTCCTCCTACATCGAGCAGACCGAAATAGGCAGTTAATCCTGTGATTCCATAAACACTCAGAGAGGCAGTTGGAGTTATGGTAGAAGGAATTTTGGAAGTATTTATTACACCCCCCGCTTTGCCATCGGTTATAGCAAACTCTTGCCACCCAAAACTTCCTTGCACAATATCACCTTCTTTGAAATCAGGAATATTAGATTCAATTACTTGGGAAATGGTGCTTGAACGCATTACTTCTCCAATTTGGACTGGTGGCATGTAACTCTTCACATCATTTAACCAGCCCCTTTGTGTAGGATCAAAACCAAAGTACAGATTTTTTAATAACATTTGGTTCTCGTTAATTTCTTCTACTTCTAGTTCTTCAAACTTGAAGTTCTCCTTGCTAACCATTCCTTGAGGCCTTGTATTTAAAACCCATCGCCTGTTTTTTAAGTTCTTCCTAGTCATGATTAAGTTTGTTCTCCTTGTCGCCAATTTCCATGGAATCCATAAGGCACTCTATGAGGCAAATGTGCAGTAGCTATAGGTCCAGATTCCACATCCATTGCATTAAATATTAGTAAGTCAGATCTGTTTTCCTTTCCTTTATATGCCAATGTAATTAAAAATCCATTTCCTTCTTCAGCATCCCCAGAAGTCGGAACAAAAATTGGTTCCCCTACTGCATCTTCCTTGTCTACGACAAAAAACTTTTTATTTCCAGTCTGATGGTCAAGATGAGCAATAGCATTCCAACTAATTCCTGATGGATCACCAATTCTAGAAGCATAAAATCCATGCCTGTAATCAAGCATGCTAAATCTTTCGTCTAACCTAGGAAATTCTCCCATGTCATCATCCAAAAGGTTTTTATTAATTTTTCCTGAATTAGAGGATAGATCAATTTCCCACCTATTTAGTCTAGCTTCAGCTTTTTTAGGGTCTGGAGCTGAACCGTCTACATGAGGAAATAAAGGTGCTTCTTCAAATTGCATCATATCGGCTACAATTTTGTCTCCCTCAGTATATGCATTCATTGCGTGGAATACATAACAAGGATCATCTTCTATCCATTTTATGTCTTCCACAGAACCATCTCTTGGCATGATTCCTATATAACTAGGTCTTTTGCCATCCCATGCAATCGGTGCATTACCCATCATTGCTTGTTCTAAATCTATAACAAGCGGGAAGACCGGAAAAATTACATGCTGGGAAGTGACAATAAAATCATGCACCATACTGGAGTAAGGGGTCGTAAATTCAGAGTAATGGGTTAGCTTTCCATCAGCGTCTACTACAAAATAAGTCATCTTGTTGTCACCAAAACCATAACTGAAGGAAAACATTTCTCCAGTCAGCGGGTCTATCTTGGGATGTGCAGTCATTGGTGAAAGCAATTTGCCTTCATAGTTATGTGATCCTATTGATTTCAGAGTAAATGGATCGATCTCAAAAGGAGGATGGCCTTCTTCTAGAGCAAGAAGTCTATCTCCATGAAAAATGATACTTGTGTTTGCGGTTCCATCTTCTCCTTCAGGATTCCAAAGGGGGTCAGGTTCCATGGGGTTTAGTAGATTAACAAGAGATTTTCCTGCTTTCCTTTCTTGCTTCCACTTTGATGTTTGTATCCATCTATTTTTATAGGAAACTTTCCCATTTTCAAAATGGAAAGCATGAATCATTCCATCTCCTCCAAACCAATGATAATTACCACCCATAGGTGGAAATTGTGGATCAGGACCATTTCTATAATAACTTCCATACAGGTCTTGAGGGATTTCTCCTTCAACTATTAGATCGTTGAGGTCACTTTCCATTCTTAAAGGAGCGTAGTTACCTTGTAGATAAGGATGATCTGCGTAAGTTTCTGTCATTTTTTTCCTTATTAATTATTTACATTTCAGTTTAACTTGGAGCAGCATAATACAAGAGGCATTTATTTTTTTCTAACTAAATATCTAGCTAAAAAAAGAAAAGCTACTGCTAGGGCTATCAAGCCTGCAGCTAACGATAAAGCACCTGAACCTTCAAAAGCAGTTTTACCAGCAAAATAGCCTGGCAGACTGTACAGAGGTGCCCAAAGAAGGCCTGAAACAAGATCCACCAGAATGAAGGTTTTCACGTTCATACCAAGGGAGCCTGCTGTTATGGGAATTAAAGGTCTAACGGGACCAACAAACCGTCCTAAAAATACACCCGGTATTCCATAAGATTTAAAGAATGTACGACCCTGTTCTAACCAGGATGGATTTTTCTTGAAAGGCCAAGCTAGGTCTATTTTTTTACTTAAATATTTGCCTAAAAAGAAACTCGATATGTCTGCAAAGCAGCTTGAAATATAGACCAACAATACTACTTGGAAAATAGAAAGATTAGTTGAAGCCGCTAGCCCTGAAATAGCAGCCAGTAAAATCACTCCAGGAATAATTATTCCAATAATGGCAAAAGATTCAATAAATGCAGCTGAGCAAAGACCAAATATTATCCATTCAGGGTTTTGCTGTAGCCAGAGGGTTACTGCTCCAATGTCAAACATCTTATAATCGCTTTTTTAATTTTGCTTTCCTATAGAATATTTGATTATGAAAGATAGTAAAGATATTAGTTCCTATATGGAATTATTAGGATCTGAAGCTAAATCAGCCTCAGAAGTTCTTTCTACTATGTCTAGTCAACAGAAAAACTCAACTCTGATAAGTATGGCTAAAATACTCGAAGAGGACAAAGAGGAAATACTCGAGGCGAATAATGAAGATCTGTCAAATACTAAGACAAGTGAAGTTGGAGAGGCATTAACAGATAGACTGGAATTAACAAATTCAAGGATTAACACAATGATTTCAGGCCTTTTATCTATAGCTGAATTGCCTGATCCAATAGGTTCTGTGACTAAGCTAAAACCCACCCCATCGGGTATAAAAATAAGCCAAATGAGAGTACCTTTAGGAGTTGTTGGGATTATTTATGAATCTAGGCCTAACGTAACTGCAGATGCTGCGGCCTTATGCCTTAAGTCAGGTAACTCCTGTATTTTGAGAGGAGGGTCAGAAGCCTTTAAATCAAATACTGTTATAGCTAACAGTTTAAAAAAGGGAATAGTCAAAGAGGGTTTACCAGAGGCTTCTATACAACTTGTAAATACTATTGATAGAGAGGCTGTAAAAATTTTGTTGGGTATGGACAAGTGGATAGATGTCATTATTCCTAGAGGTGGCAAAGGTTTAGTGAAGCTGATTTCAGATGAGGCAAAAGTTCCAGTTATCAAGCACCTCGATGGAATTTGTCATGTTTATATAGATGAGGAATGTGATCAAGAAAAAGCTGTTTCCATTGCAATCAACGCAAAAACCTACAGATATGGAATTTGCGGAGCTATGGAAACTCTTTTGATCAATGAAAACATAGCCTCAGAGGTTTTACCTGTTCTTAATAAAGCTTTTAAAGAAAAAGGGGTTGAACTAAGAGGGTGTAATAGTACTTTAGAGTATATAGATATTTCAAAAGCCCAAGAGGAAGACTGGGTAACTGAATATTTGGCCCCCATACTATCAATTAAAATAGTAGATAATTTGCAATCAGCAATTGATCATATAAATGAATTTGGTTCAGCTCATACGGACTGCATTGTTACTGAGAACCTTGATAAGGCTTCGCTATTCCTGAGGAATGTAGATTCAAGTTCAGTTATGCATAATGTACCAACATGTTGGGCTGACGGTTTTGAATACGGATTGGGTGCTGAGGTAGGAATATCTACGGATAAGTTTCACGCCAGAGGGCCAGTCGGATTAGAAGGATTGACCTCCCTTAAATATCTAGTTGAAGGTAATGCTGAATTACGTGGGATTTAATAATTAATCAATGCCAAGATTAGTAGGCATATTCGGAGGCACTTTTGATCCAGTGCATTATGGTCACTCAAATACAATTGCTGAATTGTTAAATTTAATACCTTTTGAAAAGATTTTAGTAATTCCTAACGCATTACCTCCACATAGAGAAAATTCCCAGGCTTCCTTTAGCCACCGGTACAAGATGACTTCACTGGCATTTAGAGATATAGAAAAAACTGTAGTTGATAATAGAGAAAATCTTAGAAACGGACCTTCTCATGCCATTGAAACCGCCAAGCAAATAATAGCTGAAGAGGAAAAAGCTAAAGTGATTTTTATAGTCGGTTCAGATTCTTTTGGTAGCATACATTCTTGGCACAAATGGAGAGAATTAATAAATTTAGTAGATTTCATTATTATGAAAAGGCCAGATATGTCTCTCTCAAAAAATAAAAAAGTGCAGGATTTAATTAGTGATACTAGATTTAATGCAGGCCTGTTGGCGGATAGTAAAGACAAGAGTATTTTTGAACTTGAAGTGACTCCTTTAAGAATATCTTCTTCACTGATTAGAAAGAATATTGCTAAGGATAAGAGTATCGATGATCTTATAAATCCTTTAGTTAAAGATTATTTAAAAAAACATGGTTTATATGGCTCAAAAAATTCTACCTAGTAAATTAAGAGACCTAGTATCTTCAAGTCTTGATGAACTAAAGGCGGTTGATCCTGTCACAATCAATGTAAAAAAATTAAGTAGCTTTACTGACTACATGATTATTGCTAGCGGCACTTCAAATAGACATATCCAGTCCTTAGGCAAAAAAGTTCTGGAAGACCTAAAAGCAAAGAATATTAAGCCTATGGGGCTCGAAGGAGAAGGCAGTGAAGAATGGGTACTAATAGACGTAGGAGATGTTGTTTTGCATTTAATGTCTGCAAATGCTCGGGCCTTTTATGATTTAGAAAGCCTTTGGGACCCAGAGTTGAGTAGATGAAATTTCATATCGTAGCTATAGAAAGTAAAAGACCGTTATGGGCAAAAAGTGCTTTTGAAAACTACCAACAAAGATTCGATCAATCAATACAGGTTAAATGGTCTGGGATAAAATCTAACAAAAACAGTAAATCTTTAGATAAGGAAAAATTAATTAATGAGGAAGGCGCCAAGCTTCTTAATTCAGTAAATGAAAATAGTATTATTGTTTCTTTAGACAAAGAAGGAATAGGGTGGAGTACTCTCAAACTAAAACAAAAGTTTGATCAATGGGTAGCCTCGTCAAAAGAAGTGTCTTTTTTAATTGGAGGCCCTGAGGGCTTAAGCAATAAGTGTTTAGATTCTTCGCATGAGATTTGGTCGCTTTCACCTTTAACTTTTCCTCATTCAATTGTGCCTGTAATTATTATTGAACAACTTTACCGAGTGTGGACAATTGAAAAAAATCACCCTTATCATAGATAAAAATGTCTGAGTTTTTAAATTTAGATAGAGAGAGTAAAGCGCAAAAGCAGCTTCAAAAAAGATCGGTTTTTTTATTTTTGCTAGTTAGTGTATTTGGAATAGTCACCCTCTTTCAATTAGTTAAATTAACTATTTTAGATTCAACTCTATATACAACACTTTCGGATGAAAACAGAATTATTCGTGTTCCTATTTATCCCTCTAGAGGGTTAATAAAACTCTCTAATGATGAGATTGTTACAGAGAATATAGTTTCTCAAGCTTTAACAATGCTACCTGCTAAGACACAGGATATAGAAAAAACTTTAAGTGAATTAAGAGCAGATCTACTTATTGATGATAAGCAATTATTAGCTCTTAAAGAGAGAATAATAAATAAACCTTCAAGTTATGAAAGAGTAGTAATTGTTGAGAACTTATCTCCAGAACAGATAGCGAAGTTTTCGGTAGAAAAGGATAAATGGCCAAATTTATCAATTGAAGCAAGACTTATGCGGTTTAACTTATTAGGGCCTCTTTTTTCGCATGTGCTTGGCTACGTAGGTCAGATAAATCTTGAAGAAATAGAGGATAGTAAAGATTTTGCATATCCGCTTTCTTTTCTCACAGGGAAAACAGGTGTTGAAAAATTTTATGAAGAGGATATGCGAGGTGGAGTTGGATACAAGACTATTGAAGTTGATGTAAACGGAAAGGAAATTAGAGAATTGAACAGAGTTGTTCCTAATAAAGGTAGAGATGTTTACCTCACCTTAGATAAGGAATTACAAAAACTTGCCAGAAAAGAGTTGACCGGTAGGAAGGGGGCGATAGTAGCACTGAATCCAAATACAGGATTTATAAAAGCTCTTGTAAGTTCTCCTGACTTCAATCCAAATATTTTAAATAAAACTGAGAGCGGTGATTTGGAAACTATTTTTAATGACTTAAATAGTCCACTTTTCAATAGAGCTATTTCAGGTAATTATCCACCTGCCTCAACCATTAAACCCTTTATTGGTCTTCTGGGATTAAAGGAAGGAGAGATAGATTGGAATACAACTATAGAAGATAAGGGTTTTTTCCAACTGAATGAGGATGGAAGAAAATATAGAGGATGGAAAGAGGATGGTCATGGGATGGTTAATTTAAGCAAATCTATAATTGTATCTTCAGATGTTTTCTTCTATCAGCTTGCAGTTCAATTGACAGTAGATCGTATTGCTGCTTTTTTGAAACAGTTTGGCTTTGGTCTGAAGACAGGGGTTGATTTATACGCAGAGG
>Ga0105352_1001832_pt1 | contig 10542 bp, 10 predicted proteins | sample EN8Hudsemesocosm_FD_83507 | JGI IMG/M metagenome (GOLD analysis project Ga0105352, IMG submission 83507) | Methane-oxidizing microbial communities from mesocosms in the Hudson Canyon - EN8B Hudson Canyon | ecosystem: Environmental > Aquatic > Marine > Cold seeps | place: Hudson Canyon...
AGCACTACTTGTTGAGCACGCCCTTGAGCGAAAAGAAGGCAGATTAGCTGCTAACGGTTCTTTCGTCGTTACCACCGGAAAGAGAACTGGACGCTCACCATTGGACCGTTATATCGTTGATGAGCCGAGTACTTCGGATGCTATCAGCTGGGGTCCAATCAATCGCCCATTTGATGCGGATAAATTTGATGCATTATGGGAGCGAGTAGAAGCCTATTTAGCAGAAAAAAACAGCTATCTGTCGCACCTTCATGTTGGTGCAGATCCAGATCATTATTTAGCTGTTAAAGTTGCAACAGAAACTGCTTGGCAGAACCTGTTTGGCCGTAACTTGTTTATCCGTCCTGCTGAATACAATCCAGCAGATAAGCAAGAATGGGAAATTTTGAACGTTGCTAGCTTTGAATGTGTACCAGAAAGAGATGGTACTAATAGTGACGGCACAGTAATGATCAACTTTGCTAAACGTCGTGTTTTATTGGCAGGTATGCGTTATGCCGGCGAAATGAAAAAGGCAATGTTCTCTGTTCAAAACTTTTTGTTACCAGAAAAAGATGTATTGCCAATGCATTGTTCTGCGAATGTGGGCGACGATGGCGAGACATGTTTGTTCTTCGGTCTTTCTGGAACTGGAAAAACAACGCTTTCAGCTGATGAAAGTCGTTACCTGATCGGTGATGATGAGCATGGTTGGGGTAAAGGTGTTGTCTTTAATATTGAAGGTGGTTGTTATGCTAAAACAATCGACTTATCGCAAAAGAATGAGCCTATTATTTGGGATGCAATTCGATTTGGCGCGATTGTAGAAAATGTCGCGATCGATGAAGAACTGCGCACGCCAGATTATTCAGATACTAGTCTGACAGAAAATGGTCGTTGTGCTTATCCTCTTGAGCACGTTAAAAAACGTGTGGCAGAAAATCTAGCAGGCGAGCCCAATGCCATTGTCTTCTTAACCTGTGATATGACTGGTGTATTACCGCCCGTATCATTGTTAAGTAAAGAGGGTGCGGCTTACCATTTCTTGAGTGGTTATACTGCTTTAGTCGGTTCAACTGAAATGGGATCTGACTCAAAACTTAAGTCTACGTTCTCTACGTGCTTTGGTGCGCCATTCTTTCCACGTCCAGCGGGCGAATATGCTGAGTTGTTAATGAAGCGTATGGAAGAGTTTGGTAGTAAGGTCTACTTAGTTAACACGGGTTGGACCGGTGGTGCTCATGGGACGGGTCAACGTTTTAGTATTCCTGTTACACGTGCCATTATTAGTGCTATTCAAAGTGGTGCACTAATGGATGCAGAAACTGAGCATCTAGAAGGTTTAAACCTTGATGTGCCAAAAGCTGTTGAAGGTGTAGATGCTAAGTTACTTAACCCTCGTGCTACTTGGGAAAGTGCTGAAGAATATGATGCGAAAGCGGCTGACTTAGTTGCTCAGTTTGTTGAAAACTTTAAGAAGTTTGATGTATCAGATGCAATTGTTGCTGCAGGGCCTAAAGCTCAGTAAGTATTTATTGTATTGAAAAAAACCTCAGTATTTACTGAGGTTTTTTTATGTCTGTAGTTTGTTGCCCTTAGTGAATGCACTCTTGATGCAATCAAAGACTGGTCGTAGTGGGATGTTGAAAAAAGATACATTATAAAATTGATAAGAAACGTATTTATGGTGCTACCTGCAGTAGCAGCATAAACGCATTGCCCAATAGAACAGCTTATTCTTATACCGAGCGAGGTTATTCGCTATACTTTATAAAACAGTTTATTAAGAAGTGGTACTGCTTATGGATACTAAATTTCCAGTGCAATTACTTAAACCGACGTTCTTAAGGGAAGTTCCTCGCTCAGAATACTTGCCAGGGCCCAAGCTCAAGTCACATGACGAGAGCAGTAGGCGTTCTTTTATTTCATTGTTGAGAAAAGGACCTAACAATACGAAGCATATGACAGATTCACAGTCTCCCGTATCAATTACACTTAGTTGTGCAATATGGCTCCGCTTTAGTGACGCTATCAATAATACGGTCTCATTGTTTCTTCATTATAAGGATAAAAAGGAGGAATATTGCATTTTAGTGGATGAAGCTAATCTAAATAATTCGACCAGTATTATGCTGTCGGGAAAGATTACAATTTACCCTGCTAGTCGCATCGAATTTATAAAGACCTGCTGTGCAGGAGTTAGTAAGAGAAATACTATATATATAGATGATATGCATATATCTGGGAATATATTATTAACTAGGGATGAGTTGGAGCATGTTAGCTGACTAAGCGTCGGCACTTCAGGATGGGTGGCTCGATCAATAAGCTATATTGACATCTCTACTTGCTAATTCAAACCTATTTAGCTAGAGCATCATAATTCTGCGTTTTATTGCGATGTTCAAGAGTTATGTCACAACTAGCATCTGCCATACTTTTTACACAGGCCAGTGCGGCTCTATGGTACTTTGGAAAAGCAGCTATTCTAGATTTGTAGTTTTGCACCAAAGATGCGCAAGTATTTTCTAGTGTGGTTTCCACCATTTTTTTAACTGAACGCTGAATTCATCAGCGTGTATACCTGATGAAGCTGAAAGGATCGTGATTAAGTAAAATACTTTTCGCATAAGTTATTTCCTTGATGTGATCCTGATGTCGGTAACTATTAAATAATAGTGCTTGTTTCAGAGGCCTGTTAGAAAATATTTCATCAATGGCAAATAAATAACTGCTGGCAAGGTCCTGGTATGGTAGGCACCTTGTAGATTATTAAAAAGGGTCGCTATTACTAGGGGGCATTCTCTTCGTATACATGGATCTAAATCATATTGAGCAAAACTAACTAGCTTTAACTGGTGGGTTCAACTAGTCAACGCAATATACTAACCATATAGTAAAAAGCTGGAGTACCAGCAATGAAGCGTCGAAAATACTATTCATACTCTAAAGAAGTGATCTTTCAGGCAAAAAAAATCCCCGCCTAAGCGAGGATTCTATTTTAACTTTCAGCTGAAGTTAATAACCGAAAATCAAGGGTCCAAATGCGACAATTATGAGTGCAGAGCCCATGGTGATCATCGGCATGAGGATTCTTTCATGCCGCTGATAGAACGTACCTTCGGTACCTTCTGCCGCTAATAGCTCTTTCTCGCCGACAACTTGGCGTGTTAATAGGTGGTTCAATGCGACCGGAGGGCTTAAGTAACCAAGCTCGAATGCTACTAAGGTAACCATCCAAAAGTGCACGGGGTCGATACCACTGTTATAAGCCACGCCTGCAATCGTTGAACTTACCAAAATAACGGCACCAAAAGGCTCCATAATCATACCCAGAATAATCAGCACACAAACGAGTAGCGCCATTGCGCTCCAGATGCTATCAAACGATTGGGGGAAATGTTCAATGATGCCACTACGCTCGATCATGCCACCTAAACAAATGGTGCAGCCGATAAGCAATAATAAAGCACCAATTTCAGCGGTGGTTTGATTCGTTGCATGTCTGATACACGCTTCGACACCTTTGTGCGGTTCGGTGGTAGTACGGTCATCGCTAACTGAATCAGGTTTTGTATAGTGCTCGTAGATTAAGATAGAAAGCATCATCACGGGTAGTATGCGTGCTGCTGAAAACTCATCTAATTGTACGTTTACTGCATAGCGGTAAAATAAAATGACACCAGCCATACAGATGATGTAAGGCACCAAAGGACGAATTTGACGCATCATTTCAGGTAATGCTTCTGAAATGGGTGCTAGTTCTATTTTACTTTGACGGTTAAGTGTCATCAAAACGATAAAGAATAATAAAGCGCTGAGTGCGAATACCCACACACCCCAGCCGAATAACTGGTCGGTGGTGACTTCTCTGTTCATGAAGGCAATCACAACAACCAGTAAGCAAGGACGAAGAACGACCCCCATACTACCTGACATAGCTGTTGCAGCTAAAGCCAGGTTGCGACGAGCACCTGCTGCACGAAGTTCATGATAAATAACTGCACCAGCAGCGATAACGAAAATTCCTGAACCGCCCGTATAGGCTGTCGGGATAGCGGCTAATACAACAACAAAAAAGGCTAACATTTCAGGAGGCATTTTCCATGGCTTAAGTAAGCCTAGTACTAAAGGTGCAAAGCGAGTTTGCTTTAGCATCATACCAATCCATACGAATAGACCAATATTTAAGAATATATCAGCTGTATCCATTAGTTTGTCGAGATAAATCCCAATACCAGAATTATGCCCTTGTAAGAAAAAGAAGGTACCAGTGATCATAATCATCGTGGCATATAAAGGTATCGCTAACCCAGCGCGGCCAATGCTACCACCTGACTCCAGGTCCTTAGAGGGGGTGAATAAAGTATAAATACTTACGAGTAATAAAAGCCCAAAGCCATACACCCATGCGTTGTGAAGCATAGCAACAACGGGGTCTAGTTTAGTGCCGTCAGAATGAACAAGAGTCTGAAAGGCAAGAGACGAGCCTAATAAGATACCGTTTGCGATGACTTGGCTAGATGCAGCAACGTAATGATCAAGTTTTGAAATCACTGGGCGCATTGAAATATGGTGCCGTTTCACGGTCGCAGTCATTGCACAAAGCAAAACAAGCATAATCAAAATGAATTTCTGAGAGCCAAGGCCCACCCCAATTGCTTGGGATACGAATAGCTCAACAGACCTAAAGGTCTTAACCGCTGGAGTGATTCTCGCATTAACCTCTTCAAAAGATTCAAACTTTAAGGCGCATTCTTGACGAGCATTTTCGATAGACTTCCGTATTAATGCTGGGTCAACGGGGGCTGCAGCAAATAAATCTAGGCCAAAATCGTCATCCTCTTGGCTCTGAGCTAGTCGTTCTTGTAGTTTTTCTTCAACATTGACGTTAGGGTCACAGCTGGGGGGAACAGGATCAACTCTTAATTTGTAATACCCAGGCCAAAAATTTTCTCCAACTTGAAGAATCTGATTGTGGATATCACTACTAGTACTAAAAATGACAACCAGTAATAGCAAAATGCTGGCTGGTAATGATGAAAACCACTCGATAGATGAGCGTTTATATTGTGTATCGGAAGCCACGGATTTACTTCCCCCCAAAAAAAGTGAATTAATACCCTGATGATCGCCAATCTAATATTTACAATTTACCAGGGTTTAAATCATCATACTTATTTCCATTATTACTGAAAATATAGTTTTGTGATAACTACTTTCCCATGTATGGGAAAGTATATTTAATGAGCTTTGCTTCATGGAAGATTGGATTAGGATCCCACCACCCCGAATGCTTGCTTTGTTGGTCTGTAACAGTTGAGCTTGCTACAAGGAGGGCGCGTTAAAACGGATCAGCGTGGTGCTCACTACTAAAGAGCGATGACCTTTACCTAACAATTGGTCACTTAAGTACTTAATATGGTTAGCAGAATTGGTAATCCCTAACTTGCGGCAGTAATTACGTAGCTAAATCGCTAAAATTGCTTCTACCTCAATAAGTAAATCTGGCGAAAACAAAGAATCAATCTTAATCAATGAGCTTGCTGGCAAATTTTCACCGTAGAACTCAAATAAATAATCTCTTAATTTATCTATATCTGTTAAATCAGTTACAAAGATAGTGACTTTAATGAGATGTTTTAACGACGTACTCTGCTGTTCTGCAATCAACTCAAGTTGAGTAAATATTGCCTGGGCTTGCTCGCTAATAGTTCCACGCTCCGCTTTCGTACCAAATGCTGTTAAGCCAGATGTATAAAGTGTATTTTGATGTGTCACTGAGTGTACATAAGGCCCGAGTGGTAAACCTAAAGTTTCATAATTATGTCTTTGAGTATTCATGCTAGCATTCCTTCTAGAGATACAGGTTAATTTGTAATTTTCAAGGTTAATTTCTGAACTGCAGGGCTACAGACAAACGCTACCAATGCTGCAGCAGGCCAGGCTAATAAAAAAGCAGTAAACCATTGCGCGTAAAATCCCTGACTCCAACCAAGATTGATCCAGGTAACCCAGCAGGTCATCAACAGGGATAAGATAAGTGACATTAATAACGCAAAAATCAGCCGTTGTTTCATGCCTCAACCCCATTATCTTTCGGTTCCGTAACCTGCAGTCGTTCAATGTAAATCAACTTAGTCCATGCCTGCGCCAGATAATCCTTCGTATGAGCTGCAGCGAAATGTTGCTGTAACGCATTATCATCGGTCCAACACTCCCACAAAGTAAATCTTCCTGGGTTGTCCAGCTGCTGCAGTACTTTAAATTTGATATTGCCTGGTTCTTGACGGGTTGCAGCTGTCAGATTGTTCAAAGCATCTCTAGCCTGTTGAATATCCTTACCGTCAAGAACTTCAATTCCTGCACTAATCCATAAATTGCTCATTAAATCCTCACTCATGTTGTGTTTAACAGTGTTGAATAAGTCTATACAATTGTTATATCTGTAAATACACACACAAGTGCAACTTTAGATTCCATATTTGAAATCATGATTGATGACATCGCTTTATTTATACACATAGTGCAATACCGGGGATTAGCTGCGGCGGCAGAGCACTTACAATTACCGGCTGCCACGGTGACGCGCCGCTTACAAAGATTAGAAGCTCGCATAGGCAGCCAACTGATACACCGTTCTGCGCGTCAGTTTAACCTGACTCAGGAAGGAGAAATTTACTTTCAGGCTTATGCTGATCTTGTGCAGCAGTTTGAATCAACTTCAAGACTGCTTAGCACTGAACAACATCAACTCAGCGGCCAATTAAAAGTATTGGCGCCCACTAATATCTCTTTAGGGTTATTACAACCTACATGGTCTGCATTTATTAAAGCTTATCCAGATATCCATCTAGAACTGCAACTAAATAATGCAACGGAAGATGTAATCAACACACAAGCAGATATCGCAATACGAATAGGCCCTCAAAGCGATTCTCTACTTTACCAAAAGCGCTTGGGTACAATTAGAACCATAATAGTCGCTGCACCCAAGTACCTGTCATTACAGGGCGAACCATCCAATCTAGATAATTTGCATCAACACCGAATAATCGGCGTTAACAATTTATCTACATGGAGGTTGAAAAATCGCGAAACTCAACAGCAAGTAGATATGCATCCTAAAAATACAACCACAGTGAATGATATTCGTTTTGCTAGCCAACTGGTTTGTGATGCCGTAGGCATTGCGTTGTTGCCTATAAGCGAGGTGAAAGATGAGCTGAACAAAGGGTCGTTACAACAAATATTATTCCCCTGGTCTGGCCCTACACGAGACATATTTGCTGTATGGCCTAGTGGTAAGTTATTAAGTGCCAAGGCAAAATGTTTACGAGATTTCATGGAAATATATTTCTCTCAAGACCCTATATTACAGGGCGAAGGTATATCTCAATGATGAGTTGAATCATGACAATTCCGCTAGAAATAGAATAACGCTCAGTAACTTAAAATGGTGAAATTTTTCCTTTTGGTGCCATAATTGGACATGCTATCTAAGTAGCGTCTCAATACCTATAGTTGAACTAGGAAAACGATCAGTAGAGTGTCATGACGTATGTTTACTATAAAAGGCGGAAGAGCTATGAGCCCCTCAACTAGAAGGTTTATGTTTTTTTTCTATAGTTTAGTTATATGTTTGCTTATTCCATCAGCACAAGCAGGCTCTCGCGACCCTCTTATTTGCACCGTTAGTGATAGCCGCGACTATTTTCTTGTTTACCCATATCAGCTCATATACGCAAGTGAAAAATTTTCACATTACCAACTAATTGATGGGTTAACTGTACTGGTGATTAATAAGACTACGATGCGGTTCAACCGCTTATCTAATTTAAACCTTTTACCAAGCTCAGCAATTGACCCTAAAAAGCCGCCAGAAAACTATCAATTTTTTAATGGGTTATGCAAATATTCTGAAACTCAGGAAAACTATAAATTGAAGGATTAATATCACTAGCCCCGTCAATATGCGAAATTTTTAGCTGGCTAGTATGGCCACTTTGAAATCAAACTATTCTAAAAAATATTGCTCAACTTAAGCCGAGATCATCATTCGACCCCATTACCCGTCATAAACTTTACAGTGTATAGTTTTTATTTTAGCATGCACTTCTTAATCGTGATTACACCTAAGGCCTATTTTATGACTTTACTTGTTGTGAGCTTACTATTTCTTTTACTCGCTACCGTTTATTATTTCTCAAGGGTAGCGAAAAAGCCTACATTGATATATCAGTCTACCGCTTTGAATAACGCCATCGTATCCGCCACAAAGGCCTTAAATAAACGTTATTATGCTACCCCCTGGCTATTTAATACTCACTTTCAATTGATTGTGCTTGGTTTTATGAAGGGGTTTTCAAAGCCTTTACAATATGAACTACACGATGAGTTAATAATGAAAGACGGTGGTAAAGTAGGTATTGATTGGCTCGGTGTAGACTTGCCTGAAAATACACCCACCATGATAGTGCTGCATACGATATCGGGTAACCCGCAAAGTATGCGTGGTTTTGTACGCTACGTGAGAGAAGAGCTTGGCTGGCGTGTGGCACTTTGTGTACGTCGTGGTCATGGCGACATAAATCTACACACAGCAAACTTTAATACAATGGGTAACACCGATGACTTTGCTGTACAAATTCAACATATTCAAGGCCGTTTCCCTCAATCCGACCTATATGCAACGGGAATTTCTGCTGGCTCGGGTGTATTGGCTCATTACTTAGGTATCGTCGGAAAAAACACGCCAATCAAAGCCGCTGTTGCTTATTGCCCTGCTTACGACATGCGTAATGCATTTACACGTGCTGTGCCGTTTTACAGTAAAATGATGACCAAGAAACTTCATCGATTATTTATCACGCCTAATGCTGATAAATTTCAGCACCTGGCGTCATTTGAAGCCTTAAAAAACACACAAACATTGCATGAGTTTCATCAACATTTATATGGAGTTGCCGGCAACGAAAGTACTGAAGACTATATGGAAAACTCCAACCCTTCCGTTGTATTTGATAATATTAAAATCCCGACCTTAATCTTAAACTCCAAAGATGACCCGGTGTGTCATGTTGATAATGTTTACGAACACCAGCCACGCGTTGAAGCGATGGAAAACGTTATTTTAGTGTTGACCGACCGTGGTAGCCACTGTGCTTATTTTGAGGGGCTGACAGCCAAACCTTGGGCTAACCGTTTGATTAAAGAATACTTTACGGCATTTCATTATATTCAAAGTCAGTAAGTGTGCCTCATAGGTGATAGAATATTATCAGGTCTAACAAAGCGCCAAACGAAACTTGCTTAGTTTCTAGCAGCGCCTGTTTCCCACTCCCCATACATACATTTTATTTTTACTTGAAAGCAATGTTAACGCCGGCTAACGGTTTATAAAATTGAAATAGGATCATATTATGAAAGATACTTTATCTTCTGTTTTTACCTTTCAAAGTCGTCTAGTCATGATCGGCTGGTTAGTGCTAGTTTGCCTTCCTTTTTGGGACTACATGCCAGCGACGGTCATGGCAATAGTTCTAGTGATCAGCGCTGTTTATGCTTACTTTATACTATTTGGCAGACGCTTTGATGATGGTGCCAGGCAACCAGATTTTAAAGATTTCGCCTCCCTTTCCGGTGTGGTAAAAATGTTTACCAATCGGCGTGCAACCTTAGCTGGGTGGTTACATTATTTAGCATTTGATTTGCTAATTGGTTTATTTATTGTTTTGGACTCACAACAACATGACATTTCACATTTCATGGTGCTGCCTATTTTATTTTTATCATTAATGATTGGTCCTGCAGGTTTAGTCGCTTATTTTGTTTTTAGAGGGTTATATACCGGTAATGTTTTTGACCTTTCATGGATTCTATAAGGGTGAGCCAAGCAATGAATTCCACCAAAAATAGTGTTATGGACCGAGCCTTAGACTTATTTTAAAGTGATGGCTATAAAGCATTATTGATTCGTAAAATCGCGTACAGTACTGATAATAACCCTGACGCGATGCATGCAGAGAAAGCTCTGCCAAACCCAACTTAAATTATCATAAACCAAGTGCTTTAATTTACTTATCAATATTTTTAAAGCTAGCAATATATTGCTTTCGCCATGTAATCGGCGTGGCGCCGTTAAGCTCTTTAAACACCTTAGCAAAAGCCATATCTGAATCATAACCTACAGACTCTGCAATATCTGCAACTGACTTTTGAGAATTACGTAAAAGATCGGATGCTATATGCATTCTAACCGAGGTTAAATACTGAAACGTGGGATGTCCCACCATGTCTTTAAAACGACGTGCAAAGGTTGCTCTAGACATAACCACTTCTGATGCTAATAAATCTAAGGTCCAATGTGTTGCTGGTTGTTGATGAATTAATTTAAGCGCATTGCCTATTTGTTTATCAAACAACGCAGCAACGAAATTATGCGAATCCAGCTTATTAATGTGAAAGCGAATCAATTCAACTAGCACCACTTCCGTTAACTTATTAACCACTACCATCGCACCAGGCGTTTGAGAATCATATTCTAAACTCAAGTGCTCAAAT
>Ga0105352_1001842_pt1 | contig 10480 bp, 8 predicted proteins | sample EN8Hudsemesocosm_FD_83507 | JGI IMG/M metagenome (GOLD analysis project Ga0105352, IMG submission 83507) | Methane-oxidizing microbial communities from mesocosms in the Hudson Canyon - EN8B Hudson Canyon | ecosystem: Environmental > Aquatic > Marine > Cold seeps | place: Hudson Canyon | collected...
GCCAATATGGATAGGGCGCCAATGTTAGTGCTTACCGGTCAAGGTGCTTCCACACGCTTGCATAAAGAATCCCATCAAGTGATGGATGTGGTAAAGATGTTTGAGCCTGTGACCAAATGGGCGACCACAATACTTCATGCAGATAATATTCCAGAGATTGTCCGCAAGGCGGTACGGCTTGCTCGTACCGAAAAGCCCGGCGCAGTGCATATCGAATTACCCGAAGACATCGCTAAACACGAAACCGAGGAAGCACCCATTGAACCCCGACGTTTTCGTCGACCGGTTCCTGACGATGTTATTGTTGATCAAGCGTTTGATATTATTCGCCAGGCTAAAAACCCTGTTATTCTTGCGGGTAACGGTTGTATTCGACGTCGTGCCAGTAAACAGTTGCGCCTTTTATGTGAAAAAACGGGCATCGGCGTAATTAGTACATTTATGGCCAAGGGCTGTGTCGATATGGATGCCGATTATTGTCTCTATACCATCGGCCTGGGTTCCAAAGATTATGTCGCTTGCGCCATTGATGCCGCCGACCTGGTAATCACCTTAGGTTACGACATGGTGGAGTACCACCCCAGCCTGTGGAACGCAGGGGCAAACAAAACAATTATCCATGCGGATTTTCTACCCGCAGAAATTGATGCAAGTTATCACCCTGAAATTGAGATGGTGGGAGACTTGGCTCATACCTTATGGATGCTGAACCAGCGTGTTGATTCAAGCGCAATATCTTTTGATGGCTCACAACAGGCCGCCACTCGACAAAAAATGGCAGCGGAATTTTCAGAATACGATGATGACCGTACTGAAGGTACCGTGCGCCCACAAAAAGTGTTGTCAGATGTGCGCAAGGTGATGGCGTCGGATGGCATTTTACTGTCTGACGTAGGCGCGCACAAAATGTGGATTGCACGTCATTATCAATGCCATGAACCGAATACTTGTTTGATACCTAATGGATTTTGCTCGATGGGTTTTGCATTACCCGGCGCCATTGCCGCCAGTATGGTTTATCCCGAACGACAGATATTGGCAATTTGTGGCGATGCCGGTTTTTTAATGAATGTACAGGAGATGGAAACCGCCAAACGTTATAACAGCAATTTGGTGGTTATGGTATGGGAAGATCATGCTTACGGTTTAATAGCTTGGAAGCAGCAGGCGCATTTTGGGCGTCATACCGATTTGTCATTTGGTAATCCTAACTGGATGCAGTTGGCGACAAGCTTTGGTTGGAGTGGTCATCAGGCTAATAACAGCGTCGATATTCTACCTGTGCTCGAAAAGGCACTTGCAGAGCAAGGTCCAAGCTTGGTCGTAGTGCCTATCGATTACCGCGAGAATGATCTGTTAACGGAACGATTGGGTGAAATTTCTTGTCCTATTTAAAGCAATAAGGCGTTGAAATATTCGTCAATAGAATGCGCATGGACTATAGAAGATTTCTTTTAACTCGATTTTTTTAACGAAATAAAGAGCTTAATAGCGAGCTCAATAGAGAACTTGGTATGGAATATTTTCCATTAATGATTAGTCCCGTAGGTCGAGCCACGGGTAAAAAGAGCGTTATTGCGCCTTTTAGCGGAGAGATTATTGCCGAAGTCGAAACCGGTGGTGCCGAGCATGTAGAACATGCTTTAGCCACCGCCTACGGATTATTTCGTGATCGCGATTTATGGTTGAGTAATAGTCGACGAATTGAAATCCTGCATAAAGCCATAACGTTGATGCAAGCACAAAGTGAAGAGCTGGCATTGGCAGCCGCACTGGAAGGGGGCAAGCCTCTTATCGATTCACGGATAGAAGTGGCCCGCGCAATCGACGGTTTGCAAACTTGTATCGAAGCGTTACGTACCGATACTGGTCAGGTAGTCCCGATGAACTTTAATGCCGCCTCCAACCATCGAGTGGCATTTACCCAAAAAGAGCCTATCGGTGTGGTGGTGGCGGTAAGCGCATTTAATCACCCACTCAATCTTATTGTTCATCAAGTAGCAGCTGCCGTGGCTGCTGGCTGCCCCGTGATTGTTAAACCGGCCGGTGATACACCGTTGTCGTGTATGCGCTTTGTAAAAATTTTGCATGAGGCTGGTCTTCCATCAGTCTGGTGCCAGGCATTGTTGACTGCGGATAATGATACTGCCACGGCGTTAGTAAGCGATGCGCGGGTTGGTTTTTTCTCCTTTATCGGTAGCGCCGGTGTGGGTTGGATGCTGCGTTCAAAATTGGCGCCTGGCACCCGTTGTGCACTAGAGCATGGAGGAGTAGCGCCCGTTATCGTAGCGCAGGATGCTGACCTGGAAGATGCTCTGCCGTTATTGTTAAAAGGCGGTTTCTATCATGCAGGGCAAGTTTGTGTGTCGGTGCAGAGAGTTTTTGCCCATCACTCAATTGCACGCTTATTGGCAGAACAACTTGCTAATGCGGCAAAAGCATTAAAGATCGGTGATCCCACCTTGGAGCAAACCGAAGTAGGTCCACTGATTCGGCAAGCGGAAGTTCAGAGAGTGAATCAGTGGGTACAGGAGGCAAGAGCGGGAGGCGCAGAAGTATTGTGCGGCGGCGAACCTTTGGCTAACAACTGCTACCCCTGCACAGTATTGTATGAGCCTCCTGCAGAGGCTCGTGTCAGTAATAATGAAGTGTTTGGTCCCGTGGTTTGCGTCTATAGCTATGAAAAGATTGATGATGCAATAACACGGGCTAATGCGCTACCTGTGGCGTTTCAAGCGGCTGTTTTTACCCAGAATATGGATACGGCGCTAAGGGCTTACAAACGTTTAGATGCATCGGCGGTAATGATCAACGACCACACCGCTTTTCGTGTTGACTCGATGCCCTTTGCGGGTTTGCGAGAGTCTGGCCTAGGTGTAGGCGGTTTGGTTCATACCATTGCGGATATGCAAATTGAAAAAATGGCGGTAATCAAATCAGGCCAGTTATAGGAATTGAATTAACTGCAGTGATAACGGTACGGATTATTTTGAAAACTCATACTGTATGAAAGCAGTATGGGATATTTAAACTATAGGTGAAATTACGATGAATTTTTTGTTGGGTAGTCTAGAGGTTTTCGCGGGTTTATTTATCTTTGCCCTAGGCATCGGCATTGTCGTGTTAGTGTATATGTACATCGTCGATATTAGCCAAACTGAACATGCAATACGCCGTAACTATCCGGTCATCGGCCGTTTTCGTTATTTGTTTGAGCATATGGGCGAGTTCTTTCGCCAGTATTTTTTTGCGATGGATCGGGAAGAGATGCCGTTTAACCGTGCTGAACGATCCTGGGTTTATCGCGCGGCGAAGAATATTGATAACACGATTGCCTTTGGTTCCACTCGCTCATTGGCTGCTACTGGCGCGGTGTTATTTGTTAACTGCCCCTTTCCCACCTTAAAAGTAGATGCAGTGGAAACCACCGCAGTGACCTTGGGACCCCATTGCGAAAAGCCCTATACCACCAACTCCTTGTTTAACATTTCTGGTATGAGTTTTGGTGCGATTTCTAAGCCTGCCGTGCTGGCACTGTCCAACGGTGCACGTATGGCGGGCTGCTGGATGAATACGGGTGAAGGAGGGTTGTCTCCCTATCACTTACAAGGTGGTGGGGATATTGTGTTTCAGATTGGTACAGCAAAATACGGTGTGCGTAATGATAAAGATGAATTATGTGACCACAAACTTCGTGAAGTTGCTGCCCATGATCAAGTTAAAATGTTTGAAATTAAAATGAGTCAAGGCGCTAAGCCGGGTAAGGGGGGAATACTACCCGGTGGAAAGGTGACCACAGAGATTGCGAGTATTAGGGGTATCCCCGAAGGTGAAGATTCCATCAGCCCCAACGGGCATAGGGATATTCAAACGGTGGATGATTTGCTCGATATGATTGCACGTGTACGTAGCGTGACCGGAAAACCGGTGGGTTTTAAAGCGGTGATAGGTGCTTATGGCTGGTTGGATAACTTGTTTGAAAAAATACAGCAACGCGGTATTGAAAGCGCGCCGGATTTTATCACTATCGATAGCGCCGACGGCGGTACTGGTGCCGCCCCCCAAAGTTTGATGGATTATATGGGTTTGCCGCTAAAACAAAGCCTGCCTCTGGTGGTGGATAAGCTTAATTATCACGGTCTACGCGATCGGATTAAAGTGATTGCCTCGGGTAAAATGATCACGCCCTCGGGTGTCGCTTGGGCGCTATGCATGGGGGCTAACTTCGTGGTCTCAGCGCGAGGATTTATGTTTTCACTGGGCTGTATACAAGCCCTACAGTGCAATAAAAATACCTGTCCTACCGGTATTACTACCCATGATAAAAAACTGCAGGCAGGTTTAAATTCCGCAGATAAAGCTGAACGGGTTAGGCATTATGCAATCAACATGGTGCACGAGGTGGGTGTCATTGCGCACTCCTGCGGAGTGAAAGAACCGCGAGAACTTCGGCGTTACCATGGCCATGTGGTTATGCAAAATGGACTCTCTGTGGCCTTGGACGAACTGCATCCCGAAGTCGAAGCGCAGGTGATCACGGTCCAATAAATTGTTGTGCTGCTACAAAAAAGAAGTGTATCACTTGGCGGCTCATTACTCGAAAAGATCTGGTCGTTATTATCTCGTGTATCAACCTCGACTTTGTACTTATTGTTCGGAATTACCATCACCATCTCTATGTTTGAAGCACGATGGTTGGCCATTTTTATTGCTATAACAGCCGTTGTTGCATCTAGAACTGCGTTACTTGGTGTTTTCTTCATCTTTTTCAAATACAGTCGGTGGGAAACTGCCATTCTGAGTGTGGGTGGTATTCGAGGAGTCTCTGTCGCCGCCATGGCACTTAGTCTTCCAGAGGTGTTGCCAGGGTGGTGGACTTTACAGGCTATGGCGTATGGCCTTGTTATCTTTTCGCTATTCGTTCAATACCCACTGCTCAACAAATTCATATGAAAATATCGTGACAAGCTTTAGATCAATACATAGGGTCTAACCGCTATAGCCAGGTCCTATAGGGGAATAGGAAATAAGTATTACTCGTTGACTATTAACGACATGATTTGTTAGCTACTACGGAATAGTAATCTGAAAAATTCCTCCTTTGAGTTCACCACCATTTTCCAAGTGAATATTTCCGTGAAAACCATCTCTCTTGTGTAGCTTTGCTGCTTCGCCTGCGAAGTAAAGACCTAGGCTGGTACTTCCGGAATGAAAATCGATACCCTTCATATGCCCCATAGGATCTTTTAACATTAACTCGGGGTAGCCTGTTCCATTGTCAGCAACCTTAATAACAAGATGATCATTCTCCATAGCGGCACTAAGTTTAACTTGATTTTTAGTATATCGGATTGCATTTACTAACATATTGTTGATGACGCCTGCTAACAAATCATGATCAAAATACCAAGAGAATGCATCGTCGCAGTCAATAGTGGCTGTTATATCACGTGAGGTGAGTAATACATTATTTTTTACGACTTGTTCCTCTAATAAGTCGTAAACGAAATGCTCATCGGTAAATAGGGGGAGTTGGTTTTTCTGTAATCGGTATAAGCCAAGCAGTTGAATTAAGTCGTTGTTCACCCGTGATGCTTCGTAATGCAGTACAGCTAGACCATTGGCTTCGTCTTCATTTTTCGGTTTTTTGTTGCCATACATTTGATCGAGCGAGTGTAACAGCATGCTTAGTGAGTTTTTCATATCATGAATGCTGGATGCTAGCACTAATGAAAAGTCGATATGGTTTTCATCTGTCATGTGAACTGCATCTCCAGGTTGTTATAAGTATCCGGCCTTGTTAAGTTCGAATCTGCTTTGTTTATGCCGCGAAATATAAGTGTTTAATTGAGTGAGGGCTGTTTTAGGGAATCATGTATCTTTTTTGCCTGTATATAGCGGCCATATTGTTCATGGGTTTCTGAAATGTGTTCAACTTGCATGAAACACAGTTGGCACCTGTCCCAATATTCCTGATTGTTAGTATTGCCTGTTAGCTGGCTTAGTAGTGCTTGAGCTAAGTTTAAATTTAGTACGATGTTTTTCGGGTATAGTTGTAATGCTGTAGAGAACTTTTTTATGGCTACGATGAATTCATCATTTTTGTAATGCTGAATGCCAATTTTGTTGAATTGAGCGACCTTGTCTTTACCTTCTTGGCTGACAGGTGTTTCTACTAGTGTGTCAATTTGTTTGGCAATGAGGGGGTCGTGAGCATATTCCTCGGTAAGTCTAGCTATCACTTCTTCCGCTTTTTCTTTGTCATCAATAAATGTATAGGTGCGGGCTAACTCGAGTAAGGTTTCTGGGGCACGTCGAGCATCGCTCTTGTCGCACATGGCTTCAACGGTATTAATCATTTCTTTTGTTTTCTTTTCATCACGAACAGCAGCATATAGCCTCGTTTCAATGAGTTTGGACTGCATCCTTACTTCACTGTTTCCTTTGAATTCTTTTGTTATTTTCGATATGGCATGCAAAGAGTCTTGCTTTAATCGCTCTATATTTTCCTCATCAGCCACTGCAACGTAAGATGTTAAGCATCGAGCTAGGTCTAAACTATTGTTGGGGCCGTAATGTATGGAGTGCCGAGAGAGGTCGACAGTACGACCATATGCTTCAATGGCCATATCCCAGTCATTGTTACGCCAACAGACTTCTGCCAAGGCCTGTTGGCGTAGAGGAGACCGTGGTGAAATAGAAACAGCTTTAGCCAGTGCCTTTTGTGCAGATACATAATCATCCATTTCTTGATGAATCTTGGCGATCCAATCATAGCCCTCTAAGGCGACGGGATTATTTTGCACAAGGGTTGTTAGGGTACGCAGAGCTTCGGGGTAATATTTTTGTTTTGCTAATGTTTTACCTAGACCTAATAGAGCCCAATCAGGTTGTCGTTCTCTAGCAGCTTGTTGGTAAATACTCTTGGCTTCATCTAAATGCTCAAGTTGGTAGAGAAGGTCTGCCTTAGTTTTTAAACACCAGCTAGAATAGCGGCTGCCATTTCTCATCAGTTCGTCACAATGAGCAATGGCGCTTGCATAGTTGTCTTCATTAAGGGCGCTTAGGATATCATGTAGGGATTCATTTCGGCGTAGCGCTTTATCCAATCGATGCTTTAGTAAACCTAAGGTAAAAGGCTTGGCAAGGTATGCTTCAGGCTGATACTCCATTGTGCTAATGACTACTTCCTTATCCACTTCTGCCGTAACCATGATAAAAATGCTAGTGTGCTTTAGCAGTTTGGTTAATCGAAGTTGTTCCAGTAGCTGCTGACCATTTTTCCCATCGCCAAGGTTATAGTCGACCAGGAGTATATCGTAGGCGACCTGTTCACATCTTTTTAAGGCTTGATTGCCATTGGCCGCCGTATCGACATACTGCCCGCCTAAATCAAACAGCATTTTCTTAAGGCTATTGCGGAAGTTCTCGAAATCATCGACCACAAGAAAACGCTTTTGTTGATATTGGTCGGTCAACATTCTCTTTGCTTGCCCTGTTTACGGATCCCATTTCCTGGGTTGGGAGCTTGTAATATCAAATTCATCTGTTTAGGAATATAACTGCGTTGTATACCCTGTGTTTATTAGTATGGGGTCTAGTGCAGTATCAGTGTGAGAACAGGGTCTCACTCTAAAAACTCTTAATAAGAATAGTGTAAATATTTATTATTGTTTGTTTACTGAAATTAATGGAGGAAAAAATATGTATGTTTTAGTAATCATCCTTAACTTTTACACTAGAATTCTTGAATGTTGTGTTTATTTTTAACATAACTCACTCTAAAGGCACGTATGCCATTTCGTGACACATGATGGCAAAGTGATTGTGCTATTTCCGTGTTTTAGAATTTCTTGGTATTTCAAATAGGCGGAATACTCTTCAGGTCTATATGTAAGGTAAATATACGATGCAAAGATCAGCTGAAGAGCCATCAGGTAAGAGTAGCTATCACAAGACTACAAAAATAGAACAACAACCGTGAATATGACCTATACAATAAATAGTAGGGTGCTGCTAGGATCAACCTTCTTTAAGTGCTTAGGATTAGCGTGAATATGAAAAGGGTCTTGGTGACAGGCGGTACAGGTTTAGTTGGTTTTAATATTATTCAGTCACTGTTGCAGCGGGGCTATAAAGTCAAAGCCTTAGTGCGTGATTTGGATAAAGGAAGGCGATTACTGCCTGAAAGTTGTGAGCTGGTGCAAGGTGATGTGTGTGTACCAGAAACCTTGAGCGCAGCATTTTTTAATTGTGAGTGGGTATTCCATGCAGCGGGTTTTCCTGAGCAATGGATGAAAGATACTGACGTCTTTCAGAAAATAAACGTACAAGGTACAGCAAACATGGTGAGCGCAGCTTTGGCTGCTGGTGTTGAGCGTTTTATGTATACCAGCACCATTGATGTTTTCCATGGGCAGGCAGGACGAGAATATGATGAGTCTGTTATTGATCCCGATCTTAAAGATACTTTCTACGAACGATCTAAACAGCGTGCTGATAAATTAGTTGTTTCGGCAATGGCTCGAGGACTTCCCGCTGTATTTCTGCACCCCTCTGGTTTATATGGTCCAGGTCCAACAGACTCACCGGGTATGAATGACTTCTTTATGAAGCTCAGCAAAAAGCAAGTGCCAATGCTATTGCCAGGGGGCTTGCCTTTAGTATATGGGCCTGATGTGGGCGACGGTCATGTATTGGCCGCTGAAAAGGCCGTGATTGGTGAAAGATTTATTCTGAGTGAATCTTACTGGTCGCTTGAGACGTTAGCGAAAACGGTATTGCGGGAGCTAGACCCTGCACGAAGGACGCCACCGGTTATGCCTATGTTTGTTGCAAAAACAGTTTCGGCTCTAGGCGAAGGTCTGGCCCAGTTGATTAATAAACCGCCTTTGATTCCTAAAGGTCAATTAACCTTCTTACAGTGGCAAGCTATACCGCGTGGAAAAAAGGCTCAGCAAAAATTGGATTGGCAACCAACACCCTTTAAGGATGGCTTGGTTAATACGCTGGAGTATCTGTTGGAGCACGATGTTGTGATAGAGTGACCGTTGTATTTATTAGAAGCCTGAGGCTAATATCTCAGAACCTCTAACTGCACCTGACAATATGTCAGGACATTATTTTAAACGATCTTAGTTTAAGTTATGAAACTACAATAAAAACCTACGATAAAAACAAGGAATTACCATGGCGACGATTTACGATATTAAGTTAACCAGTATTGATAGTGAGGATATTCCCTTATCACAATTCAAGGGAATAGCAGTTCTTTTGGTAAACGTCGCCAGTAAATGTGGGTTAACGCCTCAATATACCGCATTGCAAAATCTATATAGTAAATATGCCACGCAAGGCTTAGCTATTGTTGGCTTACCGTGTAATCAATTTATGGGGCAAGAACCTGGCACTGCAGAAGAAATTAAAGATTTTTGTGATACTAACTATCAAGTATCTTTTCCACAAACCGCAAAGATAGATGTGAATGGTGAAGGTCGTCATGCGCTTTATGATTTGTTGGCGGGTGATGATGCGGTATTTCCGGGAGATATTACCTGGAATTTCGAGAAGTTTTTAATCAATAAGGACGGAGATGTGGTTAAGCGCTTTGCTCCCCAAGTTACTCCGGATTCAGATGAGGTTATTCAAGCTATTGAAGGTGTTCTGAGTTAACAATTAAGCTTGTTTTTAAGAAATAGATTTAACACAAAAAAGGGCCGCTATTGTAAGTAATAGCGGCCCTTTTTGTTTTTATCATGACTTGATGGTATTAGGCAAAGCGTGCTTCAAGGTATTCAATAATTTCACTGGATTCGTACATCCAGGTATCGTTTCCTTTCTCGGTGATACGCAAACAAGGAACTTTAATTCTTCCGCCACTTGCTTCGAGTTCTGTTCGGTGCTGATCATTGTTCTGTGCATCACGTGTTGCGATTGGCAAGTTTAAACGATGCATAGCACGACGTGTTTTGATACAAAAAGGGCAGGCATAAAACTGATACAGTGACAAACCTTCTGCTGCAAGTTTTATGGTGTCTTGTTCCGCAGGTGTGCGTCGAATTTGTTTCGGGCGAAAAAGGAAGTTAATTAAAATAATCAGGCGACCGAGACCTTCTCGAACCAGTTTCAGTAATATTCTCATATTTACGGCTATACCAATTAAAGGGTGGAGATTTTAAGAGCGGCGAATTCTAGCAGCTTAGGACGGCCTAGACTACTACTGTGCATGACGACTGCCACCCAATATGGGACAATAGAAAGAGGCTTTTGTTGTTGTTAACTAACTGAATTTACTGTTAATTATGTTGAAGATATCCGGTCAGGTTGCTATTCCTGATTATGAAATTGAGTTGAATGCGATCCGAGCGCAGGGCGCGGGTGGCCAAAATGTGAATAAGGTGTCTTCAGCGATACATCTTCGTTTTGATATCAACCGTTCGTCATTGCCTGAATTTTACAAAGAACGCCTACTTAAACTACA
>Ga0105352_1001851_pt1 | contig 10453 bp, 10 predicted proteins | sample EN8Hudsemesocosm_FD_83507 | JGI IMG/M metagenome (GOLD analysis project Ga0105352, IMG submission 83507) | Methane-oxidizing microbial communities from mesocosms in the Hudson Canyon - EN8B Hudson Canyon | ecosystem: Environmental > Aquatic > Marine > Cold seeps | place: Hudson Canyon...
CCCAGGGTACGACAAAACCTCGAGATCATGGGGTCGCTTACTTCGGCTTGTCGTGCCAGATCGGCGGTGGTGATATTTACCATGGCTTCGGGGGCCGCCAATATCGCTTGGGCAATTCGGGATTCGGCCTTGCTGAGTGAGGGCAAAGTTTGTTTAAGCTGGCTTAATATGGTCATAGTTATAAATTATCAGTGTAAATTTTGCATTTAGTTAACTCGGTTACATTTTTGTGCACCTACTGATTATGCCGCATTGAGCGCGTCAGGCCTACCTTTGGACGTCGTTACGTTTAATTTCCATGTAATTCAATTACTTTTAAGCTTGTAATTTACAGTTATTGGAGGATGACAGGTAACTTAATAAAATGCGGTGTAACTGAAGTTTAGGAGAAGAAAATGACAACTCGAGTCGCAATTAATGGTTACGGTCGTATCGGGCGCAATATTTTAAGGGCCTTGTATGAGTCGGACTCTCACAAATCTATTCAATTGGTCGCCATCAATGACTTGGGCGATACCGCCTTTAATGCTCACCTAACTCAGTATGATTCAGTGCATGGTCGCTTTCCTGGTTCAGTGGCAGTAAATGGCAACAAAATAATTATCAATGGCGATGAAATTGTTACCGTTTCTGAGCGTGACCCCAGTAAATTGCCTTGGGACGAATTAGACATTGATGTTGTGTATGAGTGCACCGGTTTCTTTACCAGTCGCGATAAAGCCATGGCGCATATTGATGCAGGTGCTAAAAAGGTGATTATTTCTGCACCGGGTGCTGGCGTTGATGCAACGGTGGTTTACGGTGTTAACCACAAGGTGCTAACGGCTGCCGACACGATTATTTCAAACGCTTCCTGCACCACTAACTGTTTGGCGCCCGTTGCCAAAGTATTAAATGACGGTTTAGGTATTGAGCAGGGGTCCATGACCACCATTCACGCATTCACCAATGATCAAAACCTTCATGATGTTTATCACAGTGATGTTTATCGTGCTCGCGCGGCTGGCGCATCTATGATCCCCACTAAAACCGGTGCGGCCCAAGCGGTAGGTCTAGTGCTACCAGAGTTGGCTGGCAAGCTTGACGGTATGGCGGTAAGGGTGCCCACGGCCAATGTATCGCTGATAGACCTTAACTTCATCGCCAGTCGCGAAACTTCCGTTGAAGAAGTGAATCAGCTACTGAAAAAAGCGTCACTGACACAAATGCCTGGTGTGCTGGAATATAACGAAGAACCGCTGGTATCCATTGACTTTAATCACCAGCCGGCTTCATCAACCTTTGATGCTACGCAAACCCGAGTGAATGGCCGCATGGTTAAGGTGATGGCTTGGTACGACAATGAGTGGGGTTTTTCCAATCGTATGCTCGATAATACCCTGGCATTGATGGCAGTCGCTGATAGTGACGTTAAGTCGCCGTTGGTTAAATCAATAAAAGAGACTGATGCAGCATGATTAGAAGAACTAAGATAGTCGCCACACTAGGCCCCGCCACTGATGATCCGGTTGTGCTCGAACGCTTGATTATGGCTGGGGTGAATGTAGTCAGGCTGAACTTCTCTCATGGCAAAGCTGAAGATCATATTCTGCGTGCTGAATTAGTGCGCGAGTTCGCTAAAAAGAATGGCCGTACAGTTGCCATCTTAGGTGATTTACAAGGCCCTAAAATTCGTATTGCCCAGTTTAAAGAGGGGCCCATTACTCTGGCCATTGGCGACCTTTTCAATCTAGATGCGAGCCTGGACAAAAGTGCTGGCAATCAGCATCAAGTGGGCCTCGATTACCAGACACTACCAGCTGAAGTTGAGTTGGGAGATAAATTACTGTTGGATGATGGCCGCGTTGTTCTGGAAGTAAAGAATGTAAACGGTACGTGCATAGAAACTGCCGTTGTCGTGGCGGGCAAGCTGTCTAATAACAAGGGTATTAACCGTGAAGGCGGTGGCTTATCAGCCGGTGCTTTAACCGAAAAAGATTATCGTGACATTAAATTGGCCGCTGAAATTGACGTTGATTTTTTAGCGGTCTCTTTTGTACGTAGCCCAGACGACTTGAATGAAGCGCGTGAGGCTTTTGCGCAAGCGCGCCTAAGTATCGGTGAGAAAAGCAGTGTAACTGTGAGCACTAATGTAGGCATAGTTTCAAAAATTGAGCGTGCCGAAGCCGTAAACGATAATGATCTGTTAGATGATATTATCAGGGCGTCTGATGTGGTGATGGTGGCGCGCGGAGATTTAGGAGTAGAGATTGGTGATGCCGCTTTAATCGCCGTACAAAAACATTTGATCAGCCGTTCTCGTCAACTTCAAAAGGTAGTGATTACGGCTACCCAAATGATGGAGTCGATGATCGAGAGTCCCTTGCCCACTCGAGCCGAAGTATTTGACGTGGCCAATGCGGTTTTAGATGGTACAGATGCCGTCATGTTGTCTGGCGAAACGGCCGCCGGTGGATTCCCGGTTGAAGCCGTTGAAGCCATGGACCGTATTATTATGGGGGCTGAATGTCATCCTTCATCTCATGTTTCAAAACACCGTTTACACGAACATTTTGGCGCGGCGGATGAGTCGGTGGCCATGGCGGCCATGTATACGGCTAATCACTTGTCTGGCGTTACTGCCATTATCAGTTTAACCGAAAGCGGTAATACACCGCGTCTCATGTCACGTATCAGCTCTGCTATTCCAATATTTGCTTTTACCCGAAATCATAAAACGGAAAACCGCGTCGCGATTTATCGCGGTGTGGTGCCAGTCACTTATGATATTGCCAGTTTATCCCCTGAGCAGGTTAATCAAACGGCAGTAAAAGAATTACTTGTACGTGGCGTAGTGGCTGAGGGTGATTGGGTGATTATTTCTAAGGGAGATTTTAATAACACCCATGGCGGCACTAATACCATGAAGGTAGTTCAAGTGGGCGCATCCTTTCAATAATGCTTTTGGGCATGTTGTTATGGCGGTATTTAGTGAATAATATCGCCATGAACAAAGTATAAGTAATAATTCAGTGGCATAGTAAATTTTGCCACTAGATTTTTAGGTGTTTATTTTTGTAATCCCCCCCCGAAAATTAGTAAAAGTCAAAAGTGTGAATTCTCGTAAACTAAACCAAAGGAATTCTTTATGAAAGCATCACGATATTCAGATAGCCAAATCATTTTGTGGTTTGGCTGGTGAGGACTGTTCCAGGACCATATAGTCATTTAAGATACATGGGAATAGGAAAAAAATAGTGCCTAAAGATGGCTGTCGTATCAGGCCCTGAAATGTATTGGCAGCCAGGCATTACACTAGTTATCATCACCAAGCTAGTCGTCATTGTTAAGGTGATGAACCTTCGCCTAATCATCCAAGTCAACATCGTTGTTCGAGCTATTAATACCTGAGCATGTATCAAATTCTTCTTGGCTTACATCGTCTGTATCTGGACCACCCGTTGAAACTCTTCTGTGCCGAGATGCTGATTTATTAAGCATCTACTTAGATAGATAGTATATCGCCAAAATAAAACAGTCTGATGAATCGAATAGAAAAACACATTAATGGGAAGTGGCCACGATAACTAGCAGTGCTACTATAATGTGGCCATTGCGGCCATCTTATGGGGTCACGAACTGAACGACTATAAACGTAAGAATGGTCTCCCCACCAGAGGCCTAACATATTGCATGCAGCCCTTTAAACATGGAGTTTGTAGCTTTAGCTTATACTGCTATACCCCCAGTGGTACCCCCAGATACATTATCTGCTCAAAAGAAGGCCGTTAAATTAACTAACCCCTCATATACATTGGTGTGTAGCCGGGGTACAGACTAATATTTGGTGAAACTCCTAACATTCCCATGAAGGCCCGAAATAGGGCGGTCTCGTACCGATATTGACACTATCACACTCTATAATTCGGGTTATGGAGAGGGGCCCTGAAAGTAATATGACCACTTGAATACCACCCAGGTAGGGATAACTCTAATTGTTCCCCCTTGAGGGCTGTTAGGCATGCCTAGATTAACATACTAATCTAGGCCACCATGTGTTCTTATTATCATAATGTGGTCACGAGTTAGTAGCATAATTTGGCCAAGCCAATTAGGGGTTGTAGGAGATCAATGAGGATTGTGGGTAAGTAAGTTATTACGTTCAACTCTCATGTCTACTTTTCGCGGGTAACACCACCTTTTTAACTGAATGATGGCATTATCTACGAATTTGATTACTCCTCCGAAAGTGGTGGGAAACAGCTTCATGTAATTGATGGTGTAGGAATAGTCGAACCCAAAAAGAGTGAGAGATGTGAGCCGATTCAACTGTTACAGGAATCGGATGATTATATCTCTGCGATTATCTATATTGGCCAAGAATATATGTTGTTTACCTTATATCCTAAGCTAAGCATGCTGCGCATAGCATGGGTCATGCATCCAACCTTGTTTGTTAAGTAACCGGGTTCCTATATCCCATCAGCCGGCATGCTTTTGTAATAATTGATTTGGCAATTCCCTCGATGGGTCCATCACTATCCATCAGACCGGATAGAACAGCATAAACTGTCCTCTTAAGTCCAAGCTTCTTAATAAACAATGCGGTCAACTCTTTTTCCAATTCTTTCATAGTGCGATTTTTTTAGGCAATCTAAAAACCTTTTCAGTAAGATCTATCTCGATTTTATCCGGATCAATCACATGTCGAAGACACGACTTGACTTGCATGAGTGAGGTAGAATTAGCCATTACAATAGCTGCCATGAGTTGATTTAAATTCATATTTTCTCCTGTTAACCTAACAATCTAGCAGTATGAAAACCTTCATGAACGGTATCGGGTATTTTTATTGGGGAAGAACAATATCCATGAGCACTCTCGATAAATTATTTAAACGTATTGCTCATGATAAGAAAAAAGGCCCGGTATTATCTCGCATTGCATTTTTTAGCTATACTGGCTGTTTACATACATACCCAATACAAAACAACAGCGTGAAACGGCTTTAAAGAGGAAGGCTAGGAAGAAGATATTGGCTCTGCAGAGTTTTAGCGCTTCGCTAAAGAAGATTAACGAGCAAACTCACCTACAGCTAAAAACTGGCGAATTTGGTTTTGGACTTCATCGTTATTGCGCATAAAACCATGACCACTATAGATCATAATAAAGTCATCCATTTCGGCCAGCTTCATACTTTCAACAGAGACCGTACCATCATTCGGTTGAGGTAGCCAAGCCTCTGGCCAATAGCTCCAATCACGATACGCGGCAATAATACCAACCGACGCATCAATTTTTTTCAGCTGGGAAATAATGCCATTTTGATTGGTTGAGAGTGAAATTCCTGCAGGACCGACCGCCCACCGGTACCACCAAGTATCGCCAAATTTATCACTTAGTTCAGAGCCTTGATTTGGGGGGCTGAGCATTACAACCTTACTCCCCGTCGGTAGCGAGCGACCTTGTAAGAATTGTCGAATAAGAATACCGCCCATGGAATGGGATACAAAGTGAATTTTCTCTGCGCCAGTTTTAACGCAGCCATTATAACTTTTAGACAAATAGCCTTGTACTAAATCAGGTATGTTTTCTTGAGTTGATGGGTAGTCAGTACTAATAGTCTGATAGCCGTGCTCCTCCAGATTATTGGCAATGCTACCCATCGATAGACCGTCACGCCAGAGACCATGAACAAGCACAACACACTCGGTTTTATCTGAAACCTTAGATGTAACTAATGGTGAACCAATATGCCCGGAATTAGCCGAACAACTGACTAATATCAAACCTAATACAAGCCTGCTTAATATCTTGAAGACAAAATAAAACATCGGTTTTTTCCTGTAGGCGCTATGTCGTAAAAACGATTGATCCATCGAGTGGAGTGCAATAGGATTATCTTTGATTGTTAAGAAACTGGGTTTCGATATCCCATTAGCCAACACGCTTTTGTAATAATTGATTTGGCAATTCCATCGATGGGTCCATCATTATCCATAAGACCGGATAGAACAGCATAAATTGTCCTCTTAACCCCAAGCTTCTTAATAAACAATGCAGTTATCTCTTTTTCTAATTCTTTCATGGTTCGCTTTTTTTTAGGCAATCTAAAAACCTGCTCAGTAAGGTCTATCTCGATTCTATCCGGGTCACTCGCATGTCGAAGACCTGACTTAATTTGCATGAGCGGAGTAGAATTGGCCATTACAATTGCCGACATAAGTTGATTTGAATTCATCTTGTTCTCCTATTAATCTAGTAATCTAGCAGCATGAAATCCTTCATGAACGGCATCGAGAATTTTTCTTGGGGAAGAACAATCTCCAATTCGAATAAAATCTTTAGACAATCCTTTTAATTTTTCCGACAATTCTCGATTTGACCTGAATCCAACAGCGACGATGATTGCATCTGTTTTAAGAACTTTTTGTTCGCCATCAGAATCAATGTAGGTGACGCTATTTGATTTAACACTTTTAACAGTGGATCCGGTATTAACAGACAGGCCCAGTGTTTTCATTCTTCGGTGAAGATCCACTGCTAGAAATATCCCCAGATCTTCGATAACCGCGTCCTTCATTTCAATAACGGTTACTTGTTTGTTATGCACTGCAAGCATTTCAGCTACTTCAATCCCGACAGCGCCGCCACCAATCACAACCACCTTATCGCCCTTTACTATTTCCGGAGAAACTGTGGCCTCTTCCGGCGTAAAAACGTTCGGTAAATCAAAATCAATAAAACCCGGTTTGATAACAGTTGAACCTGTGGCCTGGATAATAACGTCCGGAGCCATTTCTTTAACTCCAGGTATATCTATTTCCGTATTGAGACGGACGTCGACCCCGGCTTCCGGTAAAACGACCTCATAATAGTCAATGATATTTTCCAGTTCTTCTTTGTGTGGTGTCAGGCAAGCGATTTTGATATGGCCGCCCAATCGATCACTTTTCTCACATAAAACCACCTTATGCCCTCTGTCGGCAGCGGCTTTTGCAGCCTCCATGCCACCAACGCCGCCACCAATCACAAGTACATTCTTGGGATTTGCTGACTGCACAACTTCCCCATACTCCTTTTCAAATCCAACAATCGGATTAATAACGCAACGAATGGGCCTTGCATACCCCAACATATCAACACAATGATTGCATGCAATACACTTGCGGATCGACTTAGGGCGGTTTTGTAAAACTTTTTTAGGAAAGTATGGGTCGGCAATTAAAGGTCTACCCAGAAGAACAATATCGGCGGCACCTTCATTCAGTATTTGCTCTGCCAGATCGGGATCATTAATACGCTGGCCCAACATGACTTTGGCAGATTGAAGCTTTTCTTTTAGCATTTTACCAAACGGAACATTAACACCTCGTGGAGTGGCCATGGTAGGAAACATTCGGTCATAAGTTTCTATGTTGTAATTGTGAATGCGAAATGCCTCAATGCCTTCCTCCTCGAGTATCAAGGCTGTTTCTAAGGCTTCCTCTGGTCTAATTCCTCCTTCTGCGCATTCATCCATGCAAAGGTCAAAAAGAAGAGGATACCCAGGGCCGACTACTTCTCGCGTTCGTCTGATAATTTCCAGTGGAAATCGCAATCTATTTTGCAGGCTCCCTCCCCACTTGTCTTTGCGGCGGTTTGTCAAAGGAGACATGAATTGCTGGATGAGATAACCCGCCCCGCCATCAATATCAATTGAATCAAAGCCAGCGGTTTGGGCCCGACTGGCAGCTAAAACATAATCGAGAATCATTTGCTCGATTTGGATTTCGGTCATTTCCACGGCATCTGGAAAGGGAAGTATGCCTACCATTTTTGAAGACATGGCTGATGGTGCCATGGGTGATTTCCCGCCTCTCTTATCAAAGGTGGTTTGCCGTCCGGCATTGTTCAATTGAATACATGTTTTAGCGCCATTGTTATGAACGGCATCTACCCAGCGGGCATATGCCGCTATCTGTCCATCGTTATCAAAATATGGAAGGGGGGTGCTCACAGGGGTTTGGTGATCTCTGGAGGGGGCAACAGCGTCTGTGAAAACTAAAGCTGCACCACCTTTGGCACGCTCTGCTGAAAACTCTATATCCTCCGCGCTATAGCTGCCGTTTATAGTACCAAAACCAGTTGTAATTGGCGGATAAGCGATTCTGTTTTTCAGCTCCATCGATCCGATGAATGTTTCTTCCATAAGTTTCATGTAACTCTCCCGCATGTAATTTAATGGGTATAGAAAGGGAATAATTTGGTTATTTTTCCCGTTAGGTCTGGAATAGTGATGTTCAAGTCTTTTTTGAGAATGGCAGGCTATTACCTTTCTTCATTGAGTTTTAAAAAGGTATCATCATCATGTTACAATTGTAACAATCTAGCCTAAGACAGCCGTAACTAGTGACAAAGCAGTAGATTTTGTAACAACCCATGGAGATAGGACCTTGAATAAGACAAAAAAAATAGGACAGAGCACCTATCTTAAAGAGTGTTTGCGAGACAGTTATTTTTCGCTCTTGGCGCAAAAACAGGTCGACAGCATTTCGGTATCTGAAATCGTGAAGTTGGCGGGTGTGTCGCGCATGTCGTTCTACCGCTATTACCAAAGTAAAGAAGAACTGGTACAGCAGTATTTAACAGACTCTTTCACCGACTTTATGGAGACCGTTAAGAAAGACAAGATTAAAGATTCCCAAGCGGCCGCAGTCATTTTTTTTAGCTACTTTCGTAGTCATAAAACACGAATAAAATTACTCATTGAACAAGGGCTGTTTCACTTGTTTCTAGATCCATTTTCTAACTTTCTCAAAGACTCCAATCTTGTAATTGACAGTAACCCAAACATTTCAGATGACAACCTGAAGTATTATTATGAGTATGCCAGTGCGGGAGTTCTTAATTTGGCAAAAAGCTGGGTGATGGGAGGAATGAAAGAGTCTGACCAAGAAATGGCACAGGTGCTTAAGGCAATTAAACAAGCTCAAGGGGAAAGATACTCTTAGTAAAATATATGGATACTCAATCCTAGATTACGCAGTAAGGCCATGAGAAATTGGAATACTCTTTACTGGTTACTTCTATAGGCGCTGGGGGTACATTTAAACCAGCCTTTAAACGCACGATTAAACGTAGAAGTGTCTTTAAAACCTGTCGCCAATGCAATTTCAGATATACGCATATTGGTCTCAACTAAACCCTAACGTTCCATAAACTTTCTGTAAAAGATGTGTAAACACTGCGTATATAGCTTGAAACGCCAAAATTAGTCATTTCCTGGAACTCACCAGCGGTGAACTGCAGAAACTTCTATTCTTTCTCGCAGGCAATAAAAGAGGCGTTTTTTAAAGGGGGTAATTAATTTTCCACAAAAAACAATACCCGATAAAAAACGCCTTAGACATGAAGCATAGAAAATCCAGTAGCCACCGTAAATTTCATTCTCTGCCCAAACTTCGCTTTGATGAGATTACCCTCACCTCATTCGCCGGACTCCTGCTCTATTATCAGTTATTTAAACGTATCGCACTTAAGCAGCACCTGCGCAACTGCTTTCGTCACTTGCCAGGAAAGCCCACCTTCGGCGCGGCGGTGATTCTTCTGCAGCTTATTATCCATGTCCTGCTCGGATACCGACAGCTGCGCCACCAAGCTTACTATCAGAATGACTACACGGGTAAGCGTGAGCCGCACATTGGCGAGCCTGGATGCCAGCAGCATTACCCATCTGCACACGTTGCTACGCGAGATGGTTCTCGAGCGACTACGCCGCCTGTCGCTTGATCGCATCACACTGGATTTTGACGGCAGTGTGATCGGTACCGGCAAGTATGCCGAAGGCAGTGCGTTTGGCTTTAACCGCAAAAAAAAGGCCAACGCAGCCATTACCAGCTGTTTTGTACTATCGCCCAACTCGGCCAGGTCTTAGACGTACTGCATCGTTCGGGCAATGTCCACGATTTTAACGGTGCCAAAGACTTTATCTTGCAATGCATCCAAACTATACGTCTGGCCCTTCCCGATATTAAAATCGAATTACGTATGGATAGCGCATTTTTCAACGATGAGATCATTGCTGCTCTGGAGGAATTGGATAATGTTGAATACAGCATCAGTATGCCGTTCGCGGGCTTTGACGAGCTCAAGGGTTTCATTGAAAATCGCCAACGTTGGCGCGCCATGAATGATCGCTTTTCTTTTTTTGAAAAACACTGGAAACCAGCCAGCTGGTCTCGGTGTCACCGTTTTGTATTTGTTCGTCAGAAAGTGAAGCGTCCCTTAATAGGGCCTCTGCAGTTGGATTTATTTATGCCGTTAGAAGTTGGTCATGACTATACCGTGCTGGTGACAAATCGATGCCGAAGCGGTGTTGGACTTTCATCATGGACGTGGCAGTCAGGAAGGATTATTCGCAGAACTTAAGAGCCACAATCACCTGGATTATATCCCCTGCGAGCGTTGGTATGGCAATCAGGCGTACCTCTTA
>Ga0105352_1001862_pt1 | contig 10419 bp, 7 predicted proteins | sample EN8Hudsemesocosm_FD_83507 | JGI IMG/M metagenome (GOLD analysis project Ga0105352, IMG submission 83507) | Methane-oxidizing microbial communities from mesocosms in the Hudson Canyon - EN8B Hudson Canyon | ecosystem: Environmental > Aquatic > Marine > Cold seeps | place: Hudson Canyon | collected...
CTATCTACAACAGTTAGACGAAATTCGAAATGGCTTTTCAAAAGTAATGCAAACACAAATGGAAAAGATGTGGACTGCCAAACTTGGACTTAGTGCTTTTGATGTGGAGCTGTTCAATGAGCTAGTAACGCTCATGGCACAAACTCCTGTTGATTACACCATCTTCTTCCGTGAGCTTTCGATGGTACCTGACGACATTGTCCCCCTCAAAAAAAGCTTCTACGAGAGCCCAACGTCGGAAGGAATGGATAAGCGCTGGTCTGAGTGGCTTATAAAATGGAAATTACTCAGTGGCAGTTCGACCAACGTGAATACTACTGCGTCTCACTCCTGTAAGGAGCTCTCTAAGCAGATGAGACTCGTCAACCCAAAATACAGTTTGCGAGAGTGGTTTGTTATGCCTGCGTATCAGCAAGCAAACGAGAGGAGCTACTCTCTAGTTCGAGAACTGCAAGATGTCATAACGCAACCTTACGCAGAACAGTCTAAGGACGTGGAAGAGAAATACTACAGATTGAAGCCGTCCGCACTCTTTGAGGTCGGTGGATTATCGTATTATAGCTGCTCATCGTGATTTTTCGAAAAACTGATTGGATAGAGATGCCACATCGTTAGTGGCCTTATATTCATAAAACAATAGTCATAGAATTTTTTATCTGCATATCAACAAAATATTTCGTATAATAATTTTATGATTAACTCTTTAATATAAACATTATGCAAAAACACATTATCTCAACTGACAAAGCGCCACAAGCAATTGGCACTTATTCTCAAGCTTTTTTTATTGGATTACAAAACGCTGATTTAATGACAGAAAGTGAGTACGATTGTGAGTGCAAATTATCATAGTATATTATTATTTGTTATCTATCAGAGACTTACACTTTTGATTGGGATACAGGTCGGGAGCCAAATTAATAAATCAAGACATCCTCGGATGTCTTTTTTTATGCGCCTAGCTTTTTGATACCAAGGGGTTCACAAAGTGTACCCTATTCGCTACCCGCCGCCGCTTTTCGCGGAAAGCCGGGGTCAGCTATTACGATTTTTGGGTAAAATTTTTGGTAAAAAGGCCCGCCAAATGACAAGCCCTAAAAAGGAAAGTGTTTAAGATCTGATTTTGTTGGTCCAATGGCCATTTATCCAGTGGACGTGTCATATTGGAGAAGGACGGGCTCTTGCGCTCACCACTGGCGGCGATGAGTGCAAAGAGCGTTGCGGGGTGGCGCTCAAGACTCTCTCTTTCAACTACAACAGCTTTCTTACTAATAGCTGTTGCAATGCATGGCAATCCAACAATAGCAGGGCAGTTTGAGAAAGGCAGCCGATGTGTAGCAGTTTTCGCAGCTTTGGCGATTAAGAATCATAGTCTCCTTGATAAGTTACCTGAAGTGTGTTGTTGAAATAATTTAGCATGTTAATGTAGCCGATAAGAAAAGTGAGTTCCACGATTTCTTCTTGAGAAAATAGGTTCCTTAAGTCTTCAAAAAAAGATTCAGTAATCCCCAAAGAATTTTTCATGACCGATTCTGTGAATCTAAGGGCTAGCTTTTCTCGATCAGTCAAATTTTTTGATGAGTCTAATTCTTCGATTTGAGATTTGGGAATTCCCAGTTGAGTCATCATATCTACGTGGGAATTGATACAAAATTGACAATTATTTAAGCGGGAAGCCTTGAGAATGACTTTTTCTTTTAGATTCCGCTCAATAAGTCCACCGGGGTAAACACCCTTACCCATCATGCCAAATGCCTTCAAAATTTCGGGCCTGAGAGAGAGGGCTTGAAGCATTTCAACAGGTAATTTTCCATTCTCAACAAGTATCCTGCTTTCTTCAAATCCGGTTTCATCTTTCATTTTGGCAAAGACGTTTCTAACTTTTTCCTCATCAACAATAACTCTCACTAAAACCTCCAAAATGTATAACTATAAATTTGTCTGCTGGTTTGATTTTTTCATCTCTTTACGTTATTCGGCTGCCAATTGTTTAGCATCCTGCAGCAGTAATCTTCGTTGCTCTCTTTAATCCTTCTAAATCACCCGCAGGTTCAGGCACCCCATAGCTATAGTTTTTTCATAACGTTACTGAGGCTCAATGCGAACTCCAGTATATAACAGTCAAGAATAAAAGTCCAAATGTCGTTTGCTGTGTGAGGGAGAGTATAACAATAGTAGCAGGGGTGTTTGTGAGCTATCCCGGGATCTTGAGTATGTAACTTATTCTCCTTCAATGCTAGCACTGCCAGTGAAAATATATGGTTCAATAAAATCCATTAATGCTACAATGTTGGTGGAAGTTGTTATCTGCCGATAAAAAAAAGTAAAGCTTACAAATATTTAACCCAATTGGAGAGTTATATGAGCGATTCACAAACTGAAGTACATGCCTCAACAAAACCCTCTTTTCGACAATTTATTGGTGGAGAATTTGGCCTGCCTCTCACTTTTTGGGGTTATGGCGTTGCTGTTAATGTATTTTTCTACTTGGCGCTCTTAATAGCGTTGGAAGCTACTAATATAAACATAGCATTTGGCGTCCTTGGGTTAATGTTTGCGTACCTCATTCTGGTAATAGTGGCAAACTGGCGGGCGGCAGATAAATATGCAGGCCATAAGGTGTGGCCGATACTGGTGTTATTGGGCTTGTTATTGACATACTTTCCGTTAATGTTTATTGTCTGGCTTGTTATCTTGGTGGGCTTCAACATAAGCGTATAACAGTCTTTGAGGCACTCCATCAGAGTTTGGTTGAATTGCCTGAATAAATATAAAAAACAACCAATCAGGTTAATCTGTCTCATGTGCGAGGGAGGGTGCAAAGTGTATCCTCTTCTCTGTCCTTCGTTGTTCTGCGTTGAAAACCGCTGTGATCTTGATCTTGGGTAGAATTTGGGCAAAAAAAAGGCCCGTCTGACGGGCCTTTTTGAATTGTGATTATAGTTTTACAGGGCAAACCTGAGTGTAAGACTGGAGCTATCACCGCCAGTATTGGTGTCGTGGCCAAAATGAATAGCCGTGGAGTCACTGAGCCAGTAATTACCACCAAAACTGAAGCCTACACTACCGCCAGACAAAGGAACTGAAAACGCTACATTGGCAGAACTATTATCCGAAAGGTAACTGGCAAGGCCTAGGTTAATGGTGTCTTCATTAGCACTTCCAGTGCTGCCACCATCAAGTTTCAGGCTGAGTTTTGATGAACTATAGCTAACAATAAGATCACTTTGCTGCGACATATTCCAATAATAGCCGAGTCCGAATCTAGAAACTTTGGCATCAGCAGTTGAGTCTAGGTCTATAGAAAACTGCCCACTGATGATGAAATTATTAAAAGTACCGGAACCACCAAGCGCCAAATAAAGGCCGTTTCCCACGCCATCTATCTTCATTGTACCGAGGCCGGATTCGAGGTAATTGTATGCACTCTCAGATCTGTCATCATGAGAGCTGGCAAGTGATGACATTGAGGCTAGAAGCAACATTAGGGGCAGAATCGTTTTACGCATAATAACTCCTTTTTTGTTTTATTTACGCGCTCAGTATACGTTTGTATCGCTAATTAAGCAAATAAGGGGTCAATATAGATCTCAGTTAAAGGAGTATACTATTCCAACAGTTTATTATGTCAAGTGCATAATAAACTGTTGGTCCTTGTTGTTGAGGGCGTCTTTTTGGCCTGGGCAAAGGGTGGGTGATGCCGGCTTAATTCCAGCCGCTAATCGCTTTGGTCTCTAGAAATTCTTCAAGACCCGAAACCCCACCTTCACGGCCAATGCCCGAGTGCTTGTAGCCGCCAAAAGGGGCGCCCTTGCCAAGATTAGCCCCATTAATCTCGACCATCCCAGAACGCAACCGTTTGGCGATGCGCTTAGCCTTGTCTGCGTCTTGTGTTTGTATGTAGTTGGTTAAGCCAAAGCATGTGTCGTTGGCAATTGCAATAGCATCTTCTTCATCCTCAAACGGAATCATCGATAATACCGGACCAAAGATTTCCGTTTGGGCGATGGTCATTTGGTTGTTCACATCTGAGAAAATGGTGGGCTTCACAAAGTAACCTGTTTCAAAACCCTCTGGTTTACCTACACCACCTGCGACAAGTGTTGCTTTTTCATCAATGCCTTGTTGGATAAGATTTTGAATTTTATCGAACTGCAACTGAGAGACAACGGGGCCCATATGTGCTCCTTGTTTTGCGGGTAAGTCAACCGATGTTTGCGCAGCAATAGCCTGAGCTTTGCTTACGGATTGCTTGTAAATAGATCGCTCAACTAGCATTCGTGTGGGCGCATTGCAAGATTGGCCGGTATTGTTAAAACAGTGCTTAACGCCGCGCTCAACGGAGTCACCGTCGGCGTCAGCAAAAATAATATTGGCACCTTTGCCGCCCAGCTCCAAACCCAGCCTTTTGAAGTCATCCGCCGCATTACGTGAAATTAATGCACCTGCTCTTGTAGAGCCGGTGAATGAGACCATATCAATATCCGGGTGAGTGCTGAGTTGGCTGCCAACACCTGCGCCGTCTCCATTAACAAGATTAAAAACACCATCAGGCAGCCCTGCTTCGTCAATCATTTCAGCAAAAACCATGGAAGAAAGTGGCGCTATTTCGGAGGGTTTTAATACCATTGTGCAGCCAGTTGCAATCGCAGGGATGACTTTAAGAGTGACTTGATTGATAGGCCAATTCCATGGCGTGATTAACGCACAAACGCCTTTGGGCTCAAAGAGGAGGCGGTTGTCTGGCGCATGATCACCCAAGGGCTTTTCAAACTCAAACGTTCTCAGTTTCTCAATAAAAGTTTTGATGTGTCCAGCACCAGAGCCAGTTTGCGCAGTGCTTGCAAAGTCGATTGGTGCGCCCATTTCGAGTGAGATTGCCTCAGCCATATCAGACCATCGGCGTTTGTAGATGCTATAAAGCGCCTCTAATACTTCAATTCTTTCTTCTTTTGAAGATACACTCCAAGTCACTAACGCGTTTTTAGCTGCACTGACAGCGAGGTTGGTGTCGGCTTCCGAGCCTAGTGAAATTGTTGCACAGACGCTTTCGTCTGCTGGATTGATAACGTCAAAGTCGTTGGCACGAATAGGATTAACCCAGGTACCATTGATATAGAATTGTGTTTGATTTCGCATAACTCCCCCGGGCATTCAAAAGGAGAATTATTCTACACGTTTGCTAAACGGTCAACTGCTAATTTAATGTTATCCATGCTGGTGGCAAAAGAAAAGCGCGCGTAGCCAGGGGCGCCAAATGCTGAGCCCGGTACTAGGGCGATATTTAATTCTTCAAGGCAATAGGTGGCAAATTCCACGTCATCAGCAAGCCCAAGGCGATCAATGAGGCCTTGTACCCTTGGAAATGAGTAAAAAGCGCCACCAGACTCCGGGCATTCGATACCATCGATGGCGTTAAGGCCTGCAACAAGATAATCATACCTTCTTTTAAAGGTTGTAACCATTTCACCAATAAACGACTGGTCACCATTCAGCGCCTCCAGAGCAGCCGCTTGTGCAACTGAGCTTGGGTTAGAGGTGGATTGACCCTGGATTTTCTTCATCGATTTGATAATCGTTTCAGGGCCTGCTGTATAGCCAATTCTCCAGCCCGTCATTGCATAAGCTTTAGAGACGCCATTGAGAATCATGGTGCGGTCCTTTAGCTCTGGACATGCCATCACTATATTGACAAAATCCTCATCACCCCAGCGGATGTGTTCGTATATGTCATCAGTCAAGACAATGATTTGTGGATGGTTTATTAATACGGCCGCCAAAACTTCAAGCTCTGATTTTGAATACACTACACCGGTTGGGTTGGAAGGGCTGGTAAGAACCACTAATTTTGTTCTGGCGTTAATGGTGGATTCAAGTTGTTCTGGGGTTATTTTAAAGCCCTGCTCGAGGCCCGTTTCGATGATGACCGGCGTACCGTCTGCAAGTATGACAATGTCTGGATAAGACACCCAGTAAGGCGCAGGAATAATAACTTCATCACCTGCATCGATGATTGCTTGGCAAAGATTGTAAAAGACTTGTTTTCCACCCGAAGAGACCATTACTTCGCTCATAGAGTAGTTCAGGTTGTTTTCTCTGGCAAACTTCTCGCAAATGGCTTTTTTCAATTGTGGTGTGCCGTCAACAGCTGTATAACGAGTTTCTCCAGCCTTTATCGCCTTTATTCCCGCTTCTTGAATATTAAGTGGCGTATCGAAGTCCGGCTCACCTGTGCCCATTGGTACAATTGGAATGCCTTTTGCCTTTAGCTCGTTGGCTTTTGCGGTGACAGCAAGAGTGGCAGACGGTTTAATTTTTTGGACTCGATTTGAAAGAATACTTGACATTTACGGTGCTAGTGAATTAGTTTAAAATTAGTCGTTCATTTTAAAGAAAAACACGCCAACAGTGGCTAGAAAATTTCAGCTAAAATCTGCTTTTTCTCCGAAGGGGGACCAACCTCAGGCGATTGAAACTTTGCTTGATGGAATCAAGGCGGGTGCCAAATATCAAACACTTCTCGGTGTCACCGGTTCGGGCAAAACATTTACTTTGGCCAATGTCATAGAAAAGACACAGAAGCCAAGCCTTATTATGGCGCCAAACAAAACTCTTGCGGCCCAGCTCTACAGCGAAATGAAGGAGTTTTTCCCTGGTAATGCAGTTGAATATTTTGTTTCGTATTATGATTATTATCAGCCCGAAGCTTATGTGCCTGCGTCGGACACTTATATCGAAAAAGACGCCTCGATTAACGAGCAAATTGAGCAAATGCGCCTGTCGGCAACAAAAGCGCTACTCGAGAGGCGAGACGTAATTATCATTGCCAGCGTTTCGGCTATTTATGGACTTGGCGATCCTGACAGTTATATGAAAATGCTTTTGCATCTGACTGTGGGCGAGGTAACAAAACAAAGAGAAATACTTTCTCGTCTTACAGAAATGCAATATAACCGTAATGACGTTTCATTGACTCGAGGTCATTTTCGCGTCAAAGGTGAAATTATTGATATTTTCCCGGCAGACTCCGAAGAGCGCGCGTTAAGGGTTGAGATGTTTGATGATGAGGTCGAGGCATTGTCGTGGTTTGATCCCCTTACTGGTGAAAAAATTAAGGCGCTGCAGCGAGTAACTATCTACCCAAAAACGCATTATGTCACTCCAAAATCGAAAATACTCAGTGTGCTTGATGACATTAAGGCGGAACTTGCTGTTAGAAAGAAAGAGTTGTTGGCGCAAAACAAGCTAGTAGAGGAACAAAGACTTTCACAACGTGTGGTGCTTGACGTGGAAATGATGCGCGAGCTTGGTTATTGCTCAGGTATTGAAAACTACTCGCGCTATCTTGCAGGCCGAAATACCGGTGAGCCACCACCAACACTCTTGGATTACTTGCCAAGCGATGCCCTAGTAATATTAGATGAGTCACATGTGACAGTTAGTCAAATTGGTGGCATGTACAACGGAGATAGGGCGCGCAAAACCACTCTAGTTGACTTTGGCTTTCGTCTACCTTCAGCACTTGATAATCGCCCCCTAAGGTTTGACGAGTTTTCTGAGCGTGTCAATCAATGTATCTTGGTCTCGGCAACGCCGGCAAATTATGAATTGGAGGTTTCCAGTGTAATTGCGGAACAAGTGGTGAGACCGACCGGTTTGTTAGATCCGGGCATTGACGTGCGCCCAGTAGATAGTCAAGTTGACGATCTTCTTTCGGAAATTCATAAAAGAGTGGCTTTAAAGGAGCGTGTATTGGTGACGACACTGACCAAGCGCATGTCGGAGCAACTCAGCGACTATTTGCACGAGCATCAAGTTAGGGTGCGCTATTTGCACTCTGATATTGACACTGTCGAGCGGGTTGAAATTATTAGAGATTTGCGTCTAGGCGTATTTGACGTGTTGGTGGGTATTAACCTTTTGCGAGAGGGTTTGGATATTCCCGAGGTCTCTTTGGTTGCGATTTTAGATGCAGATAAGGAGGGTTTTTTACGCTCTGAGCGTTCACTCATTCAAACGATGGGGCGCGCAGCAAGACACGTTAATGGCTCGGTTATTCTTTACGCTGCTCGTATTACAAACTCGATGCAAAGAGCGATGGACGTGACCAGTAAAAGACGCGAGAAACAAAAAGTTTATAATGAAAAGCATGGAATAATTCCCACAGGTGTTGTTAAGCCAATTATCAATATTCTGGATACGGATTTGTCTGCGGACGAAATTGATAAGCAGTTAGACTCTGACGTTATTGAAGTGCACTTGTCGCCAGTGCAGTTGGCAAAAGAGTTAAAACGCCTTGAAAAACAAATGTATCAGCATGCTCAAGACTTAAAATTCGAAGAAGCAGCCGATGTGCGTAATCATATTAAGCGATTAAAAGATGGACAATTCAAGTAAAGATACTTTAAATATAACCGAGATTTTTTACTCACTGCAAGGCGAGGCAAAAGATGTTGGTATTCCGACGGTTTTTATTCGTTTAACGGGTTGCCCACTTCGTTGTAATTATTGCGATACGACTTATGCTTTTAAAGGTAACAATCCTTTAACGATTGAAGCCATTTTGGCTGAAGTGCGTCAATACAATACTCGCTACGTTTGTGTAACAGGTGGTGAGCCTTTGGCACAAAAAAACTGCCTAAAATTGCTGGACACTCTAGCTGAAAATAACTATAAAATTTCATTAGAAACCAGCGGTAGTATTGATGTTTCTCCTGTGAATTCACAAGTGTCTATTGTGATGGATCTTAAAACACCTTCATCAACGGAATGTCACCAAAACCGCTATGAAAATGTTCCTCTTTTGGAGTCCAAGGATCAGCTGAAATTTGTTATTGCAAATCGAGATGACTTTGATTGGTGTTGCGATATATTGGACAATAACACAACACCAGCTGGCGTATTGTTTTCACCCGTTTACGAGTCTTTAAAGCCTGCTCAGTTGGCTGACTGGATACTTGAAAAGCAACTCAATGTGCGACTGCAAGTGCAGTTACATAAAATTCTTTGGGGTGAGGAGCAAGGTAAATAACAGCTAAGTCTTTTGTCCAGATTCGATTAACACCTGCGCCTTGTCGATAGCAACACGGTATTGAGGGTCTTCTAAGACATTCACCTCCACCAAATCTTTGGCTGTGTTGAGCAGTAGTCTGCATTCTGCACTGAGGTGCATTAGATGAAGACTTTTGCCGGATTTTTGGTAGCGCTCAGCCAGCTTATCAACTGCTTGAATAGCTGAGTGGTCCATCACTCGTGAGTCCTGAAAATCAATAAAGACCTCTTTGGGGTCATTGCTTGGAGAGAAGATGGCGTGGAAGTGTTCAATTGAGCCAAAAAATAGCGCACCTTTAAGTTTGTAAATTTTGGCGCCATTGTCGTCCATCTCATCAGTTGCATGAATCTTGCTGGCTGAGTCCCAAGCAAAAGATAGAGCAGACATGATAACGCCAGCGATAACTGCTAGGGCTAGATTGTCTGTCAATACCGTGATAACGGCAACCGAAATACCGACAATAATATCAGGTAGTGGAATTTTTCCAAATAAACGGAACGAACCCCATTCGAAGGTGCCAATAACCACCATCATCATCACACCTATCAGCACTGCAACCGGAATCATCTCGATATATTTGTCTAGGAATAGAATAAAGAACAGCAATACTACGGCGGCGACAATGCCCGAGAGTCGACCACGACCACCGGATTTGATGTTAATCAAACTTTGACCAACCATTGCGCAGCCACCCATGCCACCAAAAAAGCCCGTCACTGTGTTGGCTACACCTTGGCCGATACATTCTTTATTTGGTCGTCCTGTTGTTTCCGTGAGGTCATCAATCAAATTGAGCGTTAATAAGCTTTCAATTAGACCAACAAGCGCCATCACTACGGCATAAGGGAAGACAATTTGCAGCATCTCTAAATCAAATGGCACATTAGGCATATGGAACGGTGGGAAGGCACCACCAATTGAGGCAATGTCTCCAACTGTTCGTGTGTCCAAATCCAATAACAACACAGCAATCGTGCCAATGACAATCGCTGCCAAAGTTGAAGGAACTGCGCGGGTTAATTTTGGTAGGTAGTGAATAACAATCATAGTGATCACCATGATGATGAGCATAATCATTAGTGGCGCACCACTGATCCATTCGTCTGCTACCTTGAATTGCTTGATTTGTGCGAGGAAAATCACCATCGCCAGTCCATTAACAAAGCCAAGAAAAACCGGATGCGGCACCAAGCGAATGAATTTACCCATTTTTAGCAATCCAAAGCATATTTGAATCACGCCCATCATCACTACCGCGGCAAATAAGTACTCAACACCATGCTGGGCAATCAGTGTGCCAATAACAACGGCAATGGCGCCTGTTGCGCCTGAGATCATGCCCGGTCTGCCACCAATAATGGAAGTGA